>OBXA01001840.1_pt1 | contig 11312 bp, 9 predicted proteins | sample 1538121 | NCBI WGS metagenome assembly OBXA01 (sample SAMEA2580133, study PRJEB22360) | human gut metagenome | biome: human gut; feature: human-associated habitat; material: faeces | place: Denmark | collected 2008/2010 | reverse complement strand
TTGGTATTTCAAAGAAGAAAATACGTTGCGTTTTTGGCGGCTCTGCGGTAGGATAGAAAAAACACGCCGAAAGGAAACTGCCGTGACCCTTCAATAACTCCGCTATGTCACGGCTGTTGCCGGCGCCGACACCATCGAGCAGCTGGCCGAGTACATCGGTGTGGAGCCTGCAGCCCTTTCCGCTACTGTGGAGCAGTACAATAAGGTTTGCGCCGAGGGCTACGACAGCGACTTTGCCAAGGACCCGCACTTCCTGAATGCAGTTGCAAAGGCTCCCTTCTACGCCCATGTCACCACCCCGAGTCTGGGCTTTGCACTGGTGACCACCGGCGGCTTTGTGACCACCAATGACCAGCAGGTGCTGAACGAGGATTATCAGCCCATCGAGGGCCTGTACGCTTCCGGCAACACCTGCGGTATGCGCTTTGGTCCCGAGTATATCACCCCGATCCCCGGTGTGAGCATTGGTATGTGCCTGACGCTGGGCCGCGAACTGGGCAAATACCTGGCTGCAAAGTAAGCGGCTGCCTTCGTCAAAGCCTGATTGGCTGCAGTAAAGCCCCATAAGCAATAAAAGATCCCGTCCACTTCTGGGTGAACGGGATCTTTTTTGCGTATCAGACAGGAAAAAGCGGCTCAGAGGTCGTTTTTCTCCTGCCCCAGATTATCGGATTCCAGGACGACACAAACTATGTTGCCATTGGCGGCGTAACGCCGGAGAACATCCCGGAGTTCCGCAAGGCGGGCTGCCTTGGCGTGGGCCTTGCCAGCAGCCTGATGCCGAAGGACAAGGCCGCCGCCCGCGACTGGGATGCCTGCGCGGAATACGTGCACATGCTGCTTACAAAGGCCAAAGGCGAATAAACCGCAGAAACAGCAAGACCGCTCACCCGAAAAGATGAGCGGTCTTTTGTTGTGTGATGGCATCGCCGCCGCCTGCTTTGTCTGCTGCGTGAACCACTTTCACTCCTGAAATGAACTGCATGAAAAATCAGAAGGCCTCATTCTATTGACTTTGCCTTTGCAGGGGAGTATACTCCATGTCACCAAGAATATTACGGCTATGACGAGAAAAAGTACCCGGAAGGAATGCTGCAGAGAGCTGCCGGTTGGTGCAAGGCAGTGCAGGGCATCCGTGGGAAGATCCTCTCCGAGCTTTTCGGCTGAATGGGCGGTGTGCGCCCCAGTAGGCAGGAACGGCAGGCCCCCGTTATCACGGGCCGCGCGTTGTTGGACGTGCACTGAGTGGTCAGCGTTGTGCTGGCAATAAGAGTGGTACCGCAGAGGATATTACACGCCTTTGTCTCTTACAGACCGTAAGGGACAAGGGCGTTTTGTTTTGCGGATGCTTTTGTCCCAAAGCATGTCAGAAGGAAAAGGAGAAGCAATTATGAAAACACTGGAAAAAGTAAGCGACTTTGTGGGCAAGTACATGGCCGCCATCGTTATTGTGGTGGCCGCGGGTGCCCTGTTCTTCCCCGGCCCGTTCAGCGTGGTAAAGACGGCGTGGGTCAATAACCTGCTGGGCATCGTGATGTTCGGCATGGGCCTTACCCTGAAGCCGGGGGACTTCAAGGTGGTGTTCAGCCGCCCGAAGGATGTGATCGTGGGCTGCGTTGCACAGTTCACCCTCATGCCGTTTCTGGCATGGGCGCTCACGCAGGTGTTCCACCTGCCCACCGAGCTGGCCATTGGCGTGATCCTGGTTGGCACCTGCCCCGGCGGCACCTCTTCCAACGTGATGACCTACCTTTCCAAGGGCGACGTTGCACTGTCCGTTGGCATGACCGCTGTTTCCACCGTGCTGGCTCCGTTCCTCACCCCGCTGCTCACCCTGCTGTATGCTGGCCAGCGTGTTGACGTGAACCCCATGAGCATGTTCATGTCCATCGTCAAGGTGGTGCTGGTGCCCATCGCACTGGGCTTTGTGGTCAATCACTTCTTCCATAAGTTCACCGAGGAAGCCGTCCGTGTGCTGCCTTTGGTCTCCACTACCGCCATCGTGCTGATCATCTGCGCCGTGGTCTCTGCCAACAGCGCCAAGATCATGACCAGCGGTCTGCTGATCCTTGTGGTGGTCATCCTGCACAACGTGCTGGGCTACCTCACCGGCTTTGGCGTGGGCAAGCTGCTCAAGCTGGACTCCACCAAGTGCCGCGCGATCTCCATCGAGGTGGGCATGCAGAACTCCGGCCTTGCAACCAGTCTGGCCGCCGCACACTTTGCACAGTATCCGCTGGCTACCATTCCCGGCGCTGTGTTCTCCGTGTGGCATAACATTTCCGGTGCGATCCTCGCCAACTTCTTTGCCCGCACAGCAGAGAAGAAGGATTGATCTTTCATAACATAGTAAAGCCCCCGGCAGGCGCAAACCTGCCGGGGGCTTTGCTGTGCCTGCGGGCCGGACATCTGCAACAAAACCGGCACAAATTGTGCTTTTCACGCTGCTTTTAGGGCGATTCACGCAGGTTTGCTTCCAAAATCCGGTAAAGTGTGAAATAATCAAGATACTGTAATATATACCCCCCCCCCGTAAAAATGCGAGGGGAAAAAGGAGGTTGTACCATGAAACAAGGCAAACTTATCCGGCGTGCAGTATCGGCGGCGCTGGCCGGATGCATGATGTTCACCTTTTCCGCTCCGGCGCTGGCTGAGAGCACCGACGCGCTGATGCAGTTGAGCATGACTCGCCGCAGCGCCGTGAGCGTGCTGGACGCGGAGAACAGCGGAACGGATGCTAATGCGTCTGTTGCTACGAAGTATGGCATTACCATTGAAATCTATGGCAAAGGTAAGGTGGAAGTTGACAGCGATAATTGCAACAACATTCTTGGCTTCCTGAAGTATGATCCTGATAAGCAAAAGTTGACCCTGCTGAATCCGAGTGCCGACGCAGTCCATTATCTGACCATCGATGCACCGAACACGGACGTGGTGCTGGAATCCACAGAGATGATTGTGAATTTTAATCTGTTGATCGAAAACGCTCGTTCCGTGAAAGTTTCCAGCAATTCTCTTTGGACACCGGTTGGAGAAAAAGTGTACATCTACTGTGCTTGCCCTGTTACCCTTGAGCACACGGGAGCAGGCGCAAATCATGGAGTTGCAAGTAGCGGAATTGAGTTTGCCGCTCCGGTAAGTGCGAGCGATTTTGTCTACTATACCAGCAATGCAGCGGATGCAAAGCCGACGGATGCGGGCACTGGGACGATTCCGGCCAGTACGGTAAATTACCTGCGCATTGTGCCGAAAGTTTCCTATACGATTACGGCAGACGATGCCACCATCACCGTGGATGGTAAGGCAGTGACCTCGGTCCACGAGGGCGAAGAGGTCACCGTGACCGCAGCAGGCAGAGAAAACGCAGAGTTTACCGGCTGGACTGACCTGGACAGTGTGCTGACGTCTGACCAGCTGAAAGCAAAAGAAGTCACCTTTACCATGCCGGACAAGAGCGTGACTCTGATCCCGAATTACAATGTTGTGCAAGATTTTGGCATTTATGTTGACGATAAGCCTGTCACCAGCGAAAATTATCAAAACCTGAAGAGTGGGCGTATCGTCTACGACCCGGTGCAAAAGACCCTGACGGCAGCAAATAGGATCAAGAACCTGCTGAAGGTCAGGGCACCGGAAACGGATGTCATTTTGAACGGCGGCATCGGTAGAGGCGATTTGACGATCGGACAGCAGGACTATCCGAGTGTTGTAGGTGCAGATGATGTGACCGTCACCAGTGACCAGTATGCAGCAATTGATGGCTGGGTTTACATCAACTGCACCGGCAAGGTGGATATCCGCAGCAACGAAGATGTGGCTGTGAACGGAAACCTGAACATTTATGATTCCAGCGAAGTGACGCTTTCTGCGGACAGCAGCGCTGTGACGGGCAGCGCAAATATCACCAGCAACGGTGACGTGACCATTGAGAGTACCGACGGTAGAGCAGCGAAAAACCTGACGATCAACAAGGCCGAGGATGTCACCATTTCCATCAGTGATGACGAAAGAGCAGTCTCCGAAGAGACCAAGATCACCGCTTCCGGTACTGTGACCCTGAAAAACAACGCACCGGGCGGCCATGTGGGCACTGTTGACTTTACACAGGCAGACGGCAAAAAATACGTCTACTATACCAGCGAAGCCGAGGATGCAAAGCTGATCGACCCGCGCATCCATCCGCTCCCTGATACGGTAGAAAGCAGCTACCTGCGCATTGAGCCGAGGGAGGCTTACAGCATTACCGTTGCGAACGGCACCGCGCAGGTCGTTGGTGACACTGATGGAAAACTGACTACCGCCTTTGCAGGCGAAAAGGTCACGGTGAGCGGTAACAACAAAAACCCGAGTGTTACAAAGTTCGGCGGCTGGAAAGTGATCAGCCCGGAAAGCTTTGAACTGACCGAAGAGCAGAAAAATGCCGAAAAAAATATGACCTTCACCATGCCGGCCAGCCCGGTGGAGCTGAAAGCTTCTTATAGCTTCCCGGCACCTGTAGTAGATATGCAGGTCACAGTGAAGGGCGGCACGATCCGCGTCGGAGAGGGCGAAAGCCAGACGGGCACGGTGTTCGTACAGCCGGGCCAGACCGTCACGATCGAAGCCGATGAGCCTGCCAAGGAGAATGAGTCGTTCCATCACTGGAAGGTGGAAAAAGATTCCAGCAAGAATATTGGCATAATTGAGGGTAGTCTGGGCTCCGAAACGGAAAAGGGCACGGAAAAGATCGTCTTTACCATGCCGCAGGACGGCGTGAAGCTGACCGCCGTTTACAGCATCCCCGCTTCCGTGCTGAGGAGTACCGTTACTGTTACGGGCGGCACGGCAAAGTCCACTCTGGGCGAGAGCAGCGATATCCCCGCAGAGATCGGCACCACGGTGGAGATCACAGCTACCCCGTATGATGCCGAGAAATACCCTGGCATGGAGTTCGTGGAATGGGAGATCGTGTACCCCGATAGCTTCTACCAGAACTTCCCCGATGGCATTCCGGAAAATCTGCAGCTCAAGCTGGACAATGCCAAGAGCGCGACCACGACGTTTAAGATGCCCGTTTACCCGGTCAAACTGATCGCCCACTGGTCGGCAAGCCCGGTGGCCAAGCCTGACCCGGACGAACCTATTGATGAAGACTTCGGCGTAGAACCTGCACCCATGGATACCACAGGCGGCACCATTGCCGCCGTGGCCGTGGGCGGTGCAGCCATCTGGGGCGGCTACGAGATCGCCACCCGCGTGATCCTGCACAACCTCCTGCCCGAGGGCGCAGCCATCCCCGCAAACCGCGGCCAGCTGGCACTGCTCATCTGGACTGAGAAGGGCAAGCCCGAACCCGCCGCACAGCCCGCCTTTGCAGACATCACCGATGCCGAGCAGGCCAAGGCCGCTCAGTGGTGCGTGGAGCAGGGTCTGCTGGATGCACGGGAAGGCAAGTTTGAATCGGACGGCTGGATGCCCAAGTTCAAGACCATTGAGATCTGGAACAAGGCGTTCCCCAAAAAGTAACCTCTGAGCGCTTTCTCCGTAAAGCCTCAGAATGACAGATCCCCCCGATACCGGATACCCGGTATCGGGGGGATCTTTTGCGCAGGCACGCGTGGCATTGGCGGTGGCAATCATCTCCGACATTTCAATGATCCAGTGACCTTGCAGTTTGCGCGAAACAAAAATACTCCGGCAACTTTCCAACCAAGAGAAAGCTACCGGAGTATTCCGCTTTACTTATTTGTTTTTACCAGCAGTGCCTGATACGGCTCCAGTTCCACATCCGCCAGCCAGACGGAAGTGCCCTCCGGGGTGTGATACTCGCCGCCCAGAGCGTCCAGACTGGCCCCTGCCGGGTACTCGGTAAAGTTGAACAGCCCCACCAGCGTTTCCTCGCCGCGCTTGCGTACCAGCGCCAGCACGCCGGGGTTGTGGCTGTCCCATGTGGTCACCCACGCATCCGGGGCAAAGCAGGGGTCTGCACGCATTTGGCGCAGCTGCTCCATGCCCTGCCACAACTTGTTTTGCAGCGTGCCCTTCCGGGTGCGCTGCTTTGCGTCCTCCCAGTTGAATTTTGTGCGGTGCAGATTGCGGCTGTCCTCCACACGGTCGGGGTCGTTTTTGTAATCCCAACCGTTGCGCTGGGCGATCTCATCGCCGCAGTTCAGCATGGGGAAACCCTGCAAAAACGCCATAGCAGTGTGCAGCAGCAGGTCACGCTTTACGGCGTAGTCCAGTGCGGTTTTATCGCCTTTTTCCAGTGCCTGCTCGATACCGCACAGGCTAGCGGTGGTGCCGCAGCTGCGGGCATCGCCGGTGGCGGGGTCGTAGTTGTACAGCTCACCCTTTGCCCAGCTGCCGGGGAAATTGCCCTCGTAGAAGTGGTACAGATATTCTTTGTGCTTTTGCGGGTCAATGCCAAGCCGTTTCTCCACCGCCTCGTCCAGACCCCAGCCGATATCATCGTGGCAGCGCAGATAGTTCACGAACCAGCAGTTGTCCGGCAGGGCGTGGAGGGCATCCAGCTGCGCCTTCAGCAGTCGGGTATCCCGGCTGGCAAGGGCACCCCACAGGTTGACCATGGTGGACACGTTGTAGAGCATGTGGCATTCCGGCTTTTCCGGGGTGCCGAAATAGGCCGCCAGCTCCTTGGGAGCCATGACCACCTCGCCCTTGAGGATGACCGCCGGGCAGACGCATTCCAATACCATGCGCAGCATCCGCACGATGGTGTGCACCTGCGGCAGATTGCGGCAGGTGGTGCCCAGCTGCTTCCAGATATAGGGTACGGCATCAATGCGGAACACCTCTACGCCGAGATTGGCGAGGTGCAGAATGCTCTTGGTCATGTCCACGAACACCGCCGGGTTTGCGTAGTTCAAATCCCACTGGTAGTCGTGGAAGGTGGTCAGCACCCACTTGTGCATCTCCTCACACCATGTAAAGTTGCCGGGCGCGGTATTGGGGAACACCTGCGGCACCGTCTGCTCGTACTGGTCGGGGATGGTGCGGTCGTCATAGAGATGGTAATAGGCCTGAAACCACGGGTCGCCCGCCTTTGCCGCCATGGCCCAGCGGTGGGTGCTGGCGGTGTGGTTCATCACGAAATCCAGACACAGGCTGATGCCGGCTTTCCGCAGCTCCCGGGTCAGGTTTTCAAGGTCTTTGTTGGTGCCAAGGGACGGGTCTACGGTGTCAAAATCCTCCACCGCATAGCCGCCATCGTTGTGGGGATGGGGCATCTGCAGCAGGGGCATCAGGTGCAGATAGGTCAGCTTCTGCTCCTTGAGGTAGGGTAGCTTCTTTGCCAGTTCTTTCAGGTTTCCGGCAAAGAGGTCGGTGTACATGGTCATGCCGAACATATTGCCCCGCTTGTACCACTCCGGGTCGGCAGAGCGTGCCTTGTCCAGTGCTTTCAGCTCAGCACTGCGGGCGTTGTAGGCTTCTGCCATCTCCCGCTCCAGAACCTCCAGCCCTTCCCGGTTGTGGTACAGTTCCATGAACAGCCATTCCAGTTCGTCCTTGTGCTTGGCAAACCGGGACTCAAATTCCTGTTTTGCTGCCATAGTTCAGCCCTCCACTTCTGCAAGGGTGGGCATGGCGGGGATAGCGCCGTGGCGGCTGGTGGTAATGCTTGCCGCCTTGTTGGCAAAGGCCAGAATGCCTTCCAGCTTGTCCACGGTCAGGGTGTCCAGCTCCTCCTTGCAGAGCTTGGACAGGGCAGCCCCAAAGAAGGTATCGCCTGCGCCGTTGGTATCACCCACCTTGCAGGGGACACCTGCCACATGGCCGGTTTTCTCCCCAAAGCGGTAGAATACGCCGTTTGCACCCAAGGTGACGAAAATCAGCCGGATGCCGTTCTGTGCCAGTTGTGCCGTGCCGCTTTCGCAGTCAGTGGTTCCGGTGAGCAGGGGCAACTCCTCATCGGACACCTTCAGGATATCCACCAGCGGCAGGGGAGCTTTCATCTGGGCAATGGCGTCCTCTTTGTTCTTCCAGAGGTTTGCACGGTAATTTGGGTCATAAGTAATGACAGCACCCAGCTTTTTGGCGCGGGCGGCAGCATCCAGCGTGGCAGTGCGGGAGGGGTCAGCGGTGAGGCTGACAGAGCCGAAGTGGACGATTTTCGCGGCATTCAGAGCCTCGTCCGAAATGTCCTCCTTGCACAGCATCACGTCAGCGTTGGCACTGCGGTAGAAGCTGAAATCCCGCTCGCCGGTGGCATCCACCGAAACAACAGCCATGGTGGTGGGGTGGTCTGCATCCACCGCCATGCCGGAAACGTCTACCTTGTTTTCTGCCAGAACCTCTTTCAGGTAGCGGCCAAAGGCATCTGCACCCACCTTGCCGATAAAGGCGGTCTGTGCGCCCAGTCTGGAAGCAGCCACCGCCAGATTGGCCGGTGCACCGCCGGGGTTTGCGGCAAACTGGGGGATGCCGCGCGCATCCTTGCCGGTCTGGGTCAGGTCGATCAAAACTTCACCAATCGTTAAAATGTCCATACGTTTTCTCCTTATTTTTATCCTATAAGCTAAAACCCAACGATTACCGCTGGAACAGATAATGAATGTAAGCGGCTGCACGCTCCGGGTGCGGTGCATTCTGCACTACCCCAAGATAGACCTTGCCAGAAAAACCTGCCTGCCTGACAAACGGCGTGTCCGAAATATCCAGCACGGTCCCACCGGCGTTCAGACCCGACAGTGCATGGAAAGACGCATCCAGTGTCCGCAGATCGAGAAAATAATCATCTGCCAACAGTCGATCCCGTGCATATTCGTCCATCAGAACAACATCTAACCGCTGGGCACTGACTGCACCCAGCAGCTTCATCTCCGAAGCATATACATACTGCTCCTCTGCGCGTTCGCTTTCGCTGAGCAGCAAGCCGGACAGCAGATCGACCTGTTGCTTTTTGGTCAGACCCTGCGCCTCGGCAAAGCCGGTGGTAAGCTGTTCTGTCAGATCAGACCCGGCAGTGATATTTACCAGACCAAGGTAAAGCACATCCTCTTTTTTCGTCACATGGCGGTAGGCTGCATACCCGAGGATATAGACGACGATGAGCACGATCGCAATGGGCAGTTTGTAATATGCCCAGATGTGCTCCCACTTTTTGCGCCCATGGAGGGAACGGAGCGTATCACGGTCAGTTTTCGTCATGGTCGTATTCCTCGTGTACTGCATCAGGGTCTCCACCGATCAGATAGAGGATCCGAAGCATCAGAAAGGAGCAGAGCATGGCGCAGAAGCCCATGCCCAGCAGGAATGCAGGCGTGAACACAAACACTATGACGTACCCCATGATGCCATAGATTGCCGCCATCAGCAGGGTGCAGAACAGATACCGGACACCCACGAGAAACGCTGTTTTCAGGATGCCGAAGGTGGTGTTTTCAAACCGCGCCAGCAGAGGAAAGGTATACAGCAGAACGATGCTGTACAGAACTGCTGCACCAATAAGCACTGCAGTGAGCAGCGTCCAGAAAATGTTTTCGCTCCACATTCGGCGCAGCACTAAGCCATCCGCAGCCAGGAAACTGCCGACTGCCAGCAGGATAAGCCAGAGTTTTGTGGCGGGCTTAAAATTTTCCCGGAACGCCTTAAAAAACATCCGGGTCAGACCATCGTCCCGATCTTCCGCCATTTTGAGTGTGACGTAGAACAATGCGGTCGTAGAAGCCCCTATGGTAACGATGGGCAGGCTGCACACGAGCCATAAGATGTTCAGGTAAGCACTGTAAGTCAATTTCGTCAGCACAGCAAACAGCGGCTTGTCCGTATTGCACAGGTCACGCATGGGGGTTCTCCTTTCGCTCAATCTCCTGTGGATTCGCGCAGGATCAGGTTGGTTTCCGTATAGACGGTGCGATAGTTCAGCGATGGCTCTTCGATGCGGGTCATAAGCAGATTGGCAGCGGTGTAGCCCATGATCTGTCCATGGATATGGATCGAAGTCAGACGGGGGGCAAAGTAGGAAGCCTCCTGACTGTCATCGAAGCCGCAGACCCAGATATCATCGGGAACCGAATACCCCAGCTCATCCAATGCCTTGACCAGATCCATGGCAACAAAGTCATTGGCGCAGACAAAGGCATCCGGCATCGTTTTGAACCGACGTATGGTTTCGTACAGGGATACCGGATAGTTCTGCTGTCCCGATGGCATCGCACAGGTGCTCAAGCCTTCTGTCAGACCAAAGTGCTCCACTGCATCCCTATAAGCCATATAACGCTCAAAGAAGGACTGACAGTGGTTTTTATCCCCCGCAAAGCTGATGCGTTTCTTGCCGCGCTGGACCATGTGGGCCACCGCATTCTGGACCTCAATGCGGTTTTCCATATAAAGGCGGTCGGCTTTAAGGGGAGGACGCATATCCATCACAGGGGTGTCTACAAACAGCAGCGGAACATCCAGATCGCACAGCATCTGTGCATAGTCATAGTCGAATACTTCAATGCAGATGATGCCGGCTGTGCGCTCGATATTGAGAGAAGATGGAAGCTTTTTCTCTTTCAGCTCTATGGGAGAAATGCGATGAATGGTCGTGCAGCTATGCAGATGCTCGATTTCCGACTGGAAACGATCCAGCATCATGGAGGAAAAGTGAGAGCTGCTCAGAAACTGGGTCGTCAGCATGGCGATCTCCCGTTTGTCACTCGGCAGAATGGAATGCTCTGCTGCTTTTGCAGTGTCTTCCTGAAACAGCGGCAGATAGGCAAACTGCTTATAGCCCATTTCGGCGGCTTTGCGCAGGATCTTCTCCCGTGTGGCATCTGCCAGCACACCGGTGTTGTTGATGGCCTTTGAAACTGTGTTGCGGGAAAGCTGCAGTTCGTTTGCAATATCCTGAATGGTGACTTTGGTTGCCATAAGTCATCCTCTTTCTTTACAATATAGGGGGCGGGTGTTCTTTCTTTTATAGATAAAGTCTGGTGACGGATCTTATTCTTTGCGACTCCAGTATAGTGCAAATGCACAAATTAGTCAAATGCAAAAATGCAAATCATCATTTTGCATATTTGCGCACTTTTGGATTTGTGCATCTGTACAAATCCACAATAATTTTTGATGTATACCATGAATTATCGTTGACATTCGCTTGCGCGAGTGGTATAAATAAATCAAAGGATTTTACATTTGCACAATAGAAGTGAAAAACGTAAAATTCAAAGGTGCAAATGTAAAGTGCGAATCAAACGGCAAGCAAATCAAAAAGGAGGAGAATGATTCATGAAAGCAAAGACGGCCTCGCCGGAAACGGCTGTGCTGACAGCAGAACGCAAGCTGCACAACACATGGGTCTACATCAAACGGCATTGGCAGCT
>OBXA01001826.1_pt1 | contig 11388 bp, 8 predicted proteins | sample 1538121 | NCBI WGS metagenome assembly OBXA01 (sample SAMEA2580133, study PRJEB22360) | human gut metagenome | biome: human gut; feature: human-associated habitat; material: faeces | place: Denmark | collected 2008/2010 | reverse complement strand
TACTTTGTGTATGAATTAGTTGGCTGATTTTGTAATATTTAATGAATGTCCCTATTTAATGTGTGGTTGGTAGGGACGTATTATATGAATCCTATTTTGGACCCTGAAAAGTCGTGTGGCAGTGTCGGTGGTTGGGAACCGGGAGGTATTTGCGGCTATTATGATTACGAACAGATACATGATGATTTGGTAATGCATGCGGCAATGGCGTATGATTTTGCTTTCGATTATTTGATACGGCATCCTCATGCTCATCTGAAAGCAATTGGGAAAGATACAAAAACGGTAGCTGCCGAAGTCTTTAAGCGTTTTATCAATATAGGGCTGGTACGCGGTGGCAAATCGGGTAACTGGAATGTGAACGGGTGGAATATAATGCTGCGTCCTATGTTGGTGCTCGATCATAATGAGGCTTATGCTGACGGTAAAGGAAAAGAGTATTATTTGAATCTGCTGGTGAACGAATCTACTCCCTATCATGATGCCATTCCCGATATATTGAAAACTTACGATCGGGTGACAGGGCTGTGGCCGGAATCTCCCGGTTATTCATTCGGTACAGTGCAGTCATTGCTTGATTGGGCGGCTCCCTTGAAACGTGCCGGGATAGATATCATAGCCGGTAACCCCATTTTGCAGAAAGCTGCAATGGCTGTATTTCCTTGGATGGACGATGCAGCCAATATGGTGGTGTTCGGTGATTCACGTGGGGGAAGTGCTAATTTTCAGACGTTTGAAAATCTGCTGACTTATTATACCGGAACAGATAATAAGGAGGGGGTGGAAAAAGTGGCAAGTGCCTTGAACAAAGGGATTTCTCAAAAGAAATACTCCAGAAATAATGCCGGTTGGACAGGGCTTTGTACCTATACAGCTACCATCCCGTCTGTACGTGCAGAGAGTAATGAGCGTGCGTCTTATTCTCCCCATCATCGTTTTATTACAATGAAGAACTGGGAGGGAGATTATAAAATGATGTTCACTCTGTATGGTGGTAAAAAAGGATACCATCTCACTCCGAACGGGTTGGCTTTACAATTCTATGCGTATGGTTATGCGTTGGCTCCGGATGCAGCGGCTTATGAGTCCTATTGGAGCAAAGATCATGGATATCATCAGTCTCCTACAGGTTCTAATACGGTTTTACCCGGATATACGGAAGGAGATATCACTATTCATGCTATGGAACCTATGGTGAAGGAGGGAGAATTCGTAAATGATAGAGAATTAACTCCTTACCTCAACTTTGCCGATGTGTCTGCCGGTGAGAAAAGAAGAATGGTCGCTATGGTCCGTACTTCGGGGAATAGTGGTTATTATGTGGATATTTTCCGGTCGGACAGGGCGGATAATGATTATTTGTTCCATCATGTAGGTACTTCGATGGAAATCACTGATTCGGAAGGGAACAAGCTTCCCGGTGAGGCTTTGGAGAAGTTTGACAAAACGTGGCATGAAGGATATCATTGGTTTTCCAATCTGCATAAATCCGATTATAACCAGAATTTCATCGCTTCATGGAGTATGCCCGAAGATATAACGGCGCGTTTATGGATGACAGGAGGTGAGGGACGTGAAATTTATCAGGTGGATGCTCCCCCGACTACAATGAATAAAGGGTTGACTCCCGGCGATATTTGTATGCCTCCTATGCCGACTCCTGCTTTGATTGTCCGTCAGGAAGGTAATAATGCTCATACTCATCCTTTTGTTTCTGTTTATGAAGCGTATAAAAAGAGTGGTCCGAATGTGCTCGGTGTAGAAGCCTTGCAGGGAGATGATGGCTGTACCGGGGTGAAGGTGAATACGGCGGACGGATATGCGGATTATCTGTTCAGTGCGACGGACATGCAGGCTCATCATCCTTCCAAACGTGTTTCATTCTGTGGCGGGTTAGGATTGATAAGAGAAAAAGAAGGTCAGATTCAACTGATGTATCTTGGCTGTGGCCGTTCACTAAAGAAAGGTAACTTTGTTTTAGAATCGGATCATGACGTATATGCTGCAATCTATATGCAGCATGGTGTTTGGTACTATTCAGCAACCGGTCCTGTACGGGTGAAAATAGGAAAAGAAACCAAAGAACTGAATGAAGGTTACAATCAAAAATTATAATTTTTTTGTGCATCCTTATTCACCGCAGGGACTAATGCTGAATGTCTCTGCGGTGAATTGTTTTATCCTATAGATTTTATTTTTCTTTTCGTTGAGTGAGTTTTCCGATTCATCCGTACTACTAATTAAAAAGTAATCATTATGAAAAAAATAATACTCATAGCATATGCGTTGACCTGTACGGCTTCGCTTTATGCAGGTCATTCTAAAGAATTGAAGTTGACGTCCCCGGAGGGAGTTCATGAAGTAATGTTCAGGCAGGAGAAAATTTCTTCTTCGGTAAATGAAATAGTATATCAGGTGAAGTATAGAGGCAGAGAGGTTATCGGAAGCTCCCGTGCCGGTCTTCAGCTGGATAACCGTACTTGGGAACTGGCGCTTGCCCGTAAAATAAATCAGGTAAAATGTTGGATGGATAATTTGGAGGTGGATAGTGTGATCTATCAGCCTGCTGTCAACAAGTCTTGGCATCCTCTGTATGGAGAACGTAGTACGGTTCGCGAGGCGTATAATGAGGCAATCATGTATCTTTCCAAAAAATACGGTTCCAATTATCGTTTGAATATTGAAGTGCGCGCGTACGATGAAGGCATCGCTTTCCGTTATTTTTTCCCTGAACATCCACAGGCCATTTTTCATAAAGTGGTGGGGGATCTGACTGAATATACATTTTCCCCCGGTGCGATGGCGTGGGCGGAGCAATGGGCGCAAGCGCCTTTTGAGCACCTTGCCATTAACGATATTAAACAGCCGGTGGAACGGGCTTTGACTGTGGAACTTTCCAACGGGCTGTGGGTGGCTTTGACTGATGCCGATGTAGATGACTGGTGTCTTACTAAATTGGTAGCTTCTCCGACTAAACAGAATACACTGACTTCGGTCATGTACAGTCCTGTGGATATTGTCACTTATTACGCCACCCCATGGAAAGTTATCATGGCAGCCGATAAACCGGGAGAATTGCTGGAACACAATGATATCATCCAGAATCTGAATCCTCCTTGTGAGATAACCGATACGGACTGGATCAGGCCCGGAAAGATTATGCGTGAAACGACTATTACCACCGAAGGGGCCATAGCCACAATTGATTTCTGTGCCGCCCATCATATTCCTTATATGTTGTTCGACTGGCAATGGTATATGCCTTGTACTTCTCATGACGGAGATGCCACAAAGGTGGTTTCCAAACTGGACATGCCGCGTGTCATCGCATACGGTAAAGAAAAAGGGGTAGGTGTATGGGTGTATGTCAATCAGCATGCCCTGATGAAACAGATGCGTGAGCTTTTTCCATTGCTGCATAAGTGGGGAGTTGTAGGTGTGAAATCCGGTTTCGTACAGTATGCCAGTCATCGTTGGGCTACTTGGCTGCATGATATGGTTCGTCTGGCTGCCGAAAACAAATTGTTGATTAATATTCATGATGAGTTCCGTCCATCCGGTTTCAGCCGTACTTATCCTAACTTGCTCACTCAGGAAGGGATACGGGGGAATGAGGAATTTCCCGACGCTACGCATAATACGATTCTGCCTTTTACCCGTATGATTAATGGAGCGGCGGATTATACCATCTGTTATTTCGACAAACGTCTGAAGAACACCCATGCTCATCAGTTGGCGGCTTCATTGATTTTTTACAGTCCTTTACAAACTATCTTCTGGTATGACCGCCCCTCATTCTATCAAGGGGAGCCCGAAATAGAATGGTTCGAGAATCTGCAAACCGTATTTGATGATACAAAAGTATTGGAAGGTGCTCCGGGTAAGCATATAACTATGGCGCGTCGCAAGGGTAATGAGTGGTTTGTAGGAGCTTTGACTAATAATGAAGGTTCTGCTCAATCGGTAAATCTTTCATTTTTAGATAAGGGAAAGACCTATCTGGCCCGTATTTATACGGATGGGGGAGATAAGATAAAGACCCGTACTCAGGTGAAATGTACCCGTCTGTTGGTGGATTCCTCTCAAATCATGCAGTTTGCATTGAAGCCAGGAGGCGGTGCGGCCATGCAACTCGTGCCAGTGACGGATCAGGAAATAAAAGAATATAAAAAGTATAAAGGACAAGTATTATAAAAATAACCACTTTCGTTGAGTGTATTGGTTTTCTTGTCCGTATTATAGACAGATTAGGTTAACAAATGAAGGTTAGGTGATTTTTTAAGTTTAAAGGGGTATGTTTTTTAAGGTAAGAATGATTGTTTCAGGGCATTTTTATAATAGGTAAGAATGAAAAAAATAGTGATTATAGTGGCTTTAGTATGCGGTGCATGGCAACAGGCAGATGCTCAGTATGTATCGAAGGTATGGGTGTCCGATCAGAAGGACGGTACGTATATTAATCCGATTATTCATGCGGATTACTCTGACCCGGATGTTTGTGCCGTAGGTGATGATTTTTATATGACCGCTTCCAGTTTTGGCTGCACCCCGGGATTGCCCATTCTTCATTCAAAGGATTTGGTGAACTGGCGTTTGGCAAACTATGCCTTGAAGGAGATAGAGCCGACCATTTTCTTTAACGCTCCTCAACATGGAAAAGGGGTATGGGCTCCTTCTATCCGTTACCACAACGGTGAGTTTTTTATCTATTGGGGAGATCCCGACTGGGGTATTTTCATGGTAAAGACCAAAGATCCGCTGGGTGAATGGGAAAAACCGGTCTTGGTAAAGGCTGGGAAAGGAATGATAGATCCTACTCCGTTGTGGGATGAGGATGGAAAAGTGTATTTGGTACATGCGTGGGCGGGCAGTCGCGCCGCATTCAATAGTGTGATTACGGTTTGTGAGATGAATGCGGAAGGTACAAAAGTTATTAGTGAACCTGTATTGGTTTTTGATGGCAATGATGGTGTAAATCATACTATAGAGGGACCTAAGTTTTATAAACGCAACGGATATTATTACATCCTGGCACCAGCCGGAGGGGTGGTGACGGGTTGGCAATTGGCACTTCGCTCTCGCAATGTGTATGGCCCATACGAGTCAAAAATTGTTATGGCCCAAGGAGATACGGACATAAATGGCCCTCATCAGGGGGGATGGGTGGAAACCTGTACAGGCGAGTCTTGGTTTATCAATTTTCAAGATAAAGCCATGTATGGCAGAGTCTTGCACTTGAATCCTGTGAAGTGGGAAAATGATTGGCCCGTAATTGGGGAGGACAAGGACGGTGATGGATGCGGCGAACCTGTAAAACGCTATAAAAAACCGGATGTAGGCAGGATTTATCCTATAGAGACACCGATTGAGAGTGATGAATTCAACACAAGGCAATTGGGCTTGCAATGGGAATGGCATGCCAATTATCAGGATACGTTTGGCTTTACCTCTGATTTGGGTTACATTCGTATATATGGACATATTTTGTCCAAGGATTTTGTAAATTTTTGGGAGGTGCCGAATCTCTTGTTACAAAAATTCCCTGCCGAAGAATTTACGGCGACTGCCAAACTGAAAGTTTCTGCGAAAGCGGACGGACAGCAGTCCGGACTGATAGTGATGGGGTGGGATTATGGCTATCTGGGTGTAGTAAAAGAAGGTGATAAGTTTATATTGAATCAAGTGGTCTGCAAGGATGCGGAGCAACGGTCTCCTGAAACAGTGACCCATCTTGCGGAATTACCTGTAAGCCGCTGGTTCGGAGCCGGGCTCTATCCCAATTATGAGCGTGATATTTATTTGCAGGTGAAAGTAACTGGGGGAGGTATCTGTTATTTCAGCTACAGTCTGGACGGCAGGAAATATACATTGGCCGGTGTGCCTTTTACTGCTCGTCAAGGTAAGTGGATAGGAGCGAAAGTAGGATTATTCAGCACAGCTCCTTATGGCAAGGAAAGAGGTTGGGTAGATGCCGATTGGTTTCGTATCGATAAGTAAAAAAAGAAAGGATAATTATGAATACAAAAAATCTATTAGTAGGTATAGGGTTATGTCTACTTTCAGCCTGTACTGAAGTAGACAACAAACTGGAGGTGAACAGGGCTTTGGAATATTGTGATTGCCAGGTACATCGTACTTTGGAGGTTATGCATGGAAAAGGGCGGGAGGTAGATTACACTATGATGCCTCGTAACATAATGGATGGCCAGTATGACTGGAACTATCGTAAAGTGAGTAAGGAAGAATGGTGCGGAGGTTTTTGGCCGGGCATCTTGTGGTATGATTATGAATATACACAAGATCCGAAAATAAAGGAAGAGGCCGAAAAGTTTACTGCTTCTTTGAAATTTCTCTCGGAGATTCCTGCATACGATCATGATTTTGGTTTTTTGGTTTTTTGTAGCTATGGTAATGGTTATCGTCTGACCGGTAATCCGGAATATAAGCAAGTTATAATCAATACGGCTGATTCGTTATCAGCATTGTCCAATCCCCGTGTAGGTACTATGCTTTCATGGCCTCGCAATGTGAAAATGTTTGGCGGTCATAATACCATCATGGACAATATGATCAATCTGGAAATACTTTTCTGGGCAGCCAAGAATGGAGGTAATCCTTATTTGTTTGACATTGCCGTGGCTCATGCGGATAAGACGATGAAATATCATTTTCGTCCGGATTATACCTCTTATCATGTAGCAGTGTATGATACCCTGACAGGTGAATTTATCAAGGGAGTGACCCATCAAGGTTATTCGGATGACAGTATGTGGGCTCGTGGTCAGGCATGGGCTATCTATGGTTATACAGTCGTTTATCGGGAAACAAAAGATGTCCGTTACCTCGATTTTGTACAAAAGGTTACGGATGTATATCTGAAAAATCTGCCCGAAGATTATGTTCCTTATTGGGATTTTAATGATCCGTCCATTCCTGATGTTCCCCGGGATGCTTCTGCTGCTTGTGTGGTAGCTTCTGCTTTATTAGAATTGTCCGGTTATCTGCCGGCTGAAAAAGCATTGGAATATAAACAGGCGGCTGTAAAAATGCTGACCAGCCTGAGTTCCGACAAATACCAGTGTGGTAAAAGTAAACCTGCTTTCCTGCTTCATTCCACAGGACACTTGCCTGCCGGAGCAGAGATTGATGCATCCATCATTTATGCTGATTATTATTATATGGAGGCACTTCTCCGTTTGAAAAGGCTGACGGAAAATAAACCGGTCATTGACGAATAATAGATTGTTCAGGGAAGTATAAGTATATAGAGATCTGTAGTCTCCTTATAGGTGGATTATTTATGATAAGTATATCCCGTTTGCATCAGCAGGTGAAAACGGGATATACTGTTTTACAGCAGGTAACTAAAGCTTTTAGTTTACTTTAACTATGAAAATTAGTTTTATAACTAAAAGTTTTAGTTCTTTGTGATAATCAAAAGAAAGATTATGAAAATGTTGACAGCAAAGGAAGAAGAAATTATGGGTTATTTTTGGGAAAAAGGCCCGTTGTTTGTAAAACAGTTACTTGATTTTTATGATGAACCGCGTCCGCATTTCAATACTCTGTCTACCATTGTGAGAGGATTGGAGGAAAAGGGGTTTCTCAGTCATGAGGTATTTGGAAATACCTATCAGTATTATGCGGTGGTAAGCTGTGATGATTTTAAGAAGAAGACGTTGAAAGGGGTTATCAGTAAATATTTCAATAACTCTTATTTAGGAGCGGTTTCTTCACTGGTGAAGGAGGAGGAGATTTCTTTGGATGAATTGAAGCAGCTTATCCGGGATGTGGAAAAGGCGCATGAATAATCCGGATAAAGAGAATAATTAAAGATACATACTATGGGAGCATTTTTTGTATATATTGTAAAGTCGGCAGTCTGTCTGGCGGTATTTTATTTATTTTACCGCCTGTTGCTGAGCCGTGAAACATTCCATCGTTTTAACCGTATTGCTTTGTTGGGAATACTGATATTGTCCTGTGCCATTCCCTTTGTGGAAGTGACTATGAAAGAACCGATGGAAGTCAGTCAACAATTGCTGACTTGGGAAGAACTTCTGCTTATGGCTGATCTTAATCGGACTGCTACTATAGAAGCTGCTCCCGTATCTGCCATTACATGGCGTGAAGTGTTGCTGATGGTTTATTTGTTGGGTATTGTATTCTTCTTTTTACGTAATGTATGGTCGCTGACCCGTATGCTGAGGCTGATAAAGGGTAGCACCCTTGTCCGTCAGGAAAATGGCATCACGCTGATTACCCATCAGAAAAAAATCGCACCTTTCAGTTGGATGAAGTTTGTAGTGATCTCTGAGAAAGACCTGAAGGAAAACGGTGAGGAAATACTGACGCATGAATATGCCCATATACGGAAGAGACATTCCATAGATTTACTTATAGCGGATATCTGCATCTTTTTCCAATGGTTCAATCCTGCCTCCTGGTTATTGAAACAGGAACTACAGAACATACACGAGTTCGAAGCGGACGAAAGCGTGATTGCACAAGGTATTGATGCAAAGAAATATCAGTTGTTATTAATAAAAAAAGCTGTCGGCACAAGGCTCTACTCTATGGCCAACAGCTTCAATCACAGTTCACTTAAAAAACGTATTACTATGATGTTAAAAAAGAAATCCAATCCGTGGGCACGACTCAAGTACCTGTATGTGCTTCCATTGGCAGCCATTGCCGTGGCAGCCTTTGCCCGCCCCGAAATCTCTAGTGAGTTAGATGAGATTTCAGCCGTCAAAGTTAATGATTTAACGGCAATTATGAAAACCGAAGAGGTTAAAAGTCCCGAAAAACATCCTGCAAAGGAAATAAAAGTGCAAGGGCAGGTATTAGAAAAAAGTACAAACGCTCCGGTTGTAGGTGCTAGTGTGATTATCAAAGGTACCACTTCGGGTACGATCACAGATTTAGATGGAAATTTTGTTATTTCAATGCCTGTTGGGGCTACTTTGAGTGTTTCATATATAAATATGAAAACAAAGGAATTGACTATTACAGAGAAACTTATTGGAAAAATTAAATCTTTAAAAGTGTATTTGGAGGGAGAAATCACAACTAAGACACAGGAAGTGGTTGTAGTAGGTTATGGAGGTGGTGAAGAAGCTTCTGATGAAGTTCCGGTTTTTCAGGTTGTTGAAGAGATGCCTGAGTTTCCGGGTGGTATGGGAGAATGTTTGAAATTCTTGGGGAAGAATATCAAATATCCAGTGGAGGCTCAGAAAGCTGGAGTACAGGGAAAGGTTATTGTACAATTTGTAGTTGAGAAAGATGGTAATATAGCCAATCCCAAAGTTGTCAGGAGCATTGATCCGGATTTGGACGGTGAGGCCATTCGAGTCATTTCCATTATGCCGAAATGGAAACCGGGTATGCAGAAAGGTCAGCCTGTGCGTGTGAAATATACGGTTCCCGTCACTTTCAGACTAGACGGTAAAGATATCAAATCAAATGAAGCACGTCATTTGGAGTTGAAGACAGACACTGTTTTTCAAGAAAATCCATTGCGTATAGGTAAGGAAACTTTTTCGTTGAAAGATTGGAAGGAGAAACCATTGCTTATAGTTGATGGGATAGAAAAGCCTTATAGTCAAATGGAAAAAATGAATGTTTCGGACATTGAATCTATTTCGGTGTTGAAGGATGCGGCAGGTACTGCCATTTATGGAGCCAAAGCCAAGAATGGCGTGATATTGATTACCACAAAGAAACAATAAGAATAAAGATATGAAAAAATTTGTAACACTGCTGCTATGTATGCTCCCTGTTTCGTTGTTTGCCCAGGTGAATGATGGAATTCGTCAGGCAATGGATAATTATGATTATGAGACAGTAGTTACGCTGATTGAACCCGATTGTCAGGATTCTTTGTTGCTGATTACCAAAGTTCAGGCGCTGAAAGCGATGAACCGTTATCCGGAAGCCATAGGGGTATTGAACTCTCTTATCTTAAAAGACAGCACAAACACAAAAGTTTTGATCGACCTTGCCGAGTGTTACAAATTGACGGGTAACTCCCGTCGGGCGGCCAACTGTTATCAGAAGGCAATGAATTTGCAACCGGAAAATAAATTTTTCCGGTTGCAGTTCATACGCTCTTTATTAGCTTCCGAAGATTATGAAGAAGCGCGTACGGCTTGTCATGGCTGGTTGGAACGCGATTCCTTGTCGGCCACCGGATACAAGTATCTGGGACAGGCATACGAGGGATTGCAGGATGCCGCCAGTGCCTTCCTCAGTTATAACATAGCCTATCGGCGTGATTCGTTGGATGCCCAGACGGTGGCACGCATTGCCGGTATTTTTAATAACAATCAGCAGTTTAAAGATGCTGTTGATGTGACGGAAGTTTATCGTTTGTCCGATACCACCAATATAGATGTGAACCGCCAGAATGCGAAGGCTTATTGTATGCTGAAAGAGTACGGAACGGCGGTAAAACGCTATGAGTCATTAAAAGAACTGGGTGATCGTAGTTTTCTCACTCTTTACTATTTAGGTGTATCCCATTATGGGGATAACTGGTTTTACGGTGCATACGATAATCTGAAAGAAGCTTATCAAAAAAATCCGATGGATGTGAATGTGCTCTATTATCTGGCAAAAGCTTCGGCACGCACTTCTTGGAAAAAGGAGGGTGTGGAATATATGGAAGAAGCCTTCCGCATAGCAGTTCCTTCTGATAGTATGATGGTACGTCTTTATGACGGGTTGGTAGAATGTTACGATTATGCGGGGGATACAAAGAAAGAGGTGGAAGCCTTGGAGAAGTTATATATTTATACAAAGAAAAACTCCATCCTTTATAAAATAGCCTGTCTCTATGATTGGAAAGAAGATGAGAAGAATGCCATTCGCTATTATAGGAAATACATGGCTACAGTTCCCGAAGATCAGCGTTATGCCTTGGACGAAGACGGGAACCCGGTGGAAGACCGCATAACACTTTACCAGCAGGCATGGAAACGTATTAAAAAAATAAAGGAGGAAGGTTTCTTTAGAGGTGATATTCCGACAAAGTCATTTCCTGTAGAGAAAAAAGATACGTTGGCACTTCGTCATGCAAAATAACGGAAGTCATTTATATAAAAGTAAGAATATATGAAGAAAATTTTAGCTTTGGCACTCTTTGCAGTGGCTCTAGTATCATGCCGGCAAACTATGCAGACCGATGGCTTTAAACTATCCGGTCATTTGGAAGGGCTTCAGGTTGGAGATACTCTTTTTCTTAAAACTTTTTTATTGCCCGATTGGAAAGAAGACGGGACAGATACCATATTGGTGGAAAAGGAGGGGATTTTCTCGGCTTTTATTCCTATCAATAGTTCGTTAAAAATTCGCCAAGCCTAAGCGGCTCTGGCAGTAAATAAAATG
>OBXA01001824.1_pt1 | contig 11399 bp, 6 predicted proteins | sample 1538121 | NCBI WGS metagenome assembly OBXA01 (sample SAMEA2580133, study PRJEB22360) | human gut metagenome | biome: human gut; feature: human-associated habitat; material: faeces | place: Denmark | collected 2008/2010 | reverse complement strand
CTGTTACAAAAGCAAATACTAATAATGCACAAGCATTAGCTGATGCAGAACACAAGTTTGATGGTGATACAGGCACAACCTCTGTTCGTAAGCATGGTGAAGTATTATCCATTAAAGGTGGTGTGACTACACCAACAGATTTGACGACTGGTAATATTGGCGTTGTATCCGATGGTGCTGGTACATTAAATGTTAGATTGGCAAAAGTATTAACAGGTCTAACATCTGCTACGTACACAGATGCAGCAGGTAACACAACGACTGTGACAGGTGGTTCTACTACAATTGCTGATGCAGCAGGTAATACGCAAACATTGGCACCAACAAAATCTGAAATTAAAGATGCTGCTGGTGTATCCACTGTGACTACGAAAGATGGTGTAACTGCAACGGATGCGGCAGGCAATACAACGGCGTTGACAAACGGTGGTGTGAGCACTACTGATGGCGCAGGTAATACGACAGCGCTTACAAAAGGCGGTCTCTCTACAACCGATGGTACGAATACAACAACGGTAACACCAAATGGTATGACTGCTACGGATGGTACAAATACTGTTAAGGTGAATGGCTCTGGTATTGATGCAGGCAACACAGAAATTAAGAATGTAGCTGCTGGCACAACCAATACATCTGCTGTTAATAAAAAACAAATGGATGATGCTATCAGTAAAGCTACAGGTGATGCAACTCACGAGTTCGGTGGTGATGATACTACTGTTGTAAGCCGTAAACATGGTGAACAACTTAACATTAAAGGTGGTGCATCTACAACTGCAGCAGATCTTACAGATGGTAACATTGCTGTATTAGGTGATGCTACAACAGGTACATTAAACCTTAAGTTGGCAAAAGCGTTAACAGGTTTAACTTCTGCTACGTACACAGATGCAGCAGGTAACACAACGACTGTAACTGGTGGCTCTACTACGATTGCTGATGCAGCGGGTAATACACAAACATTGGCACCAACGAAATCTGAAATTAAAGATAACGCTGGTGTATCCACTGTGACTACGAAAGACGGTGTGACTGCAAAGGATGCCGCAGGCAATACAACGGCGTTGACAAACGGTGGTGTGAGCACTACTGATGGTGCAGGTAATACGACAGCGCTTACAAAAGGAGGTTTATCTACAACAGATGGAACTAACACTACAACGGTAACGCCAACGGGTATGACTGCTACAGATGGTACAAATACTGTTAAGGTAGAAGGTTCTGGTATTGATGCAGGCAACACAGAAATTAAAAATGTAGCAGCTGGCACAACCAATACATCTGCTGTTAATAAAAAGCAAATGGATGATGCTATCAGTAAAGCTACAGGTGATGCAACGCACGAGTTCGCTGGTGATGATACTACTGTTGTAAGCCGTAAACATGGTGAACAACTTAACATTAAAGGTGGTGCATCTACAACTGCAGCAGATCTTACAGATGGTAACATTGCTGTATTAGGTGATGCTACAACAGGTACATTAAACCTTAAGTTGGCAAAAGCATTAACTGGTTTAACTTCTGCTACGTACACAGATGCAGCGGGTAACACAACGACTGTGACGGGTGGCTCCACTACGATTGCTGATGCAGCGGGTAATACACAAACATTGGCACCAACGAAGTCTGAAATTAAAGACAACGCGGGTGTATCCACTGTAACTACAAAAGACGGTGTGACTGCAAAGGATGCCGCAGGCAATACAACGGCGTTAACAAATGGTGGCGTAAACACTACTGATGGTGCAGGTAATACGACAGCACTTACAAAAGGCGGTTTATCTACAACAGATGGAACTAACACTACAACGGTAACACCAAATGGTATGACTGCTACGAATGGTACAAATACTGTTAAGGTGAATGGCTCTGGTATTGATGCAGGCAACACAGAAATTAAGAATGTAGCTGCTGGCACAACCAATACATCTGCTGTTAATAAAAAACAAATGGATGATGCTATCAGTAAAGCTACAGGTGATGCAACTCACGAGTTCGGTGGTGATGATACTACTGTTGTAAGCCGTAAACATGGTGAACAACTTAACATTAAAGGTGGTGCATCTACAACTGCAGCAGATCTTACAGATGGTAACATTGCTGTATTAGGTGATGCTACAACAGGTACATTAAACCTTAAGTTGGCAAAATCATTAACTGGTTTAACTTCTGCTACGTACACAGATGCAGCAGGTAACACAACGACTGTGACAGGTGGTTCTACTACAATTGCTGATGCAGCGGGTAATACGCAAACATTGGTACCAACAAAATCTGAAATTAAAGATGCTGCTGGTGTATCCACTGTGACCACGAAAGATGGTGTAACTGCAACAGATGCTGCAGGTAATACGGCAGCGCTTACAAAAGGTGGTTTATCTGCAACAGATGCCGCAGGTAATACAACGGCGTTAACAAATGGTGGTGTGAGCACTACTGATGGCGCAGGTAATACAACAGCGCTTACAAAAGGTGGCTTATCTACAACCGATGGTACGAATACAACAACGGTAACACCAAATGGTATGACGGCTACAGATGGCACAAATACTGTTAAAGTGAATGGCTCTGGTATTGATGCAGGCAACACAGAAATTAAAAATGTAGCTGCTGGCACAACCAATACATCTGCTGTTAATAAAAAGCAAATGGATGATGCCATTAATAAAGCTACAGGCGATGCAACTCACGAGTTCGGTGGTGATGATACTACTGTTGTAAGCCGTAAACATGGTGAACAACTTAACATTAAAGGTGGTGCATCTACAACTGCAGCAGATCTTACAGATGGTAACATTGCTGTATTAGGTGATGCTACAACAGGTACATTAAACCTTAAGTTGGCAAAAGCGTTAACAGGTTTAACTTCTGCTACGTACACAGATGCAGCAGGTAACACAACGACTGTAACTGGTGGCTCTACTACGATTGCTGATGCAGCGGGTAATACACAAACATTGGCACCAACAAAATCTGAAATTAAAGATGCTGCTGGTGTATCCACTGTGACTACAAAAGATGGTGTTACTGCAACAGATGCTGCAGGTAATACAACGGCATTAACAAACGGTGGTGTGAGCACTACTGATGGCGCAGGTAATACGACAGCACTTACAAAAGGCGGTCTCTCTACAACCGATGGTACCAATACTACAACAGTAGCACCTACTGGCGTTACTGCTACAGATGGTACAAATACTGTTAAGGTGAATGGATCTGGTATTGATGCAGGTAACACAGAAATTAAGAATGTAGCAGCTGGCACAACTAATACATCTGCTGTTAATAAAAAACAAATGGATGATGCTATCAGTAAAGCTACAGGTGATGCAACTCACGAGTTCGGTGGTGATGATACTACTGTTGTAAGCCGTAAACATGGTGAACAACTTAACATTAAAGGTGGTGCATCTACAACTGCAGCAGATCTTACAGATGGTAACATTGCTGTATTAGGTGATGCTACAACAGGTACATTAAACCTTAAGTTGGCAAAATCATTAACTGGTTTAACTTCTGCTACGTACACAGATGCAGCAGGTAACACAACGACTGTGACAGGTGGTTCTACTACAATTGCTGATACAGCGGGTAATACACAAACATTGGCACCAACAAAATCTGAAATTAAAGATAACACTGGTGTATCCACTGTGACTACAAAAGATGGTGTTACTGCAACGGATGCTGCAGGCAATACAACGGCGTTGACAAATGGTGGCGTAAACACTACTGATGCCGCAGGCAATACAACAGCGTTAACAAACGGTGGTGTAAGCACTACTGATGGTGCAGGTAATACGACAGCGCTTACAAAAGGTGGTTTATCTACAACTGATGGTACGAATACAACAACGGTAACACCAAATGGTATGACTGCTACAGATGGTACACATACTGTTAAGGTGAATGGCTCTGGTATTGATGCAGGTAACACTGAAATTAAGAATGTAGCAGCTGGCACAACTAATACATCTGCTGTTAATAAAAAACAAATGGATGATGCTATCAGTAAAGCTACAGGTGATGCAACTCACGAGTTCGGTGGTGATGATACTACTGTTGTAAGCCGTAAACATGGTGAACAACTTAACATTAAAGGTGGTGCATCTACAACTGCAGCAGATCTTACAGATGGTAACATTGCTGTATTAGGTGATGCTACAACAGGTACATTAAACCTTAAGTTGGCAAAAGCGTTAACAGGTTTAACTTCTGCTACGTACACAGATGCAGCAGGTAACACAACGACTGTGACTGGTGGTAGTACTACGATTGCTGATGCAGCGGGTAATACGCAAACATTGGCACCAACAAAATCTGAAATTAAAGATGCTGCTGGTGTATCCACTGTGACTACAAAAGATGGTGTTACTGCAACAGATGCTGCAGGTAATACAACGGCATTAACAAACGGTGGTGTGAGCACTACTGATGGCGCAGGTAATACGACAGCACTTACAAAAGGCGGTCTCTCTACAACCGATGGTACCAATACTACAACAGTAGCACCTACTGGCGTTACTGCTACGGATGGTACACATACTGTTAAGGTGAATGGCTCTGGTATTGATGCTGGTAACACTGAAATTAAGAATGTAGCTGCTGGCACAACCAATACATCTGCTGTTAATAAAAAGCAAATGGATGATGCCATTAATAAAGCTACAGGCGATGCAACTCACGAGTTCGGTGGTGATGATACTACTGTTGTAAGCCGTAAACATGGTGAACAACTTAACATTAAAGGTGGTGCATCTACAACTGCAGCAGATCTTACAGATGGTAACATTGCTGTATTAGGTGATGCTACAACAGGTACATTAAACCTTAAGTTGGCAAAAGCGTTAACAGGTTTAACTTCTGCTACGTACACAGATGCAGCAGGTAACACAACGACTGTAACTGGTGGCTCTACTACGATTGCTGATGCAGCGGGTAATACACAAACATTGGCACCAACGAAATCTGAAATTAAAGATAACACTGGTGTATCCACTGTGACTACGAAGGACGGTGTTACTGCAACAGATGCAGCAGGTAATACAACAGCGCTTACAAAAGGCGGCTTATCTACAACCGATGGTACTAATACAACAACGGTAACACCAAATGGTTTGACTGCTACGGATGGTACAAATACTGTTAAGGTGAATGGCTCTGGTATTGATGCAGGTAACACTGAAATTAAAAATGTAGCTGATGGTACTACACCGCATTCTGCTGTTAATAAAAATCAGTTAGATACGGCTGTTAATAGATTACAAAATGCTACAGATAATATTTCCTTGAATATTGCAGGTAATAATGGAACCGGTAATATAAAACTTAAAGACCAAGTGCTTCATATCGATGGTACAAATGGAATTACTACAAAGGCGAATGGTCAGTCTGTAACAGTGGGTCTAGATGATGCTACGATGAGCACGATTAATAATACGGCAGCTTTAGCAAATAATGCGGCTAAAAAGGATTTAAGTAATATTGATCAAGCTGGTAAAGACGTAATCAAGGATACGGCTGCTTGGCATGTAAAAGTAAATAGTATGACACCGGAAACTGTAAAAGGTGGAGATACTGTTACTTTCAATGATGGCCATAATATAACAATTACTAATACTGGTAAGGATATTACAGTAGCAACTAAGAAAGAAGTAACTTTCGATAAAGTGTCTGTTGGCGGTATTACAATTGATAAACAAGCAGATCATATTTCTGGCGTCTCCTCGATTACTGGTAGTGGTTCTGGTGCACCAACTATGACCTTTAATGCGTCAAATGGATCTACTCCTAGCAGTGTATCAATGGATAGCAATTTAGATATGGGCGGTAAACAAATTAATAATGTGGCAGCAGCTACGCGTCCTACTGATGCTGTTAATAAGCAACAAGTTGATCAAGCGATGAAGAGTCTTGCTGGCATGGCAGATAGTGCTGCTAAAAAGTATGCTAGTAAGGCAGGTGCTAATGCGGCTGCATTGGCTGCGTTGAAACCAATTCAATATGATCCATTAGCGCCAACACAAATTATGGCTGGTATTGGTAATTATAAATCCCAAACAGCTGTGGCTATTGGCGTAGCGCATTATGCTAATGAAGATACTATGTTTAATATTGGTGCTTCTTTAGATAGTCAAGATGCAATGCTTAATGCAGGTGTGACTCATAAATTTGGTTCCAGTGCTGAAAGAAAAGATATTCCTGATCGCTATAAGGGTGGTCCTATTAGTTCTATTTATGTAATGCAAGATGAAGTATCTACATTAAAAGCACAAAATAGTGAAATGCAAGCCATGTTAGACAAACAGTCTTCTGAAAATGCAGCTATTATTGCAGAAAACAAAATGCTTCGTGAGCAAAATGAAGAAATGCAACGTAAAGTTGATTTGATACTTTCTAAATTACAATAATTAGTTTCTCATCTCTATAAGTTACAAAAGAGCTCAATCTATATAATGTAGATTGAGCTCTTTTTATGTTTTTCTCTAATATACAATTATAAAATAATTTTCTAGATATGATAAAAATCATTGGTAAAACATTTGTAAATTTAGTATAATCATATCAATATTTATAAATTCTATAGAATTTAAAAAAGAGATGAAGAAAGGGAGGAGATTATTGATGTCACATTATGTAGATCTAAATAGCGATTTAGGTGAAAGTTTTGGCAACTACACATTAGGCATGGATGGTGAAGTGTTAAATCATGTTACAAGTGCTAATGTTGCCTGTGGATGGCATGCTGGGGATCCTCTCATTATGGATGCCACAGTTCGTATGTGCAAGGAAAAGGGCGTAGCCGTAGGGGCTCATCCTGGATATCCTGACTTAATGGGCTTTGGCCGTCGTGCAATGGCAGTAAACCCCGCAGAGGCAAAAGCGTATATGATATATCAAGTGGGGGCATTGCAAGCCTTCTGCGATAGTTATGGTGTTACATTACAACATATGAAATTACATGGTGCTTTTTATAACACTGCTTGTGTAACTCCTGCATTGGCAGATGCCGTATTAGATGGCTTACAAGCGGTAAACCCTAATATTGCAGCCATGGTGTTGAGCGGTAGCTATATTGCTAAAGAAGCAGAGCGTCGAGGTATTCCTGTAATTCAGGAGGTCTTTGCTGACCGCGGTTATACAGATGAAGGTACATTGGTGCCTCGTACAGAACCTGGGGCTTTCATTAAAGACCCTCAAGAGGCTCTTGAACGAGTTCTTATGATGGTTACAGAAGGCAAGGTTGTCACTAATACAGGTAATACTATTGATATTGTAGCTGATTCCGTATGCGTACACGGCGATAACCCAGAAGCGATAGCTTTCACAAATTACATCCGTGAAGGCCTTACAAAAGCGGGCGTTACAGTAGCTAATTTTCAAAACCGTAAATAGTAAAACGGCGATTATAAAATAAGCAATACATAGCAAATACGTAATAAATAGTGAATACGTAATAAATAGTAAATATGTAGTAAATAGTAAATAGTAAATACATAATAGATCGTTAATAAATTATTGTGTGGAGGTTTTTTATGAAACCAATTTCAGGTAAAGCAAGTTTATCTGTCCTCTTAGGGGCAGCTTTCTTGATGGCCACGTCCTCTATTGGGCCGGGCTTTATGTTACAAACGGCGGCATTTACGAATGATTTAAAAGCAGATTTTGCATTTGCCATCATTGTGTCTGTTATTTTTTCAATTATTGCACAGCTTAATGTGTGGACAATCATTGGCGTATCTAAAATGCGTGGTCAAGATATTGCGAATAAAGTATTGCCAGGACTTGGCTACTTCGTAGCATTCTTGATTTCCCTTGGGGGCCTTGCTTTCAATATCGGCAACATTGGGGGCGCGTCTATGGGCCTAAACATTGTGTTTGGTATCGATACTACGACAGCAGCGGCTATTAGTGGTATCCTTGGTATTCTATTGTTCGCCTCTCCAAAAATGGGTGGTGTACTAGACAACACAGCTAAAATTCTTGGTACTGTTATGCTAGTATTGATTGGCTATGTAGCGTTTTCTACAAACCCTCCAGTGGCTGAAGCGGTTACTCATGCGGTGGCACCAACGCATTATCCATGGCTTGCAACTATTACCCTTATCGGTGGTACCGTAGGTGGTTACATTACATTCTCTGGTGGTCACCGCCTTATCGATGCGGGTATTACTGGTCAAGAACATTTGAAAGATGTACGTCGTGCAGCCTTCATGGGTATGTCCGTAGATGCAGTGGTTCGTATCTTGTTATTCTTAGCGGTTCTTGGCGTTGTGTCTATGGGCTATGTACTAGACCCTAAAGATCCAGCTGGTTCTGCATTCCTTCTTGGTGCTGGTGAAATCGGTCATAAATTGTTTGGTATCGTGTTCTTCTGTGCAGCCTTAACATCTGTAGTAGGTGCAGCGTACACATCCGTGTCCTTCTTAAAAACATTATTCAAAGTAGTGGAACGCAATGAGAAATTGACTATTATGACATTTATCTTCGTTTCTACATGTATTTTGATCTTCATTGGTAAACCAGCATCCTTGTTGATTTTGGCTGGCTCCGTAAACGGCTTAATCTTGCCGATTACATTGGCAGTAATGCTCTTTGCTACTCATAAATCTGCAATCGTAGGAGACTACAAACATAATAAACTGTTATACTATACAGGATGGATTGTAGTACTTGTAACAGCTTACATCGGCGTTACATCCTTACAAGGTATTGCTAAATTACTTGGTTAATTAGATAATTGTGAAAGTACCATTATTTTCGTTTGAAGGTAATGGTTCTTTCTGGTTTTAGGAAGGAGGTACCTATGAAGCCTACAATTTCACCTGTAGGAGATTGCGCTATCTCTATTGATTTTGGTCAAGTCATCGATCCAAAGATTAATCGACATATTCGACAAACTATAGAGCGACTTCAAGCATTACAATTAGATGGGATTATTGAATTAGTACCTACCTATTGTGCATTGCTTTTGCAATATGACGCTATGCTGTATTCCTATTCTGAATTGTGTAACATTATTGAGCCTACGCTGGAGCAGACCGTAACAGAAAATGATAATGAACTTGTTACCATTGTAGAAGTTCCTACTGTGTACGGCGGTGAGTTTGGTCCAGACCTTGGTTTTGTAGCCTCTCATAATAATCTAACTGAAGATGAAGTCATAGCCATTCATAGTGGTACAGACTACTTGGTATATATGCTTGGCTTCATTCCTGGGTTTACCTATTTGGGTGGCATGGATCCACGTATTGCAACGCCTCGTTTGTCCTCACCAAGAACATTGATACCTGCAGGCTCTGTAGGCATTGCAGGGGAACAAACTGGTACGTATCCATCTGACTCTCCAGGAGGATGGCAAATCATAGGACGAACACCAGTAACCATGTATGATATGTCCAAGGCACAAGCGGCGCTATTGAGTGCTGGCGACTATGTGCGCTATGTGCCAATAGATGAAGCGGAATATAATCGTATTAACGCATTGGGAACGGACTATGTGCCATCCATGTATGAAGTAGAGGTAGGTGAGTTACGTGGCTATTAATGAATTTAAATCAGCATCTATCTACGTAAATGCACCTGGCATGTACACTACCATTCAAGATGAAGGACGCGTTGGGTTCCAACAATATGGTATGCCTGTAGCAGGTCCTATGGATAGTGAAAGTTATCTCTTGGGGCAAGCGCTAGTAGGTAATGTAAAAAGGGTAGGTGCCTTAGAATGTACATTGTTGCCACCTACACTCACCGTGAAAGGCACATGTATCGTTGCTTTCACTGGGGCCGATATGGAACCAACCATCAATAGTGTACGAGTACCGAGATATATTCCATTTGTATGTCACGACGGCGATGTCATTTCTGGCGGTTTTAGCCAATGTGGCGTGCGCATGTACATTTCTTTCTCTGGAGGTATCGACGTGCTAAGCGTCAACGGCAGTGTATCGACCCATACAAAGGCGAAAATTGGGGGACTAGAAGGTCGTCCGTTACAAAAAGGTGATGAACTTGGCATTAAAGCGTTCGCTCGAGATGAAGTGCATATATGCGAGTATCGAGGTGAAGGGCATAATTTATTCAACACGGCCTTGTATAACCGCGGTGGCCGTGAATGTCATGAACCATTACGCGTTGTACTAGGTGATCAAGCAAAACATTTCACCGAGAAAGGTATCAAGACCTTTAGGAATAACATTTACACACTGACTGTAGAATGTGATCGCATGGGCTTCCGCTTAGATGGTCCTGAAATTGAACACGTAGACAGTGCAGATATTATTTCCGATGGTGCCGTGTTTGGCTCTATCCAAGTGCCTTCTAATGGACATCCCATTGTCCTCATGGCGGATCGCCAAACCACTGGGGGCTATACAAAAATAGGTACTATTATTACCGCAGACCTACCTCGTCTCAGCCAGTTGCCAGTAGGGGATGGTATTAATTTTAATATCGTGTCTATTGACGAAGCGCAAGAGATATATCGAGCATATATGGAACGTTTACATAAACGTATTACATTGGCTCATGAACAAAGTGCCTATGTATTTTTCTTTAATTAAGGTTATATAGTTAAAGTGCATATAATAACATCAGCTATCTCATTGAGTGGAAAACTTGATGAGATAGCTGTTTTTGATTCTTTGTTATGTCTATGGGGCGATGTTTATATCAATAAAAATTTATCAAGCGGATGAAGTTGCAAAAATAAGCTGAAATAACAGTTATGGCTGATAAAATTAATGCTATAGATATTGAAGCTAGTAATATTAAACTTGAAAATTCAGGAACAGAAACTAAAATTTACGGTTCTGAAATTAGTATATAACTTAACATCTGCTGAATTTGGTCTTGATACAGATCCTAAACGCAGTATCGTAAATACAGAAAAATCCCAGTTCTTTGATGGTGATGTAAATACTGCTGTTCGAGCTAATGGTGTAAAGTTAGAAAATACTAATAACCTAGACGTAGCAGAATATACAATGGATGGCATGATGGCTGACTCCAATGGTAAGCATGTACGCTTTGGCACACAAATTCCTTTACAAAGAGCTGAGATTGAGTCTTTAAAATCTATGGTACAACAATTATTAGAAAAACATTAATATCTGAAAATTTATTTCAAATAACATAAGATGTAAATAGCATGAAAGTTACTATTTAATGTTTATTCATATGTAAAAAATTAAATATATTTACAGAAATATCGATAGAATATACAAAATATATAGGCTGTTATATATGTGAAATTAATCATATATATAACAGCCTTTTTTAGCGCTATATATTAAGATTGCTAATTGATCCGAGTTGTTTATATAGATAAAAATGAAGGGTTTATATCCAAAATTTTAAAATTATAAAAAAAATATATATAGACCATAGTATATTTGTAA
>OBXA01001822.1_pt1 | contig 11420 bp, 10 predicted proteins | sample 1538121 | NCBI WGS metagenome assembly OBXA01 (sample SAMEA2580133, study PRJEB22360) | human gut metagenome | biome: human gut; feature: human-associated habitat; material: faeces | place: Denmark | collected 2008/2010 | reverse complement strand
TCCTTCATCAACTTCAAAAATAACGTCTCCGCCTTTGCCGCCATCGCCGCCGTCCGGCCCGCCGTTCGGTACAAAAAGCTCTCTGCGGAAACTGACATGTCCGTCTCCGCCCTTACCGGAGCGGATCAGAATTTTTGCTCTGTCTGCAAACATGGTATTCTCCTGTCTTGTTTTATCTAAATCCAAATCGGTCTCCTGGACCTTTAATTATTATTAACAAAAACGGCTTCAAACCTCTTAAGATTTGAAGCCGCACCTTTGTCTTACTCTTCTGTTGCTACCGGATATACGGAAACCTGTTTTTTGTCACGTCCTTTTCTTTCGAAAGCTACGCGTCCGTCAACCATAGCGAATAAGGTATCGTCTTTTCCGATTCCTACGTTCACGCCTGGATGAATCTTGGTTCCACGCTGTCTGTAAAGAATGTTTCCAGCCTTTACAACCTGTCCGTCAGCTCTTTTTGCTCCTAATCTCTTGGACTCGGAATCTCTACCGTTCTTGGTAGAACCAACTCCTTTTTTATGAGCGAAAATCTGAAGGTTCATATTTAACATGGTATTACACCTCCTTGAATGCGATCTCTAAGTATTGTGCTCCATAATCGCGGCGGATACTTTCGAGGCCCAGCAAAAGTGATTTTACAAGAAGTGCGGTACTTTCAGAATACCCATTCGGGAATGAAAAATACACGTATCCATCTCCAGCCTCACTTATAATCAGATCCTCTGTCAATGTTTCCACGGAATTTACGGTGTTTACAATCAATGCGGAGACAGCGGCACAGATGATATCCTGCCCTTCCTCTGCATAGCCTGCATGACCGTTTGACTCCACGGAGATGTACTCGCCGTCAGACTCTGTTACGGTTATACAAATCATAAGACTTAAGCGTTGATTTTTTCAATCTTCACTTCAGTGTACTGCTGTCTGTGACCGTTTTTCTTATGATAACCAGTTTTTCTCTTATACTTGTAAACGATAACTTTTTTGCCTTTACCGTTTCCAACTACAGATGCGGTTACGGATGCATTTTTAACGTCCTCGCCAACTTTCAGTCCGTCATTGCTTACTGCAAGTACCTGATCAAAAGTTACGGTTTCTCCAGCTTCAACGCCAAGTTTCTCTACTCGGATAACATCGCCTTCAGCTACCTTGTACTGTTTACCACCTGTTGCAATAATTGCGTACATATGGCACCTCCCTATCAATTACTCGCCAGATTCGGTGGTCTTTCGACTCTTTTACCTCTCTGTGCGGCATACTTCTACAATATATCATCACGTCTGCTGTTTGTCAATAGTATTTTTCAGGAAATTGCAGATTTTTTTTCACATGCAATTGCCAGTGCGCCAGGTCCGATGTGGCAGGCAACGCTTAAGGACAGTGGATGCGCATCGACTTCAAAATCCGGGAAGGCTTCTTTTACTTCGACAATCCATCCATCGATTACTTCTTTGTCGTTTGCGGTATAGGCAATGTGAAGTCCCATGATGCCGGCTGCACGCTCTTTTGCGAAGCGTTTGTCCATATCTTTTTTCATAGCCTTGATCATGGCTTTCTTTGCCTGTTTCACACCGCGCGCTTTTTCAAACGCGTCAAGCTTCTCTCCCTGGATCGTCAGCACCGGTTTGATATTTAAAACGGTTCCGATCATGGCTGCTGCCGGCGTAACGCGGCCGCCTTTTTTCAGGTATTTTAACGTATCTACCATAATATAGATACTTGCATCCAGCGCATCCTCTTCCAGAATTGCTTTAATGTCTTTTGCTGCCACGCCGCGGTTTGCCATTTTCTTTGCATCCAGAACAGACTGCTGCTGCGTAACGGAGATTCTCTGGTTGTTGACAACCTGCACTTTTCCTTCGTAGTCCTCGGACAGCACGGTCGCTGTATCACAGGAGGTGGAAAGGCCGCTTGACATCGGAATGTAAACAATGTCATCGTACTCTTCGAGAATTTTGTTCCAGAAATCCATCAGATCTCCCGGAGACGGCTGAGATGTGGAAACAGCCGCATCCTCTGCCAGAATCTCGTAAAACTGTTCCTGTGTCAGGTCGATATCCTCAAACTGGATTTTTCCGCGCATGAAGAAAGGCATCGGAAGGACAAAAACGCCCAGCTCTTTCGCCTGACTCTGTGTAATACCGCTGTTGCTGTCGGTAGCAATAGCTGTTCTTGCCATAGTTCTTATTCCTGCTGTCTCTTGTTAGAGAAACAGCTTTTCCTTTCTGTAATATCGTGTAACGCTTGATTTGCTGTTATTCTATCATAAATCGTACCTGTTTTCTACCCGGCTTGGACATTTCTGCAAAATTGCCCAAACTGCTTTTGATTCTTTTTACATCATACCAATACCAAGGAAAAACAGTCCGCCAAGGATCAGCAGAATGGTCGGAATTACGATTTTTGCAATGGTCTTTTTTCTTCTCTCCTTCGGGAAAAATCCTTCGCTTTTTGTCTGCTGGTACATCAGAAGACGGCTTCCCATATAAAGACCGATCGGCATCAGCGCCGCTTCGATCAGATACATGCCGATGTACGTTTCCGTTGCGTATCCGCTGCCTGCTGCTGCGTTCCCCTGCGAGAACATATAGAGGAAGCTTGCCGCAATGCTCGCCACAATCGTCGATGCGTTATGGACGAAATGAAACAGCGAGCTGTAAAACATGTTGTCGGTCTTCATCCGCACATACGAGAGAACGATTCCCATCATCATCATCGGAAGAAAACGGACGATGCTCATGTGGAAAGCGCCAAAATAAACGCCCATCAGAAGCAGCATCACCCATTTCTTTTTGATTCCGCGCAGGCTGTACTGCAGAAGACCGCGGTGCAGTGCTTCTTCACAGATGGCCGGTGTCAGCGCAACGACAAGCAGCTCGCCGAAATAGGAAAGGCCCGCCATACTGCTGTCCATGGATTCCGAGAGGCTTGCGTATTCCTGCGGGAAAATCCATTCCATCAGAAGGAAAAGGGCAAGCACACCGCGGTACGTCACATACCACATCAGAATGGTTCCGAGGATTCCGGCTCCATCCGGCTTTTTTAATGGGAACACTTCTTTTAACGGAATATGAAGTGCCCGTACGACGAGAATGGATCCGATTAGGAATACAATGATCTCGTCCAGCGCATTTCCATACATCCCGCCTGCAAGAACCAGCGGGATTCCGGCGAGATTAAAAAGAACCATCAGAAAGGCAAACACCAGCAGGCCCTGCCATGGTTTCAGTATCTTTTCTTTTTCCGCCGGATGCGGCCGTTTTGCCGGCATCTGGTTTCGAAAGGGTTCGTAAAGATATGGGGTATCATTTTCATTGAGGTGAATCGGTTTCTTTTGTGGTTCCATATTCATTCCTCCTTTGTAAGGTCACTGTCATTTCATCTGTTCTGCCAGCGGCCGGCGGATTTTCTTTCTCGTCAGTTCCACGAGATGAAGCGCCGTCATATCCACAACTTTGGTCGGAACGGGATCTTCCCGCACAAGACCCTGCAGGAAGCCGAGAAGGCGCTCCTCCTGCTCTTTTTCCGGCATGTTGATAAAGTCAACCAGGATCAGACCGGAAATCCCGCGCAGGCGGATCTGGCGGGCGATTTCGCGGGCTGCCTCCTGGTTTACGCTGTACAGAAACGTATTTTTCCGTCCGCCGAGCTGCTTTCCGCTGTTCACATCGATCGCGGTCAGCGCTTCGGTCGGTTCGATCACGAGGAATCCGCCGGAAGGCAGATCCACACGTTTGTCGAGTGCCTGTTTTACGTGATTTTCGAGATTTTCTTTCTTTGTCAGTGTGGTAAGCTGATCCTCATACCAGGTCAGGCGGCAGTCGTGAAAATCATGGCGCTCCAGATATTCTCTGCAGATCTCATACGTTTCTCTGTCATCTGTCACAAGTTCTGAAACTGACGGTGCATACCGTTTGACGAGCTCCGGCACGGCATCTGACGCCCGATACAGGCAGGAGTACAGGCTCCGCATCGTTCCATACTGGACAATCCGCGCGAGTTTTTCGGACAGCTCGAGATATTCCTGCCGGATCTCTTCTTCCGAAGCATCAGCGGATGCGGTGCGGAAGATCACGCCAAACGGAAGGCTTCCGCCGGAAAGCTCTGGAAACATCCGGCTTCCCAGTTCTTTTAACCGTTTTTTCTGCTCCGGCAGAAGGCGTCCCGAGCATGAGATTTCCGGCTTTCCATAATAGAGCGCCAGGGCACTTCCCGAAAGAGAAAGTTCTGCTGTCGCCGACGGAAGCTTCGTTTTCTGCGCTTCCCGCTGGATCTGCACGACAATTTCATCTCCGACATGCAGTTCCGTTCCCGGTGCTTTTTTCAGAAGATACCCTTCTTTTACACGGGACAGATCAAGAAAACAGCTCTGCTGCTCCGCAAACGAGACAAATGCCCCGCGGATCCCGGGCGCCAGTTTTTCCACCCGGCCGACATAGATATTGCCAAGCAGCGTTTCCTTCTCCCTGCAGAGGGCCGTCAGTTCGACCGGTCTTTCTCCTTCCACCAGCGTGTGTACCAGGTAATCTTTTCCCTCCCACGGCAGATGGGCAATGACAACTCGTTTACTCAACTTCTTCTCCTAATGCTTCCAGCGGAACCAGCTTTCGCTCTTCTTCCGTTCCGATGTCTGCGTAAACTTCCTCGCGCAGAATCGTGTATGCAAACGGCGGCAGTTCAACCCCGCACCATTTGCAGAACGCTTCCATCACGAGCTCCGGTTTCAGGTTCGAAACACTTCCGGTGGAGAGCTGCATCCAGACACCGCTTTTCTTTGCTTTCATATCGTAAATCCATGGGCGGATATCGGTCAGCTTTTCGCTTCGTTTTGTCTTTCGCATGATCTCAATCTGCGGAAGTGCAAAAAACACCGGTACTTTCGTTTCCAGATCAATCTCCGGCATTTTTCCCTCGCGGAACTGCACGAGATAATCGGCTCCTGCTACGAGAGACATTGCCTTGCTTGCTTTTCCATCCGGCACATGGCGGGCGGAAAGCACTTCCATTCCCTCAACCATCGTCGCATTCAGACGTTTTACAATCTCGTCGGTTTTCATATCTTCCGCGAGCACCATATCGAAATATTCACCGGTGCTGCTGATGCCGACACCGAGCGGAGAAGCAAACGACAGCAGCATGTGCGGGCTGAAGCCCTCGGAATAAGCGATCGGAAGTTCTGCACGGCGGATTGCTTTCTGGAAGTAACGCATCACATCCAGATGACCCACAAATTTCATCACACCTGTTTTGGCAAACTTAATTCTGATTTTCATAGCAGACACCTCCTCCGAATGATTTTGCTCCGCAGCCGGAACACTGCATCTTACAGTTCGGGGTAACGGTTTCTTTCTGTGCCCGCTCCCATTCGCGGATCAGAAATTTTTTCGTCACGCCGATATCAAGGAAATCCCACGGAAGGATCTCATCGGTGCTGCGCTCGCGGCAGGCATAGAACGAAACGTCAATGCCGGTCTCTGCAAACGCTTCTTCCCAGGCATCTTTCCGGAAATACTCGGACCAGGCATCGAAAATAGCACCTTTTCGGTACGCTTTTTCAATAACTTCGGCACATTTCCGGTCACCGCGTGCAAGGAATCCCTCCAGAAGGGAAATATCTGCCTCATGATAAATGTAACGGATGCTCTTCTGATTCAGCTGTGCGCGGACCTCTGCCTTTACAATCGCCGCTTTGTCAAGAAACTCCCTCTCCGTGTTCATCGGTGCCCACTGGAACGGAGTGAACGGCTTCGGAATAAAGAACGAGGAGCTTGCCGTAATCTGGCATTTTCCGTTTCTCTGGTCTTTCGGAATCTCATAGTAACGCTCTGCGATCTTTTCCGCCAGATGCGCAATTCCTTTGATATCATCCTCGGTCTCGGTCGGAAGGCCCAGCATGAAATACAGTTTTACTTTATTCCAGCCGCCCTCAAACGCTTTTCCGGCTCCGTCGAGAATGACTTCCTCGGTCAGACCTTTATTAATAACATTCCGCATCCGCTGGCTTCCCGCCTCCGGTGCGAAGGTCAGGCTGCTCTTTTTGATATCCTGTACCTTGCTCATGACATCGAGGGAAAATGCGTCGATTCGAAGAGACGGAAGGGAAATATTGACACCTTTTTCCGGGCAGCTGTCGATCAGATAGTTGACAAGTTCCGGAAGATGGCTGTAATCACTCGAGCTCAAAGAACTCAACGAAATCTCATCGTGGCCGGTATTGCGCAGCATATGGGTCGCAAGTTCTTTTAACTTCTCCACATCGCGCTCTCTTGTCGGACGGTACACCATACCCGCCTGGCAGAAACGGCAGCCGCGGATACAGCCGCGCTGGATCTCCAGAACGACACGGTCCTGTGTTGCCTTGATAAACGGCACGACCGGTTTCTCCGGATACGTTGCCTCGGTCATATCCATGACGAGCTGTTTTTTGATCTTTTCCGGCGCTTCCGGGATGGACGGCGTAAAGGCTGCAACGGTTCCGTCCTCGTGGTACGTTACTTCATAGAACTGCGGTACGTAAATGCCCGGGATCCGGCATGCCTTTTTCAGAAAATCCAGACGGGTTCCGCCGTTCTTTTTATTTTCCAGATACGTGTCGAAAAGCTGGTCGTACACAACCTCACCCTCTCCGATGTAAAACAGGTCGAAAAATGGGGCGATTGGCTCCGGATTGTACGTACACGGGCCGCCGCCGATGACGATCGGGTCCTCGCCGGTACGCTCCACCGCATGCAGCGGGATTCCGGCAAGGTCGAGCGCCTGCAGAACGTTCGTATAACACATCTCATACTGCAGGGTGATAAACAGGAAATCCTCGTTTTTCACCGGCTCCTGGGATTCCAGGCCGAACAGCGGAATGTTCTGTTCCCGCATCACGCGGTCCAGATCCGGCCATGGGGAATAAACTCGCTCGCACCACATATCCTCGCGTTTGTTGAACATATCGTACAGGATCTGGATGCCAAGGTGGGACATACCGATCTCATACACATCCGGGAACAGGAATGCGCCGCGCAGGGCTACTTTCTCTTTGTCTTTTACGACACTGTTGAATTCATTTCCAATGTATCGCGCAGGCTGCTCAATCTGGAGCAGCACTTCTTCTGGCAATGCTAATTTTCTCATGCAATTCTCTCACTTGTTCTTATTTTTATTTGTCCAGATACGCCGCAAGCAGTTCCAGCGTATTCTTCACACCGTCCACATGGCTTCTCTCATATCCATGGGATGCGTACACACCGGCGCCGATCAGGGCATGGCGTGCGTCTGCGCCGCCGCGGAGCGTTGCCTCCACGTCAGAGCCGTAGTGCGGGTAAACATCCGCCGCATAGTCGATTCCGTTTGCTTTTGCTGCCGCAATCAGCTCACCGGTAAAATCGTAGCTGTAAGGGCCGCCGCTGTCTTTGACGCAGATGGATACCTGATGCTCTTTACACTCCAGTCCGTCGCCGACACAGCCCATATCAACAGAAAGAATATCTGTCACGCCCTCCGGAACGGAAGCAGATCCGCCGTGGCCGACCTCTTCGTATACGGTAATGTGCTGATAAACCGGGCGGGACGGTGTGACATTTTCTTCTTTTAAATACTTCGCATAGCCGAGCAGGATTGCAACGCTCAGTTTATCATCGAGAAAACGGCTCTTGATGTAGCCCTTCTCCGTGATGCGGGTTCTCGTCTCAAAGCAGACGATATCACCGGTCTCGATGCCGAGCGCTTTTGTCTCCTCTTTGGAGAAGACCATCTCATCCAGAACGACCTCCATATTGTCATAGGTGCGGTCCTGCTGGTCGTAGGAACCGTTGACATGGATCGACGGGTTGTTCATCTGGAAGCAGCCCTCGTACCGTTTTCCGTCTCTTGTGATGACAACGCAGTTTTCCGTCTCCGCATTGTTCGGATTCATACCGCCGAGCGCGGTGAGACGAAGACGGCCGTTTCCTTTCACTTCCGCTACCATGCCGCCGAGCGTATCGGTATGTGTCTCCACAAGGACACCGCCGTTTCCTTCACAGCCTTTGGCAAGCTGCACCAGAAGGCCGCCCTTTGTGGTGATCACCGGCGCATAGCCCATCGCTTCGTACTCTGCTTTCAGCCATGCAATGGCATCTTTCGTGTAGCCGGTCGGGCTGTCGATGGAGAGCAGTTTTTTCAGTTTCTCTGTTATAAAATCAACATAAACCTTTGTATTTTTCATGTTTCTTCCTCCATTTTTGTTTCTGTTTTTTCTTCTTTTTTCGAAACATTTTGAAACAGAAACTGCAGATTTTTTTCTTTCCGAAAAAAGATCCTGCCCTTCATCATACCACAGAAATAAATTGGATACAACCATCGGAAAACGGAAAAATGGAAATAAGGAAAATGTAACTGGACAAACTACCATATGCCATGCTATGTTTGAAGAGGGGGATACATTATTAGCTGTTATTCAAAAAAGTTTCTTCTATAATAAAATAAAGGTCGCCTCAAATTCAAATAAAGGAGCAAAAAAATGGACACAAAAGAACAGGCATCGCAGCCTGCATTACAAACGTTAAAAGAATATGCTGTCATTACCGCAGCTGTTCTGATCATGGACATTGGAATTTATGTTTTTAAATTCCCTAATAATTTTTCTTTCGGCGGTGTATCCGGTATGGCCGTTGTCATCTGCCGGTTTCTTCCGTTCACTGCCTCACAGATCAACCTTTTTATCAACCTGCTGCTTCTGCTGGTTGGTTTTGCTGTGCTGGGGCGGAACTTCGGCGTCAAGACAGCCTACGTGACCGTGCTTTCCTCGGTTCTTCTGAACATTTTTGAAAAGCTGTTTCCGATGGCACATCCGCTTACCGATGAGATCATGCTGGAGCTCTGCTTTGCCATTATTCTTCCGGCACTGGCGGCAGCACTGCTGTTTTTTGAGAATGCCTCCGGCGGCGGCACAGACATCATCGCCATGATTATTAAAAAATATTCTACAATGAATATTTCCACTGCCCTGCTGGTGACCGACCTCATCGTTGTCATCCTTGCTTTCCTGATTTTCGATACCTTAACCGGACTTTGTTCGGTTCTCGGTCTGATGGCGAAAACACTGCTGATTGACAAAACGATTGAGCGGATGAAGCTGAATAAATTTTTTACGATTATCTCCAACAATCCGCAGCCGATCTGCGATTTCATCACAAGGATCTCAATCACAGCGCAACCCTTTACGACGCCGTCGGCGCTTACTCCGACCAGCAGCGGACAGTCATTCTCACGGTTGTGGATGTCAAGCAGGCCGTCTATCTTCAGCGGTTTATTCATGATACCGAGCCGACCGCGTTTATTGCGATCACAAAGAGCAGCGAAATTATCGGAAAAGGCTTCATGAGTTATGTCTGATCGATTCAAACCATATTTTTTACGCAAAAAATCCGAAGGTTTTTGACGCCTTCGGATTTCTTTGTATGTGCTTATTCTGTTTATTTCTCTTCTGCTGCTTCGGTATCTTCTGCCGGTGCTTCTACGTTGTGGGAAGCCATCAGACTTACGACAATGGATTCCGGATTGGTCTTTATGGTGATATCCGGGTCAGCGGCCAGGGACAGATCTTTGACGCGGATGACATCACCGATCTTCATCTCTCCGACATCGACCATTACCTGATCGACCAGGGATGCCGGGTATGCCATGTAGGCAACCTCGTTCAGATCCTCCTGCAGAACGCCTTCTGCGATCTTTTCATGGTTTACAAGGACAATCTCTGCAACGGAATGAACTTTCTCGTTGCTGACCAGTGCCTGGAACTCGATCGAATCAATCTGTCCGGCTACCGGGTTATAATCAACATTTTTGATCAGGACATCGTATGCGGTTCCGTCGACATCCAGCATAATCTGGCTGCCTTTGTGGTCTGTCTTCAGCAGTTTCTCGACATCTCTTTTTACCATCTTAACTGGAATGGATTCTTTCATCTCTCTGCCGAATACATTGCCGACAACGTATCCTTCTCTTCTGAGTCTTTTTGCTTTTACATCCAAACTTCTCTTTTCAGCTTTTAAAGTATTCATTTACCTTTTCCTCCAAAAATCTGATTCTTAGCAGGCTTCTTATCTTGTGAAGGGTGTTAAGTTTGCTTTGCCTTGTGGCTATGAATAAGTTTCTTGGAACAGGATGTTTGGGAACATGCAAGGAAGAATTGGTTTCTTGTTGATTCCTTTTCTTTGTTCTAGTTGTAATATAATACCACGAACACAATTTGTCAACCCGGATTTTCCGATTTCACAGTTTCTTCACATTTTCAGCACGCTTCCTTATATTCCATCAGTTTCTGGCGTGCTGTGCGGTTCAGACTGCGCGGTACAGCAATCTCAATCGTCGCATAATGATCACCGTGCACGTTCGCATCTTTCATCGATACCATGCCCTTGCCGCGCAGACGGAGCTTACTGCCGGACTGTGTTCCTTCCTTGATTTTGCAGACCACATCTCCGTACAGTGTCGCGACACGCGCTTCGCCGCCAAAGACTGCCGTTGTGTATGGAATCTGAATCGTCGTGTAGATGTCCATTCCGCGCCGTTCAAAACCTTTCTTTTCTTCTACATTGACCTTCAAAAGCAGATCGCCGCGGCGGCCGTTTGATCCTGTATGGCCTTTGCCGCGCAGACGGATGCTCTTTCCGTTCTCGATACCGGCCGGGATTTTAACCAGCAGCGTATTGGTCGTTCCATCCGGGTTCCGCAGGGTAATCTGTTTTTCACAGCCCGATGCCGCTTCCTCCAGGCGGATCGAAACCTCAGCGTGCAGATCGAGATCCTCTGCCGTACCGCGGCCGGAAAATGCATCCTCAAACGGATGTCTGCTGCTTCCCGAACGCGTATACCGCTCGCTTCCGAATCCACGGCTTTTGCCATGAAACATCTGATCAAAGAAATCGCCGAACATATCGTCCGCGTTTCCTTCAAAGTGAAATTCGTGATAGCCGCCGTTGTTTCCGCTTCCGCCGAACGGGTTTCCATACGCACTGCCGTACGGATTTCCACCGCCCTGCTGGCTGTACGCGCCGGCTCCCTGGTCGAACGCCGCGAATCCGAACTGATCGTACATTTTCTTCTTTTCCGGATCGCTTAAGACAGAATACGCTTCTGTCACTTCCTTAAATTTCTTTTCCGCATCCGGGTTTCCCGCATTCGTATCGGGATGATATTTTTTCGCCAGTTTCCGGTATGCACGCTTGATTTCTTTCTCGTCTGCATTCCGGCTGACGCCTAATACTTCATAATAATCTCTCTTTGTTTCCATCATCAGGCACCTCCAGTCAAGCCTTTTCCTGATTTCCCAGGTGAACAATTCCTGGCTCTCTTTATCTGTTCTATTTGTACTATAACACGCATTTTTTACACTGTCAATTCTTTTCACGGAAGATTCAAAATTCCTATACGAATTGAAAAACCTG
>OBXA01001819.1_pt1 | contig 11449 bp, 7 predicted proteins | sample 1538121 | NCBI WGS metagenome assembly OBXA01 (sample SAMEA2580133, study PRJEB22360) | human gut metagenome | biome: human gut; feature: human-associated habitat; material: faeces | place: Denmark | collected 2008/2010 | reverse complement strand
AATTCGATTCACCAGCAAGATCATCATCTCTTGACAAACGCTCATAGAGTGCGGTAATTCTTGGTGTTTTCGGCATTTGTTCTACCTCCTTTCTTATGGAATCTTTCAATTTAGGACAATCACGTTTATCATCCTATTAAAGTATAGCCTTCGGGGGCTAATTCGATGGCGGTGGTGGTCTCGCCAAAGGTGGATGCCCAGCAGTCGAAGTGGGTCAGCTTTTTCTGCTGGAGGGTGCTGTACTGCAGGTAGCGCATGACCGTGTACAGCTCGGTCATGGAGTTGCTCACGGGCGTTCCCGTGGCAAATACCACGCCACGCCCGCCGGTGATCTCGTCCAGATAGCGGCACTTGCCAAACATATCGCTGGATTTTTGCGCTTCGCTGGTGGATAATCCCGCGACATTTCGCATTTTTGTCGTGAGGAACAAATTTTTGAACGCGTGTGACTCGTCCACAAACAGGCGGTCAACACCCAACTGCTCGAAGGTAACTACATCGTCCTTGCGCTCATCGGAGCGCAGTTTTTCCAGCTTGGTTTCCAGCGTTTTCCGGGTCTTTTCCATCTGCTTGATGGAGAAATTCTCACCTGCGTGGACTTTCAGCTCATTGATGGCGGCAAGCGTTTCATAAATTTGCTCCTGAATGATACGCTCCTGCCGCTCAAAGGACAGCGGAATGCGCTCAAACTGCGAATGGCCGATGATGACCGCATCGTAGTCGCCGGTGGCGATGCGGGCGCAGAATTTTTTGCGGTTGGCGGTCTCAAAGTCCTTGCGCCGTGCCACCAGCAATTTGGCGTTGGGGTAGAGGTTCAGAAACTCGCTTGCCCACTGTTCCGTCAAATGGTTGGGCACCACAAAAAGACTTTTCTGGCACAGTCCCAGCCGTTTGGCTTCCATAGCAGACGCAGCCATTTCATAGGTCTTGCCCGCACCAACTTCGTGTGCAAGCAACGTATTACCGCCATAAAGCACATGGGCAATGGCGTTGCGCTGGTGTTCCCGGAGGGTGATTTCCGGGTTCATGCCCACGAATTTGATGTGGGAGCCATCGTATTCACGGGGTCTGGTGCTGTTGAACAACTCATTGTACTGTTTTACCAGCGCAATGCGCCGCTGAGGGTCCTGCCAGACCCAGTTGGCGAAAGCATCCTTGATGACCTGCTGTTTCTGCTGTGCCAGCATAGTCTCCCGCTTGTTCAGCACACGTTTGGGTTTGCCCTCGGCATCCTCGATGGTGTCGTAGATGCGGACGTCTTTCAGGTTCAGGGTCTCCTCCAGAATCTTGTAGGCGTTGGCACGGGATGTGCCGTAGGTCTCGGAGGAGATAATGTCGCCCCGCCCCGTAGCCGTTTTGCCCTCCACACGCCATTCTGCGGTATAAGGAGAATAACGCACTTTGACCGCGTGGCGCAGATAGTAGGGGATCTGGAAAGTCTCGGTCATAAACTTCTGGATAACGTCCGGGTCCAGCCATGTTGCACCCAGCCGCACATCAATTTCGGAGGCTTCCAACTCTCTGGGCTGCGCCTTGGTCAGCGCATCCACGTTGACAGCAAACTCCGGGTTCGTTTCGGCGGCAAACTGCGCCATCCGCAGCTTTGCCCGGACATCGCCGGACAGGTACTCGTCTGCCATCTGCCAGCCTGCTTCCGGGTCGGTGGGGTCGGCGGCAGGGTCTTTGAAGATCACGCCGGACAATTCGGTGGTAATGCGCCCGTACTCGCCGGGTGTGCCTAGCAGTTCTGCCATATAAGGCAAATCGACCTTACCATGCTCACCAATAGATACTGCCAGTGCTTCGCTGGGGGTATCCACACTGGTGACGGTGCGCTCCGGGCGGATGGTGCGTTTCGTAAACATCGCCGCCTTGGATTTAAGCTGTCCCTGCTCGTCCAGATTTTCCAGCGAACACAGCAGATAGTAGGAGGAATCCTGCTCAAACAGCCGCCCGTTTTTGCGGTCGTTCAGCAAGCCGTATTTGGCGGTAAAGGCATCGTAGGCGGCGTTCAAACGCTCCTGTGTTGCCTTGATGTCCTCGTCCGGGTAATCGTTCAACTGCTGTTCAATCAGCTCGTTGACGATCTGCCGCAGTTCCACCATGCCGGTGACACGCCCCTTGGCGGTGTCGGACAGCTCCACCTGCGTCATCACGGAATTTTCCCGGTAGAAAACCTCGCCGTTCACCACGGTGTAGGAGAAATTCTTCACTTCCGGGTCGGCAGGCAGGGTGCGCCGGGTGGTTTCTTCCTCAGCAATGTCGGGAGCGTCTATCTCGGCGGCGGTATACTGCCCCTCGATGTGCTGCACCGCTTCGGCAAGTTGATCGGCAAGGTTTGCGCCCTCAAGGGGCGCAACCGTCAGTTTCTCTCGTCCGTATTGGGTGCTTTCGGTGGTCAGTTCGCCCAGCACCATCTCCGGGTGGTCTACGAAATACTGGTTGATGGCAAAGCCATCCTCGGTCTTGCCCAACTGCACCCATGCAGGTTCGATGTCCGCAGGGCGGTCACGCTTCTGCAAAAAGATAATATCGCTGACAACATCCGTGCCTGCATTTGCCTTAAACGCATTGTTGGGCAGACGGATAGCCCCCAACAGGTCAGCACGCTCTGCCATGTGTTTGCGGGCGGTGCTATCCTTGCTGTCCATGGTATAACGAGAAGTCACAAACGCCACAATGCCGCCCGGACGCACTTGGTCGATGGCTTTCGCAAAGAAATAATTGTGGATGCTAAATCCCAGCTTGTTGTACGCTTTATCGTTGACCTTGTACTGACCGAAAGGCACGTTGCCCACCGCCAAATCGTAGAAATCACGGCGGTCAGTGGTCTCAAAGCCAGCCACGGTAATGTCAGCCTGCGGATACAGTTTTTTCGCAATACGCCCGGTGATGCTGTCCAGTTCCACGCCGTACAAGCGGCTGTCCTGCATGGTGTCCGGCAGCATTCCAACGAAGTTGCCCACGCCCATAGACGGCTCCAAGATGTTGCCAGACCGGAAGCCAATCTTTTCGACTGCATCATAAATAGAGCGAATCACCACCGGAGAGGTGTAGTGAGCATTCAGAGTGCTGGAACGGGCGGCGGCATACTCGTCCTCGGAGAGCAGCCCTTTCAGTTCGGCGTACTCTTTTGCCCAACTATCTTTGCCGGGGTCAAAGGCATCTGCCAAACCGCCCCAGCCTACATACTGGGAAAGCACCTGCTGTTCCTCGGCGGTGGCACCCCGATGCTCCTGTTCCAACTGAAACAGAGTGCGGATGGCTTCAATGTTCCGCGCGTACTTCTGCTTAGGACCTCCGATACCCAAATCATCATCCGTGATGTGGAAGTTCCCGGCAGGCTCCGGCGCAGGTTCAGCATTCAGGGCTTCATCCAAGGCAGCGGCATCTGGGAAGGTCTGCACCTTTCCGTCCATCACGGCAGAAATGGGCAGCGCATCCAGTTCTTCGTCCGTCAGCTCCGGCATGACCTGCCGCAGACCGTCCTCGAATTGTTGCTTATTGATTACTTCGTTATCCCACGACTGTCCCTGTGCGCTGGTGTCAATGCGAACATCCGTTTCGCCTACATAGCCGATTTTGCCTTCGATGGTTCGGGTAGGAAGGTCAACGATAACATCGTCCCCGACCTTATAATCAACGACCTTTTCGGGAGCAGCGTCAAGGGCCTCGTCCTGCTGTTCGTACAATTCCCGGACAACAGATAGCGGTTCTTCCCGAAAAATTGGCATCCGCAGGTCGGCCAGTGCCATATCCTGCAAGGAAACCTTGCCCTTATCAAAATCCACTCCGTCAATCCGAAATTTCCGGCCATCCATATTGATGATGGAGCCGATGGGCAGATAGTCCTCTTTGTGCAGATGTTTAGTCTGGTGATGAGTCCCATCTTCGTTCAATCCGGCAAGGTAAACATTATTGCCCGCAGACCACAATTCTTTTGACTTTCTTGCCCATAAGCTAGGTGGAAAGCCTGTGACCTGAACTTCGCCCAGTGCTGTTTCTCTCGTAAACAAAGCACTGTTGAGAACTTTTGCGACCTTGGCAGCATCTTCTCCATAGAACATAAAATTGCCGCCAGCTTCAAATCCAACCAGAGTATCCGGGTGCTGCGCCTTTAATGCAGTGTATTCGGCTGCACTGGCGGCGTTCAGTTCAAGGGGAAAGTCGATGGCTCTTCTTTCTTTGTCCGACAGGTAGCGGTCAGACTGAATCATCAGGTCAATATATTTTTCGACCCGATCCCAGCGGAGAAGCACTTTCTGATGGTCGGGATAATGCTCAAACGTTAGACCCTTGCTGTCATGGTCAAGCCAACCACTGCTTCCGTCCAGATAAGTGTGTGAAGAACCGCCGGGGCCATACGGTGCATATTCTTTGGCAAGAGCTTTTGCCCGGAGTTTTCGGTCAGGCTGCAACTGATAAATTTTCCATATCCGAAGTTTGCTGCCTTCAACATTGGAACCTCTCCGCAGCGCGTTTTCAATCTCCGCCTGCGACAAAACAAAAGCGGAGGGCGATTTTTCGCTCTCCGCTTGGTCGATGGATTCAATTTGTTTGGCTTCGGTGGGAATGTGGGCATCGAAGAAACTTAACTGTAAATCAGTTCGTTCAGCACCAGTTCCTCGGCCTGTGCTTTCAGACTGTTCATGTGCTGCACCCACCCCATCTGATGCTGCTCCTTGTTCGGAGCCGGGTTCTGCTTCAGCAGTCCCTGCATGGTCTGCTGCATCTGGCTCTCTGCCGTCTGCTCCACCTCCATCAGGTGCGGGTACAGGCTCCCCGACAGGAGCATCGTGTTGTACAGTACCGGATGCTGCTGCTTCAGAAAGTTCAGGCGCATCCTGCCGTACTTGCCCAGCGGTTTCCGGGGCTGGTTCAGGGTCAGGTTCGGGAGCTGGTAGTCCCCGACGGTCGAGTAGGTCACGTTCCTGCTGTTCATATTCATACTGGCTCCTTTCTACATTGCGGCGGCGGATTGTTGTTTTTACGGTGCGCTCGATATTCCGCAGCACCTCCCGGCTCATGTCGCTGACCGCTGCGCCGAGGGCAAAGACGGCATCCGGGGTTGAAAAATTGTAGATTGCCTGAAAATCGTCCTTGTCGAACCACCCTGTCGGCTCAAAGCCGCAGCGTTCCAGCAGCGTGTAGGTGACGCTGATGGCGGCGGCGGACTTGAACTGCATCTCCACCCCGGCATCATCATAATCCATCAGCAGCGAGCCGTCAACGATGGCGCGGACGTCCCCGCCGTTGTTGTCCCAGTAATCTGCCACCAGTTTCCCTGCAACGTCCGCAAGCTGCTGGCTGATACGCTCTCCGCTGATGCCATAGGTGGCGGCGAGCATTTCCGAAACCGGCTGTTTCAGGTCATCGTTGTACTGCCACACCTCCGGATCACGGGAATTGCGGCGCACCCCGGTGTCCGACACATCGAAAACGTAGTGCAGTCGGGGAAATCCGCTGGATTCGTCCAGCAGAGCGATGCCCTTGGCACCCCGGCGCACATAACGGTTCATCCTGTTGTTCCAGATGTCAAAGTCGGCGCAGGCAGTGGCATCCGGGCGCTGAGCATAGATCATCAACTGGTCCGCAAAAGGGTACTTGTACAGCCGGGATGCGGTTGTCAGGTAGTCCGTCCAGCTTTCCCAATACCGGGTCAAGCCGTTCGCCGTGCGCTGGGCAAGGGCGAGATATTCTTCGGTTTTGCTTGGCATAGCGTTCCTCCCTTCAATCTCGTTGTAAACAAAAAAGCGAGCGGCCTTTTCAGGTCACTCGCTTATGGAATTAAAACTGGTTTTAGTATAGCATGAATCGAAGCGTTCTATCAAGACCTCACTTTTGAGGGTTTCAAAAACTGGAACCGCAAAGTTTCGATTTCAAAGCAAGAACGTTCTGACGAATCTGCTCTATGACTGCTTTGAATTCATCATCGCTTTTTCCGGTAGGGTCATCCAGACCCCAATTCTCATCAAAAGGTCTGCCAATAAACGGGCAGCTGACATTGCAGCCCATGGAAATAGCGATATCCGGCTTTGGAATTGCAGAAATCAGCTTGGAATACTGTGTCTTTTCCATGTCGATGCCATATAGTTCTTTCATCAGGCGCACAGCATCCTGATTGATCTGCGGTTTGGTTTCGGTTCCAGCCGAGTAGCTTTCAAACACATCTGCGGCCAGTACCTTGCCAAAGGCTTCGGCAATCTGACTGCGGCAGGAATTATGGACACAGATAAAGGCGATTTTGGGTTTTGACATATAGGTGTTCCTTCCCCACAAACTGGAAGTTATCGCTTTGTTTCCAGCTCTACATTTTTATAACTAATTGCGATATGGCACGGAGCAAAGATAACAGCAGCCACTATTAGAGGGATATAACGACTCAATATTCCGCTCGCCAAAAAAATCACTGACGGAATAATTGATAATGCCAGTGCTCTGAAAATGCTGTTCCTCTTAAAGCAAATAATCCAGATTAAACAGTATGCTGCTAATAACACAACATTAACTATTAAATATAAGGAAAAACTCTCATCTGGCGAAAAGCCAAATCCACATCTCGGGATTATAAATACCATAAAGCCAAAACAACCCATTCTACCTATCTGCTCCAAGACTTCCACGAACTTATTTTTCCAAAGATTCTGAAATCCGTCCTTATTTATGGATGCAAAAATTATATTTGGAATCATTATAACAAGCATAAATGCAAGTCCATAAAAATTTATCCAGTTCATATATTCCCTCCTCCATAAATCCCGATTTGTCAATCAAAAACAGAAAGAAAAATATTTTTATTTCTTTCGGGTATCCTTCTGCTGAACTGCCAGCATAAGCAATGATCTTAACTAGAGGATATAAAATCCGCTTTACTCTTCGAATCTTCCCTTCATGCGCAGTTCCTTCTGCCACAGCGCGAGCTGTCCTCGCGCGAAGAGGCTGTCGATCTCGAGCTCTTCATCCAGTACGAGGAGATCTGCGTCGGCGCCTGCGGCGATGCATCCCTTTCGGCCATCCTGCGCGAGCAGAGTCGCCGGTGTGGTCGTCAGAAGCTTCAGTGCCTGCTCGAGCGGCATGCCCATGCGCACCAGCGCCCGGATGGTTTTATGCAGGTACTTCGGCGACGCATAGGTCAGTCCCACGCACTCGCCTGCGTCGTTAAAACGCGGCTGGCTTCCGTAGGCGTCACTTGACAGGCTCACATGATCCGGATTTACGCCCTCGCGGTGCAGTAAATCAAAGAGCTTTCGGGCATCCTCTTTCACCGCCACCTCATCCGAGCCGGCGGTACAGTCGATGTAGCCGCCTCGCTTCACGAGCTCTACGCCAGCGTCGATGAGCTCTGGTGAGCGCAGCATATGCGTCGGGAGCAGGTTCTTCGCCGGTACATCCGAGTGATCCAGTACGTAGAAAATCGGATCCAGCTTCGCCTTCCCGCTGCCCATGTGCATCGTCACGAGCCCCGGTGTGCCGCTTAGCAGACCGGCGCGGCGTGCAGCTGTTGCCAGTGCGATCAGCTCCGCTCCACCCGGATTCGAGCTTCGATGATCAGATACCGCGACCTTCACACCGATCATCGGTGGGATCAGAACGATGTCCCGCTCGACGCTGCCGGTGAGTGTCGTCGGCGGGTAGCCATAGGACGAGGTCAATGTATACACCGTCATGCCTTCTTCTGTCAGTGCACGGGCCTTCGCCACCAGGTTCTCGAGGCTTCTCGTGATGCCGTCCGTGCCCAGAAGCCCGACGACGGTCGTGATACCATTCTTAAAAAAGGTGCTGAGTGAAGACTCCGGCACACGGGAAGCCGGACCCTGCTCTCCGCCGCCACCGGTGATATGCACATGCAGATCGATGTAGGCCGGCACGAGGGTCTTTCCCGAGAGATCATAGACATCGACATCCGGAAGTTCATCATAACCTGTGATTTCTTCCGCGATTCGGAGGATCCTCTCCCCCTCGATCAGCACATCCCTTTTACCGAGAGGAGCTGGTGTGTAAACATTGGCATGCTTTAATAATTTCATAGAATCATCCTTTCTATGGCTTCGTGTTCTGGCCTTGATTGAGGCGATGTTTTATATGGACATGAGCTTACATCTATCTAGTATAAATTTTGACACGGCTTATGTCTGTACGTAAAATATGATTTTCGTGATTTTACGGAACCATTATAGACATTCTTTACTCAGATTTTACCTATTCTATGTGTTTTTTTATTTTGCAGAATTATCATACAGATAAATCCCGATTTGTCGAGTTCAGTATACCACACCGAATCCCATTGTAAAAGAGCCTATGTATGCCGCCCGCAGGCGGCGAAAGTCAGTCCGGGGGAAATTCCAACTCGCCAAACTCCGCATCGGTCAACAGTTTCAGCTTTTCGATAACACCTTCCGACAACTCCCGCAGGGCGGTTTCATCGGGCATCAGGTAGCACTGCATCAGCCGCAGTTCGTGGATAAGTCCCATCCGGGTGCCGGTGTTGTAGAGCATCATCAGCGTGAGTTCTTCATGGTTAAAGTTCATGCGCATCCCTCGCTTTCCGGCAGACGGTGGGATTGCACTCCGGGGCATCGCACTTTTCTTTGAGATTCATCAGAACCGAAGCACGTTCCGGCTTTTTATCCAGAAACCCCTGTAAATCTTTGAAGCCGATGCTGTCCACATAATGCACAGACACCTCGCCATTGCGTTTAAGTGCGATCACATCGCTGACCGACAGGCTGTGTCCCTCAAAATCCTGCGGACGGGAGAGGTTGAACACCTGAAACAGTTCTTCCAAAATCTCGTTGTTCGGCACATCCTGCCACATGGCGGGCAAATCAGCATAGTAGGTGACCTCATAATGCTCCGGGTCTGGCGTTTTGCCCCGACGATGCAGTTCCCGCATGGAAGCAAATCTTTCATCGAGGATTTTTTCGTCATGCCGCAGCTGCATCACCATATAAACATCGCACCCTGCGTTCAGAAACTTCTGCGGGATGTCCGTCATGGGTTCACCGTCAAAATTCTGGTTCCATTTTTGCTGCATCGTCCACCTCACAGTTCTGGCGCAGAACGTGCAGAGGATTTTGGCGCAGCCGTATCACTTGCCAGTTCTGCCAGCTTTTCCATTGTGGAAGAGCGATGGTCTGCGCTCCGTTCCTCGGCTTCCGCAACTTTATCCATAACGGCATCGTAGTCCTGCAACAGCCGCCGCCCCTTTTCCATGTGGTGCGCTTCCAGAATCTGCTCACGGGCTTCCTGAATGGTCAGTTCCGGGGCATCCAACTGCCCGCCGTCCATCACGGAATAATCGCTGTGGTAGAGGGTGTAGTCCCATCCATCCTCACAGGACTGGATGGCAAGGTAGCCTTTGCCGCCCAGTTCCCATGCAGCCTGCTCGTCCTGTGTCTGAATCTCCGGGTAGAAGTCTGCATGGTTTCGTTCCATGACCTCGGCAAACTGGCAGATGTGGAACACATTGCCCAGACCGCCCATGTCAAAGTGATAATCATCCAGATGTTCCACCCGTGCCGTAAAACTGCGCCCATCCGGGTAATCCACCTGAATCACGCCGCCATCTGGAATGCGATAGAGGTCATCATAGTGGCTGTTGATGAGACGAATATCCTTCGGCAGCGTTTCCGGCTCCCAGATGCGCCGCCTGCCGATGCCCGCCTGCGGGATGTTTTCGAGGATCTTTACGCTTTCCTGTTGGATGGCCTTACGGTCATCGTCCGAAAGTTCAAACAGATACCAGTTCCGGGCGGCAGGGATGGTGTTTTGTCCATCTGGCGGCAGGTTCTTTTCGGGGATTTGCCCGCTTTCCAGCGGCTCACCAGTTACCTTGTTGTAGGTGGCAAAGCCGACTCCTGTACCGTTTTCCCGGAGATGCAGATAGCGTTCATCGTTGATAAGGTAAACCGCTTCTTTTATCTGCTCCATCAGCACCCACCTTCAAATTCCAGCGAAAACTTGCTGCGGCCATCAGCTTCACAGGACAGCAGCACGGTGGCATTGTAGGTCTTGCCCTTGGCGCTCTTGCAGTCCTTCAGCCGGACCCGACCATCCCGCAGCAGCTTGTCTGCCACATGGGCGTCCAGACGCTTGCCCAGACGCTTAAAGAAAGCATTGTCCTTCCACAGCACGAAACGGCAAGGGTTGGATTCACAGAACCAGCCTTTTTCACGCTCTACAACATTTGCACCGCAATTCGGGCAGACACCAATAATTTTGTTTTTCATAAGCGCATTCGCTCCTTTTTTCATTTCCGTGTTCTTTACCAGTTCGGTAATCATCGTATTGATCTCGGTCATAAATTCGCTCGGCTCCATTTCGCCACGTTCGATTTGCAGCAGCTTTGTTTCCCAATCGGCGGTCATTTCCGGGGATTGGATTTCTTCGGGCATCACAGTGATAAGGGCTTTTCCCTTATCCGTGGGCAGCAGCACCTTGGTTTTCTTGTTGCCCTTGCGCTCCAGAAAGCCCTTCTGTACCAGTTTTTCAATGGTGGCGGCTCTGGTTGCCGGAGTACCGATACCCTGACGTTCCACACCCTCCGGCATACTGTCTGCACTGGCGGTTTCCATCGCATGAAGTAGAAGGTCCTCGGTGAAATGCTTCGGAGGGGACGTTTGCCCTTCCTTCAGTTTGGCATTGAGGATGCCGCACTCGTTCTCTGCCGCATTGGGCAGAGCGGTGAGTTCCTGCTTCCGGTTCAGGATGTCTGCCAGCACCTTGCGCTCCACAGCTTTCCAGCCTTCCTCCAAAACCTCCTTGCCCTTGGCGGTAAATTCCTCCCCGGCGCATTCGGTGGTCAGCAGGGTCTCCAGATAACGGAAGGGCTTGCTTACCGCCATCAGCGTCCGGGCGATGATGAGCTTCAGGACATTCTGCTCGCCCTTGGGCAGTGCGTCCAGATCTGCTTGCAGCATACTGCGAGTGGGCAGAATGGCGTGGTGGTCGGTGACTTTTTCCCGATTGACGGTGCGCCGTGTCCGAGGCACAGCCTCGTCCACATCTGCCGAGGTAATGTCGAGAAAACCCTCCAACTCCTCAGTCAGTTCCTCCAGCATCTCCTCGTCATCGTCGGTGATATAGCAGCTATCAGTTCTGGGATAAGTGGTAAGTTTCTTCTCATACAGGCTCTGTACATAGTCCAAAGTCTGCTGTGCGCTGTACCCCAGCAAGCGGTTAGCGTCCCTCTGAAGGGTGGTCAGATCATACAGTGGTGGTGGATTCTCGGACTTTTCCTTGCGGGTGATGCGCTGGATCGTTGCTACCATCTCCTTTCGGCAGGCTTTCAACAGGTTTTCAGCAACGGATTTTTCAGGAATGCGGCGGCTGGATGCCGTGCAGCCGCTGGTCAGTTCCAGATCCACCGTGTAGAATTTCTCCGGCACAAAGGCAGCGATGGCGGCTTCCCGCACCACCGTCATGGCAAGCACCGGGGTCATAACACGCC
>OBXA01001818.1_pt1 | contig 11452 bp, 9 predicted proteins | sample 1538121 | NCBI WGS metagenome assembly OBXA01 (sample SAMEA2580133, study PRJEB22360) | human gut metagenome | biome: human gut; feature: human-associated habitat; material: faeces | place: Denmark | collected 2008/2010 | reverse complement strand
CTATTTCTTATCAGAAAGATTTACTTTCCATAGACACAAGAATTTTTACACCCTCGCATAAACACTTGGATTGCGGCCATTTTTTTTAATCTATTTTACACTACCCAAAAGTCAGGTTTTATTATCATAATATACCATTTACTATACGAACATCTGTAAATCTGGGATTAAAAGTATTCTAATGGACACGAATGTTATGCTTATATTCATCTACCATTTTAGTAAACATATTTTTCTCAAATTAACCTATTTTCTTACCTAAAATGACAGAAGCCCTCTCCGCTGGAAAAATATATCCTGCAGAAAAGGCTTTTTTCTTTTCCCTATTTAATTTTTGTTAAAAAGATTATCCTTAATCTCTTTCAGATCGCTTTGAACCTGATTCAGAATCTGAAATTTCTCAGTTAAACTCTCAATCACCGTCTGGTAATTTTTCTCTCGTTCTTCCTGCTTTGTATCCCTCTGTTCATTTGATTTCACAATGTAAATCAGAAGAAAAACCGCAAGCACAGCCCAGATTCCCTGTGAAACTGCCACATTCATAACCGTTGTTTCCATGGTTTCTGCCTCCTTCCTTAATCTTCTTTTATTATGCAAACTTTTTCTATGTTTTGTCTACTAAAAGTCTTTTCTAATCTTATTATTACCGTTTTAATTTAAAGCATATTTCTATTCTCTACAATTATTTTGCAAATCTCTTTTTACCATGTATTTCTTCTCCTATCGCTGATCTAAATTTGCAACCTCACTTAATAAAGAGTTTTTTCTCTTCCATTTGTAAACTCACAAATTTTTTTCTTTTTTAGTTTCTGATCAGCAGTTTTCTTACTACTTCCCCTAAAAAGGAGGTAGATACCTATGAAAACACTGACAGAACTTATCCAAAATTATCAAAATGGTATCCCAGATTCAGACAGTGAAATTCTCAAACGTATGGAACCGCTTGTGAAAGGATATGCATCCCGGATTCACTGCATGGAACGCGAAGATTCCACACAGGAATTGTATCTTACTTTGTTAAAGACATTGCCATATTTAAGTTCTTCATCCTCAGAAGGTGAATGTATCAGATACATGCAGACCTCTGTCGAAAACAGATATCGTTCCCTTTGCCGCAGTTGTCTTTCCGAACCTGAAAAAGATGATTTTGATTCTTGTTCTGTTTCATTACAGGCTCCCGACAGTTTTGATGACACCTATTATGATGTAACCGCATATATCAACTCTTACCCTTCGGACAGTGTCCAGAGAAAAATTCTGTCCATGTACTTTTATCAGGATAAAAGCGATGCCCAGATTGCCCGGAAACTGAAGCTGTCCCGCCAGTACGTCAATCGGATGAAGAAGAAACTAATTCTCAGATATATTTCCGAAAACAAATAAAAGAAACACCTGCTGACCATAAATTTACAGTCTGCAGGTGTTCCCTTAGTTTTCATAAAATTTCCATTAATGCCATTCCCGTACCGGAAATGCCATTCATAAAAGCCAGATTCAGATATTCTGTCCCAGATATTTTTGCCGGGTGATCCAGTTGAAATAAAAGGCAGTCACATAACGCCTCATATTGCTCCTTCATTTTTTTATTACCATATTTTCGAAGGTACTTCTTCATAATAAGTAAATTCCCGGACATCCCATGACACAGACAAATTTTTTCATCCTGTTCTCCATAAAACAAAGAGTCTGCAGCATTTAACCTGTCTTTTTTAATCTGCATATCCTCAGGAAACAGCTCTTCCAGTTTCATTCGTGAAAGCAGGATTCCCGGCGCCCCATGGCACCATGCATTCATGAAGCTTTCCCCTGAACTCTCTCGTAAATCCTTCCAGTTTCCGGCTTTCTCTGAGTACAGAGAATCCTCATATCTCAGCAAAAGCTGTATTTTATCAGCATATTCCGCTTTATGATTACATTCATACAACGCTGCATAAGCCATCAGAAATCCACTGTTGCCATGAGACATTCCAGCCAGCGGTCCGTCTGTTCCTTTTAATCTCCATCCGTATCCATTTCCGGTTTCCTGTCCTTTCTTCCACAAATCTTTTTCCATATCTGCCGCTATTTCATAATATTTCAGATTTCCGGTTTCTTTATATAACATCACTGCCACTACAATAGCTCCGGCATTTCCGCTCAGATAATCCAGTTGTGAATCTTCTTTCCATACCCTCTCAATAATGCTGAAATGCTTTTCCGCATAAATCATCCACACTCTTTTTCCTGTAAGTTTAACCAGATAAAGATAGGTATATACCACCGAGCTTTCTCCATTTACAATACCTGTCAGAAGATTTTTATCATAAATCTGTTTTTTGTGTATTTCATCTGTATAAGCTTTCAATCTCAAAACAGCAAGATGATAAATTTCTTCTGCACTTGCATTCTTTTCTTCAAAATCATGAAGATATTTTGCAAGAAACAAGACTATCCCGGATATTCCATCATATAAATATATTCCACCTGATCTGAGATTCCAGTGACCATTATCCCAGAATTGCAGACCCGCCCAGCCGGCGCTCTGTTCCCGGATAATTGCTCTGCTGCAGATTCGATGAACTATCTTTCTGATCTGACTGTATATTTTGCGCTCTTTATCTGTGTCATATCCCTTTATCCTGGTCGGAAACATCTTTTTCTTTCCATCAGATGCCTTCAGCATTTCCATGGACAGCCTGATATAATCACACTGACATTCCATATCAGAGTAACTCATCTGCTTCATATGCATTCGCCATGACTCATAAGGAGTACAGGGCAGATATTCTTTATGTTCTCCGCCATTTCCATCATAAACAGATCTGCTGTTCGCATCAATCTCAAAGCAGGGTATATCCATTTCCAGAAGGCTGTCAATTTCATAATCATGAATCTCTTTCATAAAAGAAGATTCCCCCTCTTTGTGAATCACATTCAAAAGAGCTTTCCTGCATTCTCTTGACTTCATATAATCCGGATGAAACGAAGCCATAAGATACATTGCATACTGTTGGGTATGCCGCAGTACAACTCTGGAACGTCCGTCAAAAAAGCCGGACAACATCACCTCCACTTTCTTATCTGCCATTGCCACCATGTACGCTCTGCAAAATCCTCTGATAATGCATTCCGTATAATCTGCCGCATTGATAACCTGATCATTTAGTCTTACAATGCATTCCTTTATCTGCATTTCCACAGGTTCATATTCTATGTGGATATCAGATGTTTTATCATCCTTTACCACAGGAAGTTTAAACGGTGTTTTTATCTTTTCCTCTGTTCCCATTGCACTTATAAGAACTCCTCTGTTTCCTCTGCCCCATGTGAGAACAGGAAGCATTCCTGTATGTATAACCGAATTTGCCAATTTTATCTCTGTACTTTTGTTTATTTTTTCTTCTACACTACTTCTGTCTTTCTCTGATTGTTGTTTTAAATATCCCGGATATGTCTCCATATCGATAATCACAGGATATTCTCCATGTGCAATAATATTTTCACCATGAAGATCTGTTGCTCCGAGGGCATATCCCAAAAACAGATGTATGCCCATTCTGAAATAATAATGCTCCACCTCACTTTCGTTTTTACAGGGAATATTCTCAATTTTTTCTTCCCATCCATAGGAATCATGAGATAAATATTGTACCGTCCTGCAGGAAATTCCTGTTTTTCTGCATAAATAGTTATAAAGTTCCTGATATTTTATATTCTTATCAAGACTATGTGGCTTATAGTACAGAATTGTTCCATTATCCAATTCTACCTTCGCCACACTTCGTCCTCCTCTGTGTATATCGCCTTTCGACATGTAAATTCCCACAGTCCCGGAAAACTTTCTTCCATCACAGAATATTTTTTGTATCTGTTCTTTTTCTGCATAAAGAGATTTCCTGATTTCACATTCTGCTCTCTGGATAGAGTTATTTTTCAATTCAAGCAGACGTTTTAACTCGGGATATTCCTGCAGTAAAGATTTTACATATGTTGCATTGTTAAGATATTTTTTTTCATAATAATCATATTGTTCTTTTGGCGTACTTCCTTTTAGATTTCCAAAATTTTTCTGCCGATGTACATCTAAGATTAATATTTTAAGAAACATAGTTCGATTTTTTCTGCATAAATAATCCAATTTCAGCAACACACTATAGTTCCATATACAATAAAAGACAATTTCTCTTCTATACTTTCCGTATCTATTATCTCTATTTCATCTAATTCTTTTTCCACATTTCCTATTATTTTATCATTCATTTCGTTCATAACCGTCACTCTCCCATTATGTATTATCGCTAATTATTATTTCTACTTCAAAAAAATCTTTATCATATTTAAAATCTATTTCACCATTATACTTTCTTACAATTTGTTTGACACTTTCAATCCCCCATCCGTGCTCATCTTTCTCTTTTTTACTTGTATAAAATTTAGTGTTTTTTTCATAAGGTTTATATATGCTTGTATTCTTTACTTTAAAAATAAACATATCATTAATATTTCGAAAAATACACGTAATTTTACCTTTTCCCTCTTCACACTTTTCAGCAGCTTCTATTGCATTATCCAAAAGATTTCCTAGGAGTACAACAAAATCTATGTCTTTCATCGGAATTTTTTCTATTTTTGAATCTACTTTAAAAAAAATATTCTTTTCTTCCATTTTTCGCACTTTTATATTCAACATAAAATTTATTTCTGGAATTCCTGTCCACGCTACTCCACTATATCTAATGCTTTCTCTCTTGTAATGATTCAAAAAAGTGATACATGAATCCAGTTCTCCATTTTCCAGGCATTCTTTTATATATAAAAGCAAATGTTTTTCATCGTGCACCAAACACCGATACCGGTCATATGACATTCTCAATTCTTCATATTCTTCTTCCATTAATTTGCATCTCATATCTAAAATCTGATTTCTCATTTCTAGGGTCTTTTTTTGAAACTTAACATATACACCAATCAATGCTATATTACTAACTGCTAATAAACATGCGGTCATTACAAAATTTTCCTTTTTAATCGTACCAAATTTGTATATGATGCTAACTATTAATAAAACATACTCTAACAATCCAATAATAAAAAGTTCCTTCAGACGTGTACGCAATATTCCTTTTATACTGTTTACTGACAAAATAAATTTAATTATCCAAAATATGAATAAACAGCCTAAAATCCAAAATATAACTTCCTGATATGTATGTCCTCTCGGATATGAATAAAAATCATCCCACTGTTTATGGTTAAACACCCCTGCATATACAACATAAGCCTCTTTTATCAATCCTATATTAACTGCATAGAAAAAATTCCAAACATATGCCTGTTTAAATGTGCAATCAAAGTAGCAAAAAACATATAATACAATTATTCCACTCCCAAGAATAATCATTAACAACGATTGATATCCAGCCCAATACTGAGCAGTTAACCAAAATATCATGCCGATATATAATATTCTTCTTAAGACCATCTCCTTTTTCTTTACAAAAAAAATATCATATATAATTCCTGCAATTAATCCAATTATGTATATACAAATAACTTTTATGACATATTTTTCTATTTTTTTATCAATCTGCCATAATGAAACAGAAAAATTATAAATTCCAAAAAAAATCAAAGAATACAACAGCCATTCTAGAACATAATATTTTTTTTCTAATATTCTTCGTTCAGAAAACGTCTGGCTAAATATCCAGACACCTATCCCTGTCTCCATAAACGTTGCCAGTCCATACAATAAAACTTTCAGCATTCTTCATACCCCCCAGTAATTCAGAATTGCTTCTCTGACACCTTTGAATCTTTCTCTGCCAACTGTAATAATATTACCGTCCCGCATATAAAGATCCCTTCCTTTCATCTTCATCACATGTTGGATGTTTGCAAGATATCCTCTGTCAGATATAATAAATTCTTTTGAATTCAGTTCCTTTTCTACTGTTGACAGACTTGCTCTGATCTTTACTTCCCCACGCCTGTGCACAAAAATGACATATTTTCCTTCTTTTTTCATATAGAAAATATCAGAATATGCCAGTTTTTCAACTTCATTTCTTTTATTTATGATATAGTACCGCTCTTCTTTCTCCATAATTCCAGGAAGAAGCGCATCATAAGCCTGCGGAAGTTTTTCCTTCAGACACTCTTTGGGGATATAACGATAGGTGTTTACCTCATATGCTTCTATTGCATAATCCACAAAATTTGTAATAAATATAATAACCGGATCCGGATAAAGTCTGCGAATTTCCCTCGCTGCCTCTATTCCGTTTTCTCCAGGCATCCGGATATCCAGAATATACATATCGAATTTTTCTTCATTCAATCCCAGCAGAAACCATTCCACATTCTGGTATATCGTTACCGTGCAATCTACGTTTTTCTCTGCAAAATACTGTTCTGTGATATCCTTTTCTTTTTTCAGATACATTTCGTCATCATCCAGAATCATTATTCTTATCATAGCAATTATTCCTCCATGAATGTATAAAATCTGAATTTCTTCACATCATAAAAATAACTTTCATCCTTATTGATGACCAGCTCATAAACCTCGATATCCCCTTTGGTTGTCACATCAGTTCTGTGATACTGATAAATGTATCTGCCTTCCTCATGGTTTTTTACCTTTCTGATGATATCATCCACCAGTTCTCCGATTGTCATCGGACTGTCTCTGGAAGGTCTCCATCTTCCAATCATACCACGAACCTGTGACTTGGTCAGTTTAATTCTCTTTCCAAGAAGATATCCTTTCGGGAAAAAGTCTTCTCTGGTCTTTCCTGTCTTTTTTAATATCTCACGTATTGTCTTATTTTCTTCATCTAAAGCAAATCCCATATTAGCATAAGCCTGCATATGAAGCAACGCTAATTCGAGATATTTACTGTTTTCAGATTCTTTATTCCATAACAGTAATTTGTCCAGACTTTTATATACAGTTTCTCTGATTGTAATTCCCTGATTTTGCAAAGTCTGCAAAGAAAACATCATGGTATACAAATCCTTTGTATATTCGTCCATATTCCTATATTCCTCCTGTCATAAAACATATCAAATTTGATTAGTCGCTTGTCATTTATATCCTTATACATATTTAATTCCGTCTGTTAAACTTTATCAAAGGAAAGGATTTTTATTTATGAAAAATCAGGATTAAATATAATTACAATTCGACAATTTTCGTGTTTTTGTCCTCGAAAAGCATTTTTCTGACCTCGAAGCAACAATCAGGAAATGCTTTTTTCAACTACTGATCCTGAACCTCAGCCAACTGCAGGAAATGCAAAAATCCGCAAAGGTCAGGGTTATGCCAATAAATTCGCCAATGCCGGAATCTCTATTACCGGAAAAAGAGACGCTGCTACCAAAAAAGCAGGCATTAAAGTTCTTCAGACAGCTCTGAACAGGGATTATGGTGCCGGTCTGGATGTAGACGGTATCTGGGGAACAAACACAGACAATGCTCTTGGACAGCATTATGTAAAAAATGGTGAAACACAGTATATGGTAACTGCCGCTGAGATTCTCCTTCTTTTACGTGCTTATGATCCAAACGGTGTAGAGATTCCCGGTACCTTTGGCTCAGGACTTCTCTCTGCTGTAAAGGCATTCCAGAAGGCACAGGGCTTAACGGTTTCCGGAACCTGTGACAGAAATACTTTCCTGAAACTGATCAGCTGATCTTTACCAGATAAACATCCGGCAGAATTCTTTTCACTGATTCTGCCGGATATGCCCCTTCACTATTTCTTGTATATAAAAAGAAACAGTTTTGAAACCCATCAAAATGATTTCAAAACTGTTTCTTTTGTTTTCTTATTTTTTACCACGGAACATATTCGCCGCTGTCTTCATCATAATAATACCAGCCGTTTCCTCTGCCTATAGGACTACGGTCAGATTCCGCAGCCTGAAACGGTATATAGGAATTGGTTCCCGGATCCCAGGAATACAGGTCATACGGATCTCTTACTTTTCCTGATGCATCATCAGGTGCGGTCCAGGTCCAGTAGTATTTATTGCCATCCTGATCCGTAACACCATCTTCATCCATAGCACGCCCAATATCCTCCCAGCTTCCATAACAATTTCCGTCACTGTCATACCAGTTTCCATCGTCAGCCTGAGAAATCAGTCTTCCATTTCCCTCACTGTCATATATCATCGCCTGATCTGCTGTCTGATCAATTTGATTGCCACCGTCGCCTGTTGAGCCATTATTTTCAGATGAATTATTGTCCACGTATGTATTCTGTGAATCATCTGTATTCTGTGAATCATCTGTATTATCCGCATCATTCCCTGAATTCTGTACATCGCCCGCATTATTGGATGAGGCAAATACTTTCGTCTTCTTATCCGCAGTCTGATTTGAATTTTCTTTTCCACCGGATGTACTTTTATTTACCTGTTTTTTATCCGGCTGAGATTTTTCTGCTGTTTTTTGTTTTGTCTGTTCGGATTTCCCCTGTGAATTCTGCGTATAATCAACCTGTGTCGCTGTTTTATTCTGTTCCGCACAGCCCGTCATAGCAGCCGCTGCTGTTAAAATCCCTGCCATAATAATTACAATCTTTTTCTGCTTCATTTTGTTGTCCTTTCTACATTTACTAAAAATGTCATTGCCTTTATCATAATGTGCTTTTCCTGTTCATTATTACATACTCCACAGGCTTCGATGCCTCATATGTCCCTTATCTGTCATAAAAAGGACATTATTTATCTCCAAATTCAGACAAGATTTGAGTATAATAAGTGGCAGTACCGTAAACTTTGAGTATTACAGGAAAAAGCAGGTATAAACGCCTGGTAAAAGGGGGATTTTTCTTCTTAAAAGTGAAATCTCTGTGAAACAAATGACAGCAGTGCTTATTTCACAACTATTTTCTTTATTTTCGACCATTTCGTATAACTTTTTGCATAGCCTTTTACATAGGCACGTCCTGCAAGGTAGTAGACTCCGGGCTTCACACTTTTAAAGACCACCGTGGTTTTTGTCTGATTTTTCTTTGTATAAGCATAACTGCTTACACCTGTATAGCTGCCGTCATCAGATTTGGAAACTTTCTTTGCCAGTACCCAGTCTGTTCCATCACAGGACTTTGGAGCAGTAAACGTCACCGTTACATTTCTTTTTGTTCCCTGTCTGGAAACCTTAGTTGATTTAACAGCAGGTTTTCCTGTTACAAGGCTTGTTTTTACAGTTACCTTCCTGACCTCTGCCCATTTACTGAGCACTTTGGTATTGCTCCCATTCAGATATTTATAAGCATGTACGCCAATATACCACGTTCCTGCCGGTACGCCCCGTAAGATAAGCTCTTTACTGCTTCCGGAATACCCACTCTTTACCTTTATATAATCCGATGGTTCTTTTCCGTTCTTACTTCTGGCAGCAACAACATCGTAACCGTCCGGTTCCTCACCCTTGCTGTTAAGTACTATTCTGACATCATTTTTCTTCACCTGCACCTTCTGAACCACAGGTGCGTCCGGAGTCTTTACCTTTACCGTAACCGGAACCCCGTCTGACCATTCCCCATATTCCATAACATGGCTGCTGTTCTCTTTGTATGCCCTGCAATAAAGACTATGTGTTCCCTCCGGAATATACTTCAGCTCAGGATATTGATTCAGTTCAGAATTTGTAATTTTTGTCTGCGCAGTATAATTCCCCTTTTTCAGATCCTTCTGAGATTTGGCTGTCACAAACTGATAGCCGTCCGCTTCATTGGAAAGATCTCTCAGATAAAGCATTGCATAATTTGTGATCACTCTGGTCCACCGCGTATCAATAACTGGTCTGTTTAATGTCTGATAAGCATCCACCTGTACCATTATCTGTACGGCAGTGTCCAGCCCTTCATTATTTTCATCCTCATTCAGTTCCAGAGATCCGTTGACCAGAAAACTTTGAGCTGCCTTGCTTTTCGGATCATAAGCACAATTCTCCACATCCCACTTCACAGACGCAGAAAATGTTGTTTTCTCTCCATTCACCTCGGCGCCATAGACTTCCAGCGACTTCGGCAGATGCAAAGCATCAGCAGTTTTTTCTGCACCATTGGTAATTCCGGTCACAGGCGCAACAGCATCTGCCAGTCCCTGATAAGTCCGGTCTCCTACAATAAAAGAATTATACAGATTCTGCGTTGTCAGGTGTTCTCCTGCCACTGTTTTCGCAGTCACAGTCACCTGAAAACTATATTTTCCCACCGAAAGCCCCAGTTTGGGCCAGAGTCTCAGTTCTGTGCTCTCCCCAGGTGCCAGATAAGCATTTCCAGATAATAACACACTACATTCTTTACTACGGTTAAAAGACAGCTTCATATCTGTATCAGTAACATTTTTCAGAATATATGTCTTTGCTTCCGGAAGTGTCTTATAGCCCCACTGCATTGTCGGAAAACCCCCGGCAGACTTTTCAGTAATTTCCAGCTGCTTCTTTTCTGTCGGATTCTTCTCTCTGTTCATTGTAACATGAAGAGGATATCTGCTTCCGTCATCTGCGAGAAATGCAAACGTTTCATCATAAATTCCGTATTCCTGCTTCGGCAATATATAAAAATAAAGCGTTTCTCCCGGTTTCAGCAGCTTTTTGGAATCCTGTTCCTCATAATCTTCTGTCCACTTTGCCATCTGGTCATCCACTTCAAAATTCTTAAGACCAGAAGTATCTATCCGTATTCTGGTTTCCTTTTTTCCTGAATTTCTGACCACTACATACTTCTCCACACGAAATTCCGGGTCATAGAAATCGCTTTCTGTAAATTCTTCTTCTGTACCTGTTTCTATACTCAGCTCATAATCTTTTTCAGAGGAAGCTCCCACAATTACTTTCAGAGTAACCTTACAGGAAGCACCCTCTTTTGTCTCAAATGTCACTGTCTCTTCATAATTTCCGGCAGGCAGATTCTTCTTATCATCAATGTCCACAGCCGCACAACTTCCGGGCTGCATTTCTTCATCCGTATTTGTATCGAAAATCGGTGCGTAGGAAAAATCAAAATATCTGCTCTGCGGAAAATCAGAGAGATGAAGCGAATCTGTTCCTGCATTATAAAGAAATAACCGCTTACGTGACTGTTCTCCCTCTGCATGAATTCCCAGATTGATCAAAGCAGTACCTGATGTCAGCTCATACTGCTTTATAACAGGTTCCTGCTCACGCTGTGCAACATAAAGGCTCAGTTCCTGTGAAGAAACTCCAATACCATTGTCCGCCTGTACAGTAAAGCTGAAACTCCCTTCCTTCTGCGGTGTTCCGCTGATCACTCCCCCGGAAGACAACGTAAGTCCCGCCGGAAGCTCGCTTCCCTCCTCCAGACTCCAGCTCACATCTGTATCAGCTTCAAGCTGTACCTGATATTCTGTTCCAATCTCTCCACCCGGCAGAACCATATCTGTCAATATGGCAGGAATACTCCCCGTTCCCTCCCTGAAAAAATTACTGGCT
>OBXA01001812.1_pt1 | contig 11470 bp, 10 predicted proteins | sample 1538121 | NCBI WGS metagenome assembly OBXA01 (sample SAMEA2580133, study PRJEB22360) | human gut metagenome | biome: human gut; feature: human-associated habitat; material: faeces | place: Denmark | collected 2008/2010 | reverse complement strand
CTTGTTGTGGCGTTACAATTTCAATCCTTCATCGGCTTTGCGCGTTATGGCGGGCTACGGCAAACTTAAAGGCAATTCCGGCGATGTGGAGACCTATTATCCCGACTTGGGGGCGGGCAACGCCATGCAGCGCCGGCAGTATGCGTTCGACAACGGGTTGGTGGATGTGAGCGTCACCTACGAATACAACTTCTGGCCCTACGGCACCGGCCGCGACTATCGGGGAGCCAAGCGGCTTACGCCTTTCCTCTTCGGCGGCATCGGGGCTACCCATGTCTCCGGGGGCGGACAGACGGCCTTCACGGCCAATATTCCCATCGGTATCGGACTGAAATACAAGGTGGCCGAGCGGGTGAACGTGGGCGTGGAATGGACTATGCACTTCTCTTTGAGCGACAAACTCGATGGGGTGGCCGATCCCTACGGCATCGAGAGTAGCGGCCTGTTCAAGAACACCGACTGCTATTCGGCCCTGTTGGTGACGCTCAGCTACAGTTTCAGTGCCAAATGCCGCACGTGCAATAAAGATTAACAGGCTTCTCCCGCTCCCGGCCGTCAGGGCGAAGGGCGGTGGCCGCAAGATAAAGACATGACAGAACTCGACAAGAACAATATTCCCGAACACATTGCCATCATCATGGACGGCAACGGCCGGTGGGCAACCGAGCGCGGTAAGCCCCGCAGCTACGGTCATCAGGCCGGTGTGGAGGCCGTGCGCCGCATCACGTCGGAGTGTACGCGGCTGGGCGTTAAATGGCTCACGCTCTACACTTTCTCCACCGAGAACTGGAGCCGGCCGGCCGATGAAGTGAGCGCACTCATGGGGCTTGTGCTCTCGTCGCTTGAAGATGAGATATTCATGAAGCACAATGTGCGCTTTCGGGTGATAGGAGATGTCGGGAGGCTGCCCCAAGACGTGTGGCAGAAGTTGCAGATGACGATGGAACACACGGCCCGCAACGATGCCATGACTATGGTGGTGGCATTGAGTTACTCGTCGCGGTGGGAGATTACCAAAGCTCTGCGCGAAATCGTGGGCGAGGCGTTGGGACAAGCCGGGGAAGGGCGTCTGTCAGCTGCCGGCATCGACGACTTCGTGACGGAAGAGTGCATCGGCCGCCATCTCGACACTTGCTTCATGCCCGATCCCGATCTGCTCATACGGACAGGCGGCGAACTGCGCATCTCCAACTATCTGCTCTGGCAGATTGCCTACTCCGAACTCTATTTCTGCGACACCTACTGGCCCGACTTCGGCGAGGAGGAGTTGCACGAGGCTATCGCCGACTATCAGTGCAGGCAGCGTCGATTCGGAAAAACCGAAGAGCAGGTGGAAAATGAACAAAAGTGACAGAAGAAATCCTATATCAGAAATATGTATATATATAATAAGGTGTTGGTGACCCTCCTCCTGATGCTCGGCATCGTTACGGGAGTGCAGGCACAGGACAAGATTATCAATCCCGATATCTCCTACGCAGGTACGGAGCGCGATGTGGTTGTAGGAGGCATCGCCGTGTCGGGAGTGGAAGGCTACGAAGACTATGTGCTCACGGGCATCTCGGGACTTGCCGTGGGGCAGCGCATCACGGTGCCCGGAAGCGACATCACCGATGCCGTGAAACGCTATTGGAAACATGGTCTTTTCTCGAAAGTGGCCATCGCGGCCGACTCGATAGTGGGCGACAAGATTTATCTGCACATCTATCTTGCCGTGCGGCCGCGTGTGTCGACCATCAATTACATCGGTCTGAAAAAGAGCGAGCGTGAAGACATGGACAACAAACTGGGGTTGCTGAAGGGGATGCAGGTGACGCCCAATGCGCTCGACCGTGCGAAGATCCTCGCCAAGAAGTATTTCGATGATAAGGGTTACAAGAATGCTGATATAGAAATTGTGCAGCGCGACGACGTGGCCAACAAGAATCAGGTGATTCTTGACATCATGGTCGACAAAAAAGAGAAAATCAAGGTACACAAGATTACTATCGACGGAAACGAGAAAATCAGTGACAAGAAACTCAAGGGCAACTTCTTCTCGAAGGGTGCCTTTGCCAAAATACATGAAGCCGGCAAGCTGGCCAACATCTTCAAGTCGAAGAAATATACGCCCGAACGGTGGAAGGATGACAAGAACAACCTCATCTCCAAATACAACGAGTATGGCTATTTCGATGCATCCATCCTCAGTGACAGCGTGACCAACTACGACAGCAAGCATGTGGATGTCTATGTGAAGGTGCATGAAGGCAAGCAATACTTCCTGCGCAATATCACTTGGGTGGGCAACACGGTTTACACGACCGACCACCTCAATGCCATCCTCGGCATGAAGCGGGGTGACGTGTACAACATGAAGCTGATGAACAAGCGGTTGGTCACCGACGACGATGCCGCCGCCAATCTCTATTATAACAACGGCTACGTGTTCTCGCGCATCGAACCGGTGGAGGTGAACATTGACGGCGACTCCATCGATGTGGAGATGCGCGTCACCGAAGGGCCGCAGGCCTATCTCAGCCATGTGCGCATCAACGGCAACGACCGCCTCTATGAAAATGTCGTGCGCCGGGAACTGCACACCAAGCCCGGTGACCTGTTCTCCAGAGAGGCTCTCATGCGTACGGCCCGCGAACTCGGTTCGATGGGACACTTCGATGCAGAGCATGTGGCACCCGATGTGAAACCGAATCCTGAAGACGGGACGGTGGATGTGAACTGGAATCTGGTGCAGAAGTCCAACGACCAGATAGAGTTCTCTCTGGGTTGGGGACAGACCGGTGTCATCGGACGCGTAGGCCTGAAACTCAACAACTTCTCCATGCGCAACCTGTTCCGCAAGAACAGTGAGCGGCGTGGCGTGCTGCCCGTGGGCGATGGTGAGGTGCTGAGCCTCGGCGTGCAGGCCAACACTTACTATCAGTCTTACAACGTGAGTTATTCCACCAACTGGTTTGGCGGCAAGCGTCCGGTGCAGTTCAGTGTCGGAGCCTATTGGTCGAAATATTCGGATGTGTCAAGCAACTATTACAACACGGCACTGATGAGGAGATACTACGATTATACTTACGGTTACGGCAGCAATTACTATAACAATTATGAGAGCTACGTCGACCCTGACAAATACATGAAGTTGCTTGGTCTGAGTCTCGGATGGGGTAAGCGTCTGCGCTGGCCCGACGACTATTTCACTCTTAGTTTGCAGTTGGCTTACCAGCGCTACACGATGAAAAACTGGGGCTACTTCCTGATGTCCAACGGTTCGGCCAACAACTTGAACCTCACGCTCTCGCTCAACCGCACCTCTACAGACAACCCGCTTTTTCCCCGTCGCGGTTCGGAGTTCTCCGCTTCTGTCACCGTTACACCGCCTTGGAGCTCGTGGGACAAGAAAGACTATGCCAACTTGGCCAACAACCAGTATTCGCCTACCTACAATGCAGAGCAGCAGGAGAAGTACAGGTGGGTGGAATACCACAAGTGGAAATTCAAGTCGAAGACTTATACGGCACTCTCCGGAGGTTCCAAGTGCTTTGTGTTGATGACCCGCGTGGAGCTCGGTTTGCTGGGCAGCTACAATAAATACAAGAAGTCGCCGTTTGAAACCTTCTATATGGGTGGTGATGGCATGAGCGGCTATTCGTCCAACTATGCCACCGAGACCATCGGTCTGCGTGGCTACGAGAACGGTGCGCTTACTCCCAGTGCCAGTTCACAAGGTTATGCCTACGACCGTTTCAGCCTTGAGCTTCGCTATCCATTCCTGCTTGGTAACACCACCATCTACGGTCTTGGATTCCTTGAGGCCGGTAACGCTTGGCAGGAAGCCAGCAAGTTCAATCCTTTCGACATGAAGCGCAGTGCCGGTCTGGGTGTGCGCATCTTCCTTCCGATGGTGGGCTTGATGGGTATCGACTGGGCTTATGGTTTCGACAAAGTGTTTGGCACGAAGGGTGGCAGCCAGTTCCACTTCATTCTCGGTCAGGAATTCTAATTTAAAAAGTAGAAAAGTAAAGAGGTAAAAGGGGAAAGAACTTGTTGCCTTTCTGCCGCAATGGAAAGAAGATATGAAACAGGCGAGGGGGAACCGGACCGATAGACCGGTTCTCCTGCCATATTTAAAATAATGGAGGAATCAATCATGGAGAATAAAAAGCAAAAGAATAGTCGAAAGGTATGGAAGGTGCTGCTGCCCCTTTGCCTTTTTGCCCTGTTGCCATTGACAGCCGGTGCTCAGAAGTTTGCCCTTGTCGACATGGAGTATATTCTCAAGAATGTACCGGCCTACGAACGGGCCAACGAGCAGTTGAACCAAGTCAGCAAGAAATGGCAAGCCGAGGTGGAAGCCCTCAACACTGAGGCAAGCACCATGTACAAGAACTATCAGAACGAGGTGGTGTTCCTCTCGCAGGAGCAGAAGAAAGCCAAGCAGGAGACCATCATGCAGAAGGAGAAGGAAGCCAGTGACCTCAAGCGCAAGTATTTTGGTCCCGAAGGCGAACTCTATAAAAAGCGCACTGCACTTGTGAAGCCCATCCAAGACGAAATCTACAATGCCGTGAAGGATATATGCGATCTTCGCGGATACAGTCTTGTGCTCGACCGCGCTTCCGATACCGGCATTATTTTCGGCTCTCCGAAAATCGACATCAGCAACGAAGTGCTGCAAAAGTTGGGCTATGCCAATAATTGAGCGGATATTTGCACGGCTCGATAAATAGTAGTATATTTGCAGCCACGGACAAGAAGGAACATCCATAGAAAACAAGTATAATTAAAAGAATAAACTGAAATGAAAAAGCTAATTTTGATGTTGATGCTTTGCGCACCAATGGCCGTTATGGCACAGAAGTTTGGTAAGGTGAACACTCAGACCATCATGCAGGCCATGCCCGAAGTGGCCAAGGCCAACGGCGAGATGCAGGCATTGCAGAAGCAGTATGAGAACGAACTCAAATCCATGCAGGATGAGCTCACGCGCAAGAATGGGGAGTATGAGAAGAGTGCAAGCACGATGAATGCCACTGCCAAGCAGCAGAAGGAAACCGAACTGCAACAGATGTACCAGAAGATTCAGCAGACTTATCAGGACAACCAGCAGGCCATGCAGAAGAAGAGTGCCGAGCTCATGGAGCCCATCCGCACCAAGGTGCTCAATGCCATCACAGAGGTTGGCAAGGCCGGTGGCTACACCTACATCTTCGAAGACGGAGTGGCTATCTTTACCGGTGCAACCGTCAAGGATGTGACTGCTGACGTTCAGGCCAAGTTGAAGTAAACGGGGCCTGCGAACTATTGAAACAAACAAGAATCTGACATCAGAACATTATCCTGTCGAGGTTGTGCCAATATCTGAAGATGATGGCACAACCTTTTATTTCTTTATACATCCTGATGATATTACATGGTGAAGATATGAAAAAACTGTTTCTTTTCCTGATGCTGGCAGCTTTGCCTTTGCTGGCCGATGCACAGCAGTTGAAGTTTGGCTATTTCAGCTACGAGGCGGCCTTGAAGTCTGTGCCCGGCTACGCCATTGCCGAGCGCAGTATGGCCGACCTGCGGCAGAAATACGATGCCGAGATGAAGCGCGCCGAGGATGAATTCAACCGCAAGTATGAAGAATTTCTCGACGGACAGCGTGATTTTGCCCCATCAATCTTGAAGAAAAGACAGGCCGAATTGCAGGAACTGATGGAGAAAAACGTGGCTTTCAAGGACGAGGCCAACCGCTTGCTCAAGCAGGCACGAGAAGAAGCCTATGCACCGTTGAAGGCCCGTTTGCAAGCCATCGTGAAGCGCATCGGGGAAGAGCAGGGCTTGGCTTTCGTGCTGAATACCGACAATAATGCCGTCCCCTTTGTGAGTGCGGCTGCAGGGGAGGACATCACGCCGCGCATCGCCCACTTGGCTGCCCAATAAGCAGTCATTTTCCTGCGGCATTTTCCTATGTGTCCCATCTTTAAACAAGCAGTTGCCCCATGGCTTTACCCTCCACTCCCGGCCCCATCGGCATCTTCGATTCCGGTTATGGCGGGCTGACGATTCTCCACGGAATACGCCAGTTGCTGCCCGAATACGACTATGTGTATTTGGGTGACAATGCCCGTGCCCCTTACGGCACGCGTTCGTTTGATGTGGTGTATCAGTTCACCCGTCAGGCTGTCATCAAACTGTTTGAGATGGGATGCCATCTTGTGATATTAGGTTGCAACACAGCCTCGGCCAAGGCCTTGCGCAGCATTCAGCACCGCGACATCCCCGAACTCGACCCCGACCGCCGTGTATTGGGAGTCATCCGCCCTACAGCAGAGGTCATCGGCGAACTCACCCGCAACAACCATGTGGGACTTTTCGCCACCGAAGGCACGGTGCGCAGCTGTAGTTACAATCTCGAGATAGGCAAGCTGTGGCCCGATATCAAGGTGACCGGTGTGGCCTGTCCGTTTTGGGTGCCGCTGGTGGAATACAACGAGGCCGACAGTCCCGGGGCCGACTACTTTGTGAAGAAACGTGTCGACGAACTCATGCGCAAGGATCCCGAGATCGACACCATCATCCTCGGCTGCACCCACTATCCGCTCCTCATGCCGAAGATATTGAAATATGTGCCCCCCGGCGTAAGAATCATTCCCCAAGGCGAGTATGTGGCCGACAGCCTGAAAGCTTATTTTGAGCGCCATCCGGCAATGGAACGGATGTGTACCCGCGGTGGAACGTGTGAATATTTTACCACCGAAAATCCCGATAGGTTCAAAGACTCGGCGAGGATGTTCCTCCATGAGGATGTCCACGTGAGCCATATAGACTTTGAATAAAAGAAAAACGATATGCAAGAAACAAGACAAAACAGAATAGCGCGACTGTTGCAGAAGGAGCTCAGTCTCATTTTCCAGTCGCAAACCCGCCAAATGCGGGGTATGATGGTCAGTGTGACCCGTGCCAAGGTGAGTCCGGATCTCAGTGTCTGCACCGCTTATTTGAGTGTGTTCCCGTCAGAGAAAGGTGCCGAAACATTGAAGAATATCACGGCCAATGAGAAGTCCGTGCGCTTTGAATTGGGACGCAGAGTGGGCAAACAGTTGCGCATCATTCCCGAACTGCGCTTCTTCCTCGACGATTCCCTCGACTATTTGGAGCATATTGATGAGTTGTTGAAGGGTAAGTAGATTTGAAGAAAAATAACCATACCGAAAGCATGGTCCACTCCCGGCAGCCAAGCACATCACTCCCCTCTCCCCTCGGAGAGGGGGCGGGGGGCGAGGCTTCTCTTATCACCAGACTCTTCTTCCCCTTCTACATCGCCCGCCGCTACCTCTTTTCCAAAAAGAGTACCCATGCCATCAACGTCATCAGTGCCATTTCCGTTATTGGTGTGGCTGTGGCAACAATGGCATTGGTCATTGTGCTGAGCGTGTTCAATGGCTTTCACGATCTTGTAGCGACCCTTTTTACGAGCTTCGACCCACAGATAGAGGTTGTGCCGGTAAAGGGAAAAACCGTACCGGCCGATGACCCCATACTCACCAAGATACGCAATCTGCCCGAAGTGGATGTCGCCACAGAGACCGTGGAAGACCAAGCTCTGGCCATCTATGGCGACAAGCAGGCGATGGTGAAGATAAAGGGAGTAGATGATAATTTTGCCGAGCTCTCGCACATCACGGACATTCTCTATGGCGACGGTACGTTCCAACTCCGCGCCGCCAACCTGCAATACGGCACTCCCGGCATCCGTCTGGCCCAACAGTTGGGTACGGGTGCCCGGTGGCAGGGTTATATGCGCATTTATGCTCCCCGAAAGGATGGACAGCTCGACCTTTCCAACCCGACGGAAGGCTTTATGGTCGACTCCCTGCTCTCATCGGGGGTGGTGTTTTCCGTGAAACAGGCTAAATACGATAAGGATTATATCATCACGCCGATCGCTTTCGCCCGTAATTTGTTTGAGCAGCAGGGCATGCTTTCCGCTTTGGAGATCAGACTGAAGATGGATAGCGACCTTGATCGTGTGAAAGCCAAGATGCAGGCGATAGCAGGTGACAAATATAAGGTGCTCGACCGTTTCGAACAGCAGGAAGACACCTTTAAGATTATGACCATCGAGAAGTTGATGGCTTATATTTTCCTAACATTCATCCTTGCGGTGGCTTGTTTCAATATCATAGGTTCGCTCTCCATGCTCATCATCGACAAGAAAGACGATGTGACGACCCTACGCAATCTCGGGGCGAGCGACCGGCAAATCACACAGATATTCCTCTTTGAGGGCCGCATGATTTCGGCCATTGGTGCCGTTGTCGGCATTGCACTGGGCCTCTTGCTCTGTCTGCTTCAGCAGCAATTCGGTCTTGTGGCCCTCGGCGAGAGTCAGGGAGCCTTCATCATCGATGCCTATCCCGTCAGTGTGCATTACACCGATGTGTTTGTCATCTTTGTGACGGTGATAGTCGTTGGGTGGTTGGCCGTTTGGTATCCGGTGAGGGCATTGGTGGGGAAGCATGACTCCTGACAGAAGCCTTGTCGGGATAGTCGCTGTTTGGCGAGGATATCTTCGGGCAGAATGAATGTCGAACTATTTGTTCGTTTTTAGCCTCTCTGCTTGCGATATTCGCAACGGATTGTCCACTCGGGTGTAAATGCGCAAATTTGGCAGCTTGTCCAAAACGCTGACAACCAGCCGCTTGAATTTTGTTGACACCGATTTGAGTTCGAAAACAGGTCTGAAAAGACCCAAACGAGTTTGCAAAAGGGCCACAGTTGGCGTGCAACTGTGGCCCTTTCACGTCTCAAGTGTGGCCCTTTTGCAAATTTGGAGAGCCCAGGCGAGAAGACCGGTGGGCTTTTCCGATGGTTTCAAGCCGGTTTCCCGTTCTGTTTGGAGAGTTTTGGTGGAAGTGTTTTTGTTGATATTATTAACCGTCATCCGACATCTTGCAGGGGGGCTTTCCGCCAATTTAGTTGGTCGCCCCTTAAAAACATCCTACCATATTGATTTATAGAGTTCGGGGGAAGTTTAGCATGAAAAAAGTTCCAACTGCCTTGATTTTCCACATACACCGGCAGTACCTCCGGCTTGTTCTCAAAGAAGCAGATAGCATACCTGAATGGTCATGATTTCTAATATTCTAATGGCGGTCATTAGAATATATAGAGAATAAGCTTCTAATAACCGATTGGGGTTTAGGCACAAGGTCGCAAAAATAATGCTACTTTTGTTTCCGTCAAAAACCATTTGCGCCATGTGAAAAGTCTATGCGTTATTGTCGGCCCTGTTTGCAGCACTGACTGCAATCTGCGCCAAGGTGGGTGTGAAGAACATCAATTCTGATTTGGCAACGGCCATCCGGGCTTCCGTCATCCTGATACTGACATGGGGAATCGTGTTTTTCGGAAAACACCAGACAGAAGTCAGGGAGATAAGCCATCACACTTGGCTTTTCCTGATTCTGTCCGGTGTTGCTACGGGGCTGTCGTGGTTGTTCTATTTCAAGGCCATTCAGATAGGAGATGTCTCCAGAGTGGCCCCCATCGACAAGTTGAGCGTTGTCTTCACCATCATCCTTGCCTTCCTCTTCCTCCACGAGAGAGTCGGCCTGCAAGTCGTTATCGGGGCTATCCTCATCGCCGCCGGCAGCATTCTGATGCTTTCAAAATGACGGTCTGCCCCACCGTCGCCCATCCGCCCTGTCATTTCTCCCTCAAATAGAGGTTGGTGTATTGGTAATAGGCCTCGGCTTTCATGACGAGAGCCTGCTGTGGTTTGCGGCTCAAAGTCTCCTCAAAGGTGCCGTCGGCAACCGGAGCCACGTCATATTGGGTAATCTTCCTCACCGGCGAAAGCACCATGAGACAGTCGTTTTCCAAATATCCCAAATCCTGATAGGTGGCCATAAAAGCCCGTGGATGGAATGAAGACGAGAGAATGTCCTGCCCGGCAAAGCGCACCCGGCACCGCAGATGGAGCAGGGAGAGCAGTGTGGGCATCACGTCGATCTGCGAACACACCTTACCGACCGACTCAGGAGCTATGCGCCCGGGACTGTAGACAAGACAAGGTATGTGGTATCTGTCCAAAGGCAATGATGTCTTTCCGGCACTGGAAGCACAATGGTCGGCAATGACGACAAACACCGTGTTGTGGAACCAAGGCTTGCGGGAGGCATCGCGGATGAACTTACCGATGGCGTAGTCGGTGTATTTCACCGCTGCCTCACGCGTGTGTTTGTCACCGTTTACCTTGATTCTGCCATCGGGATAGGTGTAGGGACGGTGGTTGCTGGTCGTCATGATGTGGGCAAAGAAAGGTTTGCCACCCTTGGCATCGGCATCAAAGACCTTCAGACTCTTGTTGAACATGTCTTCATCGCACACGCCCCAGATGTTAGCAAAGGTGGTTTCCTGCGGACGAATCGATGACCGGTCGATGACCTCATAGCCGTTGTGGGAGAAGAAATCACCCATGTTGTCAAAATAGCTGTCGCCTCCGTACAGGAATTGCACCCGGTAGCCCTGCTTCTTGAGCACACTCCCCACGGAAAGGTCGCCCATGCGGTTGTTCTTTTGTTTGATGATGCTCTCCCCGGCACTCGGCGGCACACAGAGCGAAAGGGCCTCAAGACCACGCACCGTGCGATTGCCGTTGGCATAGAGCCGGTCGAAGACAAGGCTCTCCTCCATCAGTCGGTCGAGGTGGGGCGTGAGATGTTCCATGTTGCCATATCTCGACAGGAAGTCGGCACTCAGGCTCTCCACCGTGATGAGCACGATGTTGCAGCGTTGGGGCTGAAGCGAATCACCGATGACTTTTCCGCCTTTCCCATCCAGTCCGGCCAACCGCCGATACAAGGCTTTGCACTTTTGCGCAGGGAGCATCGTGTAGAACCGGTCATACTCCAAACGGTTGCTTCGGAACGCTATCACGAAATCGCAGACCCCGTTTTGCTCCAGTTGGGTGACATACTGATTCCGGCTCGACAGCGAGTGGGTGAACACCGTCATCCCGTAACCGATGGCACAGGCCACCAGATAGATGCCCAAGTGGACGGCGAGCAGTCCGGGGCCGTAAAGCCTGTCCAACTTGAACCGCTCCTTTCTTGACTGCCGGCAAATGATGCCCACCGAAAGGAGCAGGAGCACAAGGCACAGTGGCACAATGGCGTAGGACTCCATGATGTTGCCGATGACCTCATGAGTGTAGACCAGATAATCCACGGCGATGAAATTGAATCTGACTCCGAACTCCTGCCAGAACAGATACTCGCCGGCAGAGACCACCAACAGCAAAAACACATAGACTGCCCACGCAAAGTAAAGCGATGCACGCCGCCACGCCATGCGTATTCGCGGGAGAAAATAACGGAGAGAGAAACTCAGCAGCTTCCATCCTAAAAAGAGCTGTCCTATCTTCGGTGCACCACCGCCATACTGGTGGAACAGGGATTGCGGCCAAAGTGAGTAGAGAAAGGCC
>OBXA01001806.1_pt1 | contig 11504 bp, 10 predicted proteins | sample 1538121 | NCBI WGS metagenome assembly OBXA01 (sample SAMEA2580133, study PRJEB22360) | human gut metagenome | biome: human gut; feature: human-associated habitat; material: faeces | place: Denmark | collected 2008/2010 | reverse complement strand
AATTAAAAATTAGTTGCATATTTAAACTAAAAGTGCTATAATATGACCATAAAATGAAAATATATTCAAACAAATATATAAGGTGGAGGAAAATTACATATGGAAGGAACATGGATATGCCCACAGTGCGAAACCTCAAATGAAAATACGGATAAATGTATTGTGTGCGGAATGGATTATGCCAGTGCTGTTATAATATACAAAAAATATTCGACAGAAAAAATCGAAAAGGAAAAAGTAATAAAAAAATCGCCTACTGAAACAAAGAAAAAGAGTGTTGATACATCTAAAATTAAGCTTCATTTTAAAGATGAAGATACAGTAATAACCAAGACACCGCCTCCTAAGGAGAAGAATGTTTATGCGATTATATCAATAGTTGTAGGGATAATAGGTATGTTATTAAGTATATTGGTTAATCCACTTGGACTTTTAATGGCTGGAACAGGTATAGCCTTAGGTATCGTTTCGGTAAAAATAGAAATTAAACCGATAGGTGTTGTCGGTATGATAGTATCACTACTTTGTTGTATTATAGCGGCGATTCTTGTTATATAGGGGGAATATATATGTTTTGCTCAAACTGCGGAAAGAAAATAAATTTAAACGATCATATATGCAGTAATTGCGGTGCAGAAAATGAAACGTTAAAAGGTTTTAAAAAATTAGATTCAAATATTGCTTTGTCAAACAATCAGATACAAAATCAATATAATTCAAAGGTGGAAACGAAAATTGTTTACAGAGATAATCCTGCGCAAACAAGAGTTATTTATAGATGGCGTGCTTTAGCATGGCTATTCTGTGTTCTTTTGGTAGTAACAGGTGTAATTGTGATAATCAACATACATTCAAAAGATGCTCGAATTAACGATCAAGCAGAACAAATACAACATTTACAGGATATTCAAAGTAATTCGTTGATATATAGCAAGGAAAAATATGATTTCACCGGAATTTTGCAATGTAATGAATATAAACAATATTTTATTGCACTGCAGGAAACACAACTAGTGACGATTAATGAAAATACATATTCGATTGATGCAGTGTATTTGTCGCCGACAACAGATATATTGCAGTATTGTAAAATTGATGAAGAAGTCAGTGTAAATGGTAATGTATGTAAAATTAGCGACGGGCAATTTATGACGGTTTCAGATGTTTTTGTCAATACACAAAAACCTGTAAATACTAAAGATACAAGGGAGGAATAAAAATGGCAAAAGGATTTAAACAAGCGGGAAATGTTGGGGAGAAAAGTGAGGAAAAGGTGGGTGTTGTTGATAATAAGAATATTATCACAGAGCCGGAAAAATCACCTGTAACACCGTCAAGTTCATTGAAATTGGGTAAGGGACTAAATAAAACAAGTTCAATGCCTGAAAATGAGGTGAAAAGTTACGATATGAGCAGTGTTAATAGTACACCTCAAAACAAGATATTCAAATCAACATTTGGACAACCAACAGAATCAAATGCAGAACCTCAAAACAAGACGTTTAAATCGACATTTGGACAATCATCAACATCACCGACAGAACCTCAAAATAACAGGTTTAAATCGACATTTGAACAACGTCCTGAGCAGAATTCAGAAACTCCAAGAGAATATTATGATGTGGAATTGCCGAGAAGTAACAAACGTAAAAAAGGCAGGAAGAAAGCTTTTATTGCAATTATTGCGGCAGTTGCAGCAATGCTTATATTAGCTTTTGGACTTTTAAATATACCATCTTTAAAACCGACAGGATACATATTTGCGAAAACATATAGAGCTATAAGCAAAATTCAAAGTGTGAATGTAACAGGTTCAGCAAGGTTGGTTGATGAAGACGGTGACGATGAGTCAATGGACTACGAGTTCAATTATAACAATAATGCGTTTTCGGTGGGAGTCGGAGATCGTGATACAAAACGAGAAGATTATGATTGGTATTTAGGCAATATTGAGAATGGGAAGATTACAGTATGGGAAGATATGTTTGAAGAAGATAAATTTACTTTACCGTTTGAGTTGGATTCATCTAATGTTAAGAACATAAGAAAATCTTTGAGTAATGTTAAAAAGGAATACACTCAGGTTAATGGAGTACCTGTATATAAAATCACCGGAGAAATAGCGTCATCCGGAGGTGTTACAACTGCATTGCCTATGCAAATTACTATAGCTATTAATGCTAAAACATATTTGCCGGAATATCTTGTAGCAGATGTAACGGATCTTATGAATTCTGTTACCAAAGCAACAGAAGGATATAGTATAAAAGATTGTTCATTAGATGCTACATTTGTAAGCTATAACAGTGATGTAAATGTTTATTCGACATCTTCAGCTAACAACAGTAATAATATCAATGGTAATTCAACATCGAATAATATATTGAATACGCAAAAAGAGTCAGTATCTAATACATCAAGCAATGTAAAGCAAGGCGAATACAAATGGTATGTGTCTAATGATAACACTCAAGAATGTGTCGGAAAATGTGTTATTTCAAACGTAACAAGTGATAGTTTTGATGTACAAGTATCACATGCCCGTTCGCAAGGAATAGGCTATTATCCCAAAACGGCATATTTGCAAAAGGATGGAACATATGTGGCAGATGGCGATATCAGTGGAAGAAATGTAAAAACCAATGAGAGCGAGTATACTCCTGTAAAGTTTGTTTTCACTGTCCTTGACAATGACAGAATAAAGATGGATGTGTATGAAACTAAAACAAATAAAGAAATAGAAACAAATGTAATATTTTATTTGTAAATAAAAAAGTGGAGGGATAAGAAATGGCAAAGGAATTTAAACAAGCGAGGAACGTTGAAAATAAAAATGAAGAGGATAAGGTTCCTATTATAGACAATAAAAATATAGTATCGACATCTAATATGAATACGATGCCATTATCTCAATCAACTTCTCTGAAGTTTGGTAAAGGATTAGGCATGAAAAGTACAATACCGATGAGCGAAGAGAAGAATTCGAATATGAGCAGTGAAATTAATGTTATGCCAAAAAGCAAAGGGTTAAAATCAACATTTGGACGAGCTTCGGTTTCAAATAATGCACCAACAGAACGTGTGGCTCAACAGGGAAAAGGCTTAAAGTCAACATTTGGGCAACCGTCAAATACTAATGCAACATATACAGGAAATAACACACAACAAGCTGCAAACTTCAGGCAAACAACAAACTCTAATGTGGCATATGAGCCTACAAGAGAATCTTATGATAAAACATTATCTCAAAATGTAAGACGTAAAAAGCACAGTAAGAAAGCATTTATTGCAATAATCGCAGCAGTTGCGGCAGTGGTCGTGATAGCTTTTGGATTATTGAATGTACCGTATTTTAAACCGACAGGATACATATTGTCACAATCGGTGAAAAATTTAACTGACATTACGAGTGCCACAGCAAAAGGTGTTATGACTAATGCCGATATTAACGGAGATAAAATGAATTACGATTTTATCATAAAATACAATGATGACCTTTGTTATTTCGGTTTTTCTGAAAGAGAAGAAAATGATAGTAGTGATACAGGTGAGATTGAAGAAGAAAGTTATGCAAGATTTAATGATAATAATGTGATTTTATATGATTCAGACGGTAATACTTATTCTGAACCAGCAAATTCGGATTTTGAATTTGTCAAAGCAAGTATTAGTGAACTTATGAATTATAAAGATACTTTTTCAGATACGAAAAAAGAATATATCAATCAAGATGGTACTAAGTATTACAAAATTACTACACAATTCGATGACAAAGCATTGGATACATATAAAAATTCAACTTCTAATGACGCATTGAAACTTGCGTCTACAACGATATATATAAATGCCAAAACATATTTACCGGAGGCAATGGAAATGGATTTGACAGATATATTCAGTGTGATTGATGATACAGTGTATGAAGGAAGAACCGGCGTGGCTTATGTTAGTTTAAATGTAAGCTTTGTGGACTATAATTCAACACAAGTAATATTACCTAAAGGTGATTTGAGCAATAGTTCATCAAACAAAAAATCAGACGATAAATCAAGTCAAACTGATACTACACAATCAATCTTTGCAGATAAGGATTACGACTATGACATATACAGCTATGACTTCGACTCGGATTATTACGAGGCTGGTTTATCATGTGTATATAAAGTAGTAGAAAAAAACGGAGAAAATCAATTCAAATACGGATATGTTGATGAGAACAAGAACATTGTAATTCCGTGTAAATACGATGATTGGTCCAATGTTTATGGCGGAGAATTTCTAATCTTGAAAAAAGAGGGGAAATATGGTGTACTTGATACTCAAGGCAGAACAGTATTAGATTTTAATTATGATGAAATATTCTATGATGAAGGCAATACATTTACAGTGAAGACGGGGAATAAGCAAGAAAAAATTGATACTACAGATATTATACGTTGGGCTAAATGATGGGAGAAATATAAAATGTTAAAAATGTCAAAGGGATTTAAAGTGCCGGGTAGTGAAGAAAATCCGACATCTAAAAGCAGTACGATAATTAATGTATACAGTGACAGTAAAAAATCATTTTACGGTACAGAAGATGATAAAAACAATAATGCAAAATTAATATGTGCATGGATAGCAACAAGTGTGGGATTTATTTTAAGCATAATCAGTCTTTTGAAGTTGTTGACTTTGAATAAATATGTTTATATGGCATATTCGGTAACTGATTGGGAACGTGTAAGAATGCTTTCTGAACGTGACAGCGTCAAGGCAGTGGCAATTATTTGTTTAATCTTGGGCTTGATTTCATTGATCAGCGGATTGACATTTCTAATTATAAAATATGTTAAGAAAAAGTTAAAATATAAATAATCAAAGGAGGAATTAATTATGGCAAGTAATTATCAACAAGGAGGAAACAATCAACAGGGAGGGAATTATCAAATAACTTATAATGTAGATATGGTATTCTGCATTGATGCAACAGGTAGCATGGGTGGAGTTATTGATATGGTAAAGAGAAATGCTGTAAGTTTTTATGGCGATGTTGTGGATGCTATGCAGAAGAAAGGAAAGACAATAGACAAGCTTAGACTTCGTATGGTAGTATTCAGAGATTATGTGGCAGACGGTGAAAATGCAATGCTTGAGACTGATTTCTTTGATTTGCCTGAAGAGGCTGCTGATTTTAAAGAATGTATTGACGGAATAACAGCATTTGGCGGTGGTGATGATCCTGAAGATGGATTAGAGGCGTTAGGATATGCTATGAAGTCAGATTGGAATAATGACGGTATGAAAAAAAGACACGTAATTGTTTTATGGACTGACGCAAGTACACATCCTATCGGTTACGGAAAAAGTTCTGGTTATTATCCTAACGGAATGGCAGAAAGTTTTGGTGAATTAAGCAGTTGGTGGGGCAACAAACAAATGCCGGGTTATATGAATCAAAGTGCAAAGAGATTACTTATGTTTGCGCCGGACGCAGAATATTGGAATACAATTTCAGATAATTGGGACAATACAATACATTTTCCTTCCGAAGCAGGCAACGGACTTTCTGAAATAGACTATCACCAAATTATAGATGCTATTTCAAATACGATATAATATGGCTATGTATAAAAATTTATTATCAGAGATAAGTACATATTTTTCAATTTCAGGTGAAATGATTCCACAAAACTGTGAAGATTCTTATTTATATTCTTTTAATGAAAATAAAGGACTTGTAGGTGTTTTTGACGGGTGCGGAGGAATCGGTTCTAGACGATATGAAATACTTAACGGTAAAACAGGCGCATATATTGCTTCAAGAATAGTTGGAGAATGTGTAGCAGAGTGGTTTGAAGAATATTCCGAAGAGGAATATTCTTCAGATAAAAGTTATCAGATTTTTAATGTGATAACTAATGCTCTTAAAGGTATAAAAAGCAAAACACCTTCGAGTAAAATAAAAGGTGCAATGACAAAGGACTTTCCTACAACATTGTCTATGACGATTGTTGAATACTGTCAAAATGAAATGATAGCTGATTTTATTTGGGCAGGAGATTCAAGAGGATATGTTCTCTCGGATATGGGATTGGCACAAGTGACGAAGGACGATATTGACGATTCTGTAGATGCACTTGATAATATTTCAAATGACGGTGTTCTTACTAATGTCGTTTCTGCGGATGGTAATTATATCTTACATTCAAAGCAAATAAAAATTAAAGATAAAATAATTATTTTTAATGCTACAGACGGCTGTTTCGGATACTTAAAAACACCTATGGAGTTTGAGTATCTGATTTTACAAACTTTGCTTTCTTCGGACAATATAATAGAATGGCGAGATAAATTAAAATCACAAATAAGACAGTATACAGGCGACGATCATACAATATCACTTGTTGCAATCGGATTTAAGGATTTTAATGAAATGCAAGATTACTATTTAAAGCGTGCCGAAACTTTATATGAGCATTATATAAAAAACTTGAAAAATTGTACTCAAGATGAAATTGGTAATTTATGGAATAAATACAAAAGAACTTATTATGGAAAGGCGTAATATATGTATGTAAAAGATTATGAAATTATAGGCAAGCTTACAACTGATAATAGCGGTACTGCAAAATGGGGATTTGCTAAAAAAGGTGCTGAAACTGTTTTCATCAAGGAATTTCTTACACCCGTTTATCCTACAGACGAGAATTCATTCACGCCAAAAGCCATAGAAACAGCTAAAAGTATTTGTGCAGAGTTTGAAAGAGAGAAGAAAAGATTATATGATTCTTTAAAAGAATGTAAAGGTGGCGGAATTGTATATCCGACCGACTTTTTCAGATTTAAAAGTAAGTATTATATGATAACTCCAAAAATTGAAATGTCCTCTATAACGATAGAAGAGATTTCAAAGCTTGATATAAATACTAAAATTATGATATGTAAGGTTATTGCTTATAATATGATAGCTATACATAAAAAAAGAATTATACATGCAGATATAAAACCTAATAATGTACTGATAAAGAAAACAATAACAGGAACATATACAGCAAAAATTATTGATTTCGACAGTAGCTATTTTGAAGATTCATTACCGATGTCTGATGACTTACAATGTGATACAATCTATCTTTCGCCCGAAGGATTTTTGTACATATGTGAGGAAAAAGAAAAGATTACCACAAAAGCAGATATATTTGCTTTGGGAATCTTATTTTGTCAATATCTTACCGGAGATATACCTTTTTTTGATACTGAAAAATATACTTATCTATATGCGGCTATATTGGATGAAAGTGATATTTGCATAAAAAATAACATACCGGAAGAAATAAAGTTATTGTTGTTAAAAATGCTATCAAAAAATCCGGAAGAAAGACCGAGTATTCAAGAAGTGTTTGATTCTTTGGTTATCAAAGACAAAAATGTTAAGAAGACAGCACCGGATGTGAAAACAGAATCAAAGAAAAAAGGCTTCAAGTCAGCACATACAAATCTGTAAAGGGGGACATAAAATGAATTGTGTAAGATGTGGCAGTGAGTTGCCTAAAGGAGCGACGATATGCAGTCGTTGTGGTTGCAAAAATGAAATGGTTGAACATAGCAGGATAAAAGAAATTATTATTTTTGTAATGACAATGGTTTCAGAATTTTTGATTCTTCAAAACCTGTTGTTTATTTTGGAAGATGTAAAAGACTATATAAAAGATATATTCAAATCCGCAGAATTTAGCTTTTCTGCGGAAATGTCTTTGCTGTTTGCAGTAGGTATTTTAATATCCATAGCAGTAACGATTATGTATATTGTTAAATTTTTGAGAAATAGTGCTGATTGTGAGAATTATTCAAAGAGAAATAACGAAACAATTATTGGAATAGGAGTAGTTTTGATAGCGTATTATATTGCCGAAACAATAGAATACGGAAAACTTACGTACTTTTTACCTACGTATGCAATGTATATAATTATATTTTTTGTTGCAGTACCAATGTTATTGTCGATATTTGCAAGAGTTTATGCAACTATATCAAGAAAGAGGGGATAGAATTATGGGTTTAAAGATGTCATCCGACTTCAACAAAGAAAATCAAGAAAGTGAAGTAAAAACAAATACGACTTCAAGCAATGGCGGGTTAAAAATGAATGGATTTTCAGATTCAGAACCTTCGGGAGCATATGATAATTCTTCAATGAAATCGAGCAAGCTAAAAATGAATAACTTTAGCGATACAAGTTCTGCAAACCCTCCTGAAGAGAACAGTTATAGTAATTCAGAACCGAAAGAAAATTCATATTCAACACCATTTGAAAGTGCGAAATTCAATAATCCTAATTCTTATGATTATAAGACAGACGATAATATTTTATCAAAAGGTTTAAGAATATTAAAGTCGAAAAAATTTATCATTCCTGTGTCAATATGTGCAGTGTTAATAATTGCTTTGTGCATAGGTATGTCTGTAAGACGTAACAGTGATTCGTATTTATACGGATTGTTGGACGATGGTAATGTTTCTAAAATTTCTGAATTATATGTGTCTAATTATAGTAAAAATGCAAATAAACAATCAGATTTTATTGATAAAATCGATACATATGCCGAGTCGAATTTTAATGAATATGTTAATGACAGTATAAGTTATGATGAGCTTATGAGAAAATATAGCACAATTCAAAGTGTATATGACAGATTTTCGATTAATGATTCGGAATTTGAATCAAATATGAAATCAGCTGATAGCGTAAAAGAGCTAAAGGAATTATATCAAAAAGGTATTGCATATATGGAAGAGAAGAATTACCCTGATGCAATAGAAGTTTTTGAAGAAATACTGAAAAAATCTAACAACTATCCAAATGTTGCCGATAAAATGAGTGAGGCAAAAAGTGCATATAAACAACAACTTATGAGTCAAGCAGATGAAAAAATAAATTCAAAGGACTATAGTGGAGCTTTGGAAATATTAGAAAAAGGAGAAAACTATTTTACTGATGACTCTACATTCTCTTCAAAGATAACGGAAGTGAAAAATAATGTAAAAAATACGGCATTATCCGAGGCAGAAAGTGCTTTTTCGACAGAGGGCTATCAAAAATCAATAACAATTATTGAAACTGCAATATCATTTTGTGGAGAAAACGAAGAATTAACCAATGCTTTAAATAAATATAAGGCATATGTTCCTGTTAATATCGTTGATATTGACCCGAGTGAAACATCAAGAAATAATAAGGTCGAGAAAGGCGAAACAGGAGTAGATAATACAAATCAAACGCATAAAAAGAATTTATATGCGTTCCATAGATTGTATAGTCAAGACGATGCATATGCTGTTTATCCCTTAATGGGAAAATACGATACGCTAACGTTTGAGGCTTATAGAAGTAATTATGATACTTCTACCGATGAATCGATAACGATTAAAATATTCGGTGATAACACAGAATTACAATCTATTGTCATAGACAAGGGATTTAATCCAAATCAATATAGTATTGATATATCAGGTGTACAAAAATTAAAAATTGTATTTGAAAGCTACGATACAAATGTTTTCAAGCAATTTGATAAATTGCCGGGTGAACTTGCAAATGTGATAGTTTCAAAAACAAAATAAGGTCAAAAATTTACAAACATAGATATAAAAAATAAAGGAGAACAAAATTATGAAAAAAAGAGTATTTGCGGCAGCAACAGCTGCTATGATGACAGTAAGTGCATTAGGTTCTGTAACAGTAGGCGCATTTGAACAAACATCATATGCTGAAGATGTTTCAGTATATGTGAATGGTCAAAAAATCGACAACGGTCAATATAAGCCTATTATTGTAAACGACAGAACATTGGTCAGAATAGTACCTATTTTTGATGCTTTAGATTTTGAACATAGTGAAATGGACGAATACAAATCTGTTAATTTCGTAAGAAAAGGAACAAATGAAACATATAGATTTATAGCTGAAAAAAATTATGCAATAGGTGGAACAGGGTATGATGAAGAGGCGGCTTTAAAAGGTGAAGATTCAAGTAATATATTCCTTGAAGTACCTGCTACATTGCAATATAATGATGTATTTTATGTGCCAATAAGATCATTTTGTGATATGGCTCATTTAGAAATTGAATGGGATGATGATACAAGAAGTGTATATATTACTGGTAGATATTTAAACAGTAGTAATAACAAGACAACAAGCGATATATCTTTAGAAAAGGCGTTGGAATTAATAAAAATTGCATATGGTAAAGACATTACATCTCATAATAAAGTGTTGAGTCAAACAGATAGTTCTATAGAAATATTTGATGTAGAATCAAAAGATACAAATCCACCAATGACAAGATGTTATAAAGTTTCATATAACAAACAAGATTCGAGATATTATGTTTTATCTACTTCAGAAGAAAACTTTGATAAAAGTGATGATGAAAATACATCGTGTGTTATAGTAGATGCAAATAATAAAATTGTAGGTTTAGCAAATTAAAAAATAAAGGAGAACAAAATTATGAAAAAAAGAGTATTTGCGGCAGCAACAGCTGCTATGATGACAGTAAGTGCATTAGGTTCTGTAACAGTAGGTGCATTTGAACAAACATCATATGCTGAAGATGTTTCAGTATATGTGAACGGTCAAAAAATCGACAACGGTCAATATAAGCCTATTATTGCTAACGACAGAACTTTGGTAAGATTGGTGCCTATATTTGAAGCTTTAGGTTATTCTAACTCATACGATTCAAATGCAAAAACAGTAACATTTGCAAAAGACGGTGGGACAGTAAGTTACAAATTTACGGCAGAAAACTATACAGCTGAAACAATATCTGATGGTCAAGCTGAATCAACATATGAACTTGATGTTCCGGCAACGTTGCAATACAGTGACGTTTTTTATGTTCCATTAAGAGCATTTTGCGATATGGTTGGATTAAATATTACTTGGGATAATGCAACAAGAAGTGTTTATGTAGAAAATGCACTGCTTACATATGAACAAGCAAAAGAAAAAGCTACAGAGTTTGTAAATGATTCCGATATTCTTCTCGGCGGTGACACAGCTATGGTAGAACACAACGGAAGACAAGCATATGCGTTTGTATTACGTTCAAAAGAATTAGTAGAGAACGGTGGCTCAGGTACTATGGGTACTACAATCTATGTATATGCTGATAATGGTGAAGTTGATGGAATAAAAGGGAATGCAACGGGTAATGTAAATTCAAATATTAGTGAAGAAACAAATGAGAGTCAGACATATGTGTGTTTGGGAATGATTGTGGAAAAAGGTATATTAAAAGAATACTTGAATGGTGACATTTCTGAATCAGAAGTTGAAGCAGCTCCGAACAACGAAATTAATACGACAACAGAAAACGGATTGACAATTTCAAAAGCACTTGAAATAATAAATGTTGCTTATGAAGATAAAGTATCAGGTTCGGCACACGTATATTCCGATTACGTAGAAATAGGTAAAACTGAACAATTAAAATCGGACAACGGATATAATT
>OBXA01001805.1_pt1 | contig 11505 bp, 2 predicted proteins | sample 1538121 | NCBI WGS metagenome assembly OBXA01 (sample SAMEA2580133, study PRJEB22360) | human gut metagenome | biome: human gut; feature: human-associated habitat; material: faeces | place: Denmark | collected 2008/2010 | reverse complement strand
GTCCGTTTCTTCAGAGGAAACGAGGGGGGCCCGTGAACCCCGCCAGCGTCTGCCGCGCTATGTCTGGATAACACCGGCTGGCTGGCAGATGCTGGGCGTCGACATGGTAAAACTTCACGAACAGCAGCAGAAACGACTGCGTGAAAGTGAAATCCGCCAGCAGCTCATTCGGGAAGGTGTTCTGCGTGAGGATGAAGATATCTCCGTACATGCGGCCAGAAAACGCTGGTATCTGCAGCGCAGTCAGGATGCGCTGAAACACCGTCGTGCGAAAGCAGCAGCCAGTAAGCGCGCCAGACGCCTGAAGAAACTGCCTGCCGACCAGCAGATTCATGAGATGGCAGAGTATCTCAGGAAGCGTCTGCCGCCGGATGAAGCCTATTTTTGTTCCGATGACCATCTGAAGCGACTGGCCATCAGGGAGTTGCGTCAGCTTGAACTGACGCTGGCTGCCCCGCCACCGCACTAGACAGCACCATTCCCTCAGCACTGAATCATCGCCAGCCCCTCCGGGGCTTTCGGCGCAGGTATCGCTCAGCCCAAAATCCGCAGTAATCACCTTAAATCCCCTCAGAGGGGCATATTTGCTCATAAAACCACGCATCAGTCATCAGAACGTGGCCACGTTGTTTCAGTTATCCACATAAATCCGCAAACAAAGAACTTTAAGAAGCTGCAAACCTGAAACAGCAAACCTGCAATATAGTCTTAACCCCATTATTTAATCCCCTGCGTTGCTTCGCCGCAGCGAAAGTCTTTATCTCTGAAACCACTGTGAACAAACACAAAGAGGCCTTCGCTTGCAGCGGCCAAGGCCGCGCCGCTCAGAATCTAAAAGCACCTCCCACGCTGACGCGCGGGCCCCGAACCTCACCGTTCTGGAACCACAACAAAAAAACATCAGGAATAAAAACATCACACAAACGCAGCACCGTACCCACCCCTCATAACTGAAAAGCGCCGCCGCCCCGGCCCAAAGGGCCGGAACAGAGTCGCTTTTAATTATGAATGTTGTAACTAAACATCATCATCGCTTTAAGACCCCATTTGTCTAGCAGGGCGATGGCCCACTGCGTGAACCATCACCCTGCACACAGGGTATTTTATGTGCAATTGTCAACCACTGAATCGGAACCCCAGAGGGGCCCCCACGATTCAGAAGTTGACAATTTAAGCACAGGGACTACATGAGAAAAATCGTGGTTCGTCTGTCATACACGCGCGTAAGCGGCACTGATAGCCCTCTTACGCGGAAATACGCCCATAAGCGCTAACTTAAGGGTTGAACCGACGCCACGGTGTCTCGTTAAGACTTCAATTGCGTTTTGTAGGCAGTCAGGGATACTGTCCCATGAATGGCCACCTGTAAGCTCCAGATAACCATTTTTGTTATTCTCCACAACGAATTCCGCATACCGGAAATCAGCGCTACTTCTGGGGAGGAATGGCCTTAAGAGTGATAAAGATTATATGCTTTTCATAGAGAGACTCATCTATGCCGGTAACACTGAAAAATGTATTGTGTTCCAAGAAGTTTTTTTGAGTGAACATATTTTCGCTCACAACAATCGAATTATTCAAAGCCACAATTTTAAAAAATATTTTATATATATCACTATTTTGTTCACGACAGACATCTTTACTAAAAGAATTAAAGCTAAATTCAATATGTTCATAATTAGATAAATTTATTGTATCTCCAACAGCTACACTTTCTTTTGGCCAAAAACGACATGTTGAGTATGCATATATAGGTAATGACATCTGAGCTACACCGTCTTTTCCATTATGCTCAGAAACAGTATGTATATATCTATTGATAATACTATTCTGTAAATATGAATACGTTGGATTTCTATATGCCTCAACCAAATCAAATAATTCATGTGAATATGAAGAAGGAAATGAATTAGTGTAAAGTGGATTATGTAAGATAAAACCTCCATTTTTTAATGGAGTAGGATAAAAAAACAACTTATCATCCCCATTGACTATTTCATGTATCGTTATACCCATTGGTGTTATATTTATCCTGTTATCTGACAATTTGTCATCAATAGGAACTGTTATCAATGTAAGGTTATATTTCCACCAGTTATTTATAAAATCTTTAAAAATAACTATAACCCCGCCCCCATGAGTTTTTGAAGTGGTTAACAATAAGTCGCCTGATTTATTTAGATGAAAAACCTTTGATGTTCCTGTCATTACTCCAGACAAAACAACCTCATTTTTGAGGTTGCTATTTAAACTAACGACAGATAATTTATTTTTCTTTATTGTTTTTTGTGGAACAATAATATTATTAATTATATCCATATTGCTTAAATATTCCTTTGAGGTTCTTATAAACTTTATAAGTTCTTCTGATGGATACAATGTTTTATTCCCGAGAACTATCCTAAATGGATGCCTATATATATCATTTGTGAAGTGATCAGGTGAATCACAAATAACAGGATATATATTGTTTTCTCTGTCAGAGATACTTGTTTTAGCAAATGAGTCTATAAAGTATTTTTGAAGGATAATACGATGTGGCGTTATTTGCTTTGTTTCTCTATCGAGATGAAGAAGCTTAATATGAACATCACCATCAGCAATCTGAAAATTATCATATAGATATGAAAAGGTGTCTGATATTTGAGCATCTAACTCGGGTTGTGAAAAATAATTAAATCCATCTAATTCCAGATGAGAAATTCTATCTTCAGGTGATACCACGATATCACCATACGTTTCCCATGTAAATTTACTTAACTTATAACTATTTTTTACCTCTAATGCTTCTCTAAAAACATCAATGTTGAATGACAACTTATCTGGCTCTGTTAGGGAAATAAATTTTTTTTCATTAGGGGCGATATTCACAGTATTATTATGAAAAGGAGTGAAGCTTCCTCTAATATTATCCCATATACTTGATATATATCCAGATAAGTCATTAAAGTGTAATGTGTAAGATGAGAGGTTAGGGTTGTCTAGACATAAAACATAACTGCCATCATCATTATTTGGGATTTTTTTTATTTGCAGATAAGAAGTTTCTAAAATAGCCACATTGATGATGTCGTTAATGTCCGGTTTCTTTTCTACATTTAATTTAACCGATTTTCTTCCTCTGGACATTTTATAGATATCTGAAATATAAAAAACATCACCGCTAGGCAAATATATCAATGAACGACAGCCATCAAAAGAAGTCATGTTTTTTCGGAATACATTAATATCTGTCAGTTCATTTGTGGCATTATTTGATATTGATATAACAAATCCTCCTTGATTATCAAAGCTTATAAACATGTCATTGGTGTGATGTTCAAAAACAATATTGCGGAAGTCAAAAGTATCATAATCGCCACTTTCATCAGTAATGTGGATGGTTATAGCTTTACTTCCTGAGTCGAGGAATGTATATTTTGCCCCATGATTACCATAAATAACACTAGCATAATTAAGTTGAACAGGTAACTCCGTATCAGGAAATAAAATTGTATACGTTAATTTATTGGCTTCAATGTCAACTTGATATTTATCATAAAATAAAGAGCATGAGTTATGTATCCTCCAATTAGTTAACTGAATCACATCAAGTGGTAAAGGCTCTTTTTCAGTTTTATTTTTATCCCTCCAGGCAATCATATCTATTGAATAAACAGACAGAGTACTTGATTCATCATCCCAGTTTGCCATAACTCCATCCGCTGTCTGTATTGTTATATTTTTTGAAAATGTATTTATTTTTTGTAAAGTGTCACTTTCTAAAATTACATCACCTCCATTATATAAGTCCATCTTTATAAACTCTCTTTTATCATCACTAAAGTGGCATTCAATAGATAAGCGAGAGTGTGTCTCACCTAAAATAATATGGTTGCCATTTGATTTTTCTGATATATATATATGCAAATTATGCTGTAGTGTAGCAGGAACAAAATATGTATTGCTTCCTCCACCAGAATATATAACCCCCCCCCCATTTCCAAGGGAAAAGGTATTATCTAAATTATTACCACGAATCTTATCATATCCCTGTTTAGTACCAACAACCGAATTTATGCCCTTTTGCGTTATACTCATAACTTTTCCTGAATAAAAACCAGAGGGATGATGAAAGTAAAAATTTTGTTTCCTCTCATCTGATAAATCCAAATCCAGATTGAAGTCACGTGATAATTGTTCAAAAGAAATAATATTTCTAACACCGGGGGTACATTCTATGTTGTAATCACCAATACCACCAACCATTAATTTTATCCCGCCCTTCCCTCCTGATATTGAAAAATTGTAGTTTTTAAAACGTTCAATCATATGTAGATTAGAGCCAAGCATACCATGTTCAAGAGCTGGAATGATTATTGTTAATGGTTCTTTTCCACCAATTACACTACTACGTTGGTTACATACTGTTAATAATGGCTCAGATAGTTCATCATCAGTATATGCCCTTGCAATCTCGTAAAAGTAACCAGTGCTACTCAATGTAACTTCTGTATTAGCTCGCAATGTTTCTCCATACCCAAGATATACTGTATTATAAATCCCTTCAGGAATAACTGGACTTTGTGAAGGCCATTGGCGGTTAGAATACCCATTAGCTAATTGAGATTCAGACAGTTCCATTGAATTACATACATCCTTATCTCCCCAACCGAAAATATCGGGTTCACCTGCATCTGAGAGTTTTGTACATGCAAAATTGTATGCTCCAGACTCCATAATTTCTCTGTCAGTCATATCTGGATGACTTCCAATATTCTTCCCGCTATTATATGATTTTTCACCATGTAATATCGGAGGGTTTTCTCTCATATCTAAATGAACATTACCTAACACCTGATTATTTGATAAATCGATTATGCCTGTATCTTTGTTAATGCTTAGAACCTTTGCGCTTCCATTGTCCAGATATTTTTCAGCTTCAAGCCATAACTTATGTCGCTCATTAATTTGATTCACATAAACAGCATAGTTTTTTACTTCATGAGAAAAGATAGTTATCGGAACTATAGCTATTGCCAAAGGTGGATATGCGATTGCGCCTATTGATAAAGCAGTATTTATAGATGAAAAAGATACATCTATCGCTGTTGATATATATTCAATTTGTGTGGTGGCTCTGGCATGATTTAATGAAGAGTCATATAATGACCAAATATTTATGCCTATATCTAGCAAAGGTAATTTTATTACTTTTGCCACATTGCTAAGATAACGCCCAGCGGTGCCACCTATTCTTGACGCGCACACTTCTAAACCAGAAGATATAAATCCTTCAAGCGAGGCACCAGATATACCACCAGGGTTATATACGCGATTATTAGTAAAAGTTAAAATTCCGCCTAAAAATTTGTCTACAATATTTTTAATATCTGATACTGCTCCTGCATGATCTATTGCGCTAATATTGTCATTTGTTTTTATCATTCGTGTATATTGAACCAAGCCAATAACAGACATAATTGCATCTATATTCATGTGTTCGAGTGCTTCAGATAAACTATTTATCCCCTCTTTAAAAGTTAAGCCAATAACTCTTGTATCTATATCAACACTATAAAGTCTTCCTTGCAGATCAGTTACTGTAACCTCCACAGTATCACTATTTATCTTTGATGCTTTGAAGTTATTAACTGAAAGAACATTTGTTTTAAGTGAAAGGCCTTGCTGTCTTAACTTATTTGAAAACTCATTAAGTAATCCAGATAGTAAGTTTTTTACATGTTCTTTCTGCCGTGAGATAATAGAATGAAGGGGCTGTTGAACTTCACTTATATGTTTAATATCACTTTCAAGCTTAACTCTTTTTGTGTTGTCCTGAATGCCTAAAAAATCCACAATATCTTTTATCTTCTGAGTTTGCGACTCTGACAAATAATGCGTATTTATATAATGTTGTAAAATATCCCCATTTATTTTCAGATTCTTGATTTTATTTTTTATATCTGTGCTTTCACTTATTCTGTTGCCATTAAAGACTCCTCCAATGTCATAAATAAAACTGACAGGCACTAAATGTCCCATAATATTTAATGAATCTCCAGTTGCGGATAATTTCTCTGGAGTTGTCAAATATATATCCCTTGACAAAGAATTATTCTGAATAAGAGGGAGTTTTATATACTTCCAATTATTAGGAGACTCACTAAAGTAAATTTTAATAATACCACTTCCATATAAAGATGAAAAGTTACCATTGCTCGTTATATTTTTTATAAACGTTAAAGCCTGTGCTAAGGAATGGAAGTCACAATGCCCAAAATTAGGATCGGTTACTCTCCAAAAAGAAGATACTTGTTGTAACGCGAGTGAGTGATATTCTGTTGTTATTAAAAGAGATGATATTCGACGCTGGTATAATATACCTTCAGTTAGTACAGGGTCCTTCAATTCTAGGATTTCTAACTGTGAGTTTTTTAATCTATTATTGCCTAACTCATTGGACATTGTAATGATACGTTGTGTTTTTCTTAAAAAGAAATCATCGCTATTAGATAATTTAATATTGTCATTATATTTTGTTTGATACAATGCGCTGGCAGTTTCAATATTGTGTCTCAGTTTTTGATATCTGCTTCCATAACCTCCTGTATCAAGATACAGGAGAGACAAACCAAGGCACTTTCCTTTCGAATCTCTATCAAAAAGAAGACTTTGTGGGTGAAATTCGATATTTGTACTTTTATGCTGCCTTGCTATTGTATCCCATATTGACGCATGAGTATTATAAAAATCATTCCATGAAAGTAAATTATACTTCGCTTGTTCAACAATTGTATGCAATGCAGGTATATCAGAAACGGACTTATCTATACTATTTATGGCACCAAGATTACTAAAGTCATATGGCTTAACCACTGAAGCAACTGTCATAGCATTTGTTAACTGATGTCCATGATATTCTGTTTTTTTTATTATTGTTGTTATACTGGGACATATAGTCTGTAATAATGGTATGGAAATATCTGCAAATGAATTACTATTTGTTAAAGTTTTATGTATTTCACTCAATGATAAATATTTATATTTTTTTATTAAGCCTTCAAGATTAAAAACTCTCTCGTCATTAATTAAAAAATCCAAATTTAAAGATGAAAACTTCCTATATATAAAATCTCTATTTGCCTTGTTTTCTAAGATCCCAATGTGAATGTCATATAACATCTCGAAGTAGCGATACATGAAAGGTAGAGTTAAATTTTGATTTATAGGTAAAGACAAAAATAAATTCTCATTGTATCTATCAAAATCAACAGAGTATTTAATGCCAATAACTGATGATTTTTGTTCTGTCAACTTCATGAAATACTGTTCTGATACAGATTCACTAATTTCTAATTTTATATCACTCAATATTTTTTTCTGTTCTTCTGATAAGGGAGGGTGCAAGAAGCTGGACACATTACCTGATAAGATATCATAAACATATGGGATTATTTTTTCTATCCAATCAGAATTGGAATTTGTATGTCTTCTTAATAACTCAAATAATTTATCAGATGGAGCTGGGTATACCACGCCGTGAGAATAATGCCCAGAAATTCCGTAACTAGACAATAAGTATTCTGCAATTATGTTGATGTCAGAAAAAACGTAGCCGCTTAACTGTAATTTTTCTAATAAACTACCTGGATATGCGTAGTGGGATATGTCGAGAAAGGCTATTCGCTCTTTGATATCACTATCTAATTGATGGTAAAGTGCGTTTCGTTTTGTTTCGGGATCTGTTATATATTTGGTTTTTATATCATCAAAAATTGACTTGGAAAATGATAACTCACTTTTAACATAAAATTCAAATTTTTTAAATTGCTCTACCGTTGATAAATCTCCCCACTCATGTTGATGGCTTCGTATTATATCAGATGATTCATGACCTGATATAATAGAATTTTCGATGTTGTGTATAATGCCTGATAGTTTATCCCTCTCTTTAATATATGAATTTGTTGTTATGATTCTTTTATAACCATCATCATCCAACATCGAAAATAGTTCTTTTATTTTTAATTTTGCATAATCTCTTAAAGCTTCAGCATCTTCCGTAGATAAGTGTTTTTTGTTTTCTTTTATATAAGAGTCTACTTTTTTAGTCCATAGAACACATGATATAACCTCTCGGAGGAATACATTTTTTTCCATTGTTGAATTGTACCAAACAATGATTTTTGTCTCGACATCATTACGCGAAAATAACTTAATTGCGCTAAGTAAATCATTTTGTTTTTTACTATAAAAATCATAAATAAAATTAATTGTATTTTCAGGTTCAAATGTGTTTGAGGTTACATAATTAGTTAATTGCAGCTGTAAAGTCCTTATAGAGCGCAAGGCTAACGGATTCTCTATTTTGCTGCTTATTGCATATAATTCACGATCTAGCTTTATTAAAAGTTTAACATCAACATTAGACGATGTTAACAATAAATTTATATCTTTAATAAGGTCTTTATTAATCTCAGTAACATATTGTATGCTTTTATTATCCCATCCATGAAAAAAAACTCGCGAGTCGATTTCATAGTATAGGGAGGTAGGTAGTTTTTCGGGTACATGACAGTTTATTTTTTCGAATAAAATTTTATTAATATCATTATTTCTAACAGCCCATGAGCTTTCATCATCCGGTGTAATATCATTAACACCAACACTCACTGGATTCAGCCAGTTAAAACTTTTATTTTCTTTATCTGAACTTGCATATACCCCCATAAAATTCATATCACTTAATTTATTGTCTTTAATATGTACTTCACCTATGCGCCCTAGAGATTTATAGTATTTTTTCATTTGTCGCATAATCATGTCTGGGCCAGATATATTTAGAGTACTTACTACATAAGGAATTGTACCGTCCTGTCGATATTCAGAAAACAAACCGTGTTCTAAATATTTTTTTGCAGGTATTCCTCCTATTTCCACGTTATCTAAAGATTTTAGATCATTTGTGGTATAAAAGAAATTATTATAACTTATATTATCTCTGATGCGCTGAAGTTCTAAATATTGTTTTTTCTGTCCTGATTGAATAAAATCAATACATTTACTTCCCTTGTGAGTTAGCATGAAATTATTATTCCCTCTAATATTCCAGTTGTTTTCTGACCATTTTTGATATCTTTTAAAAATTTTAAAACTATCTCTAATAACTGTTGTCTCAACAGGTTTAAAATAATTATCTATCGTCAGCTTTTCTATTTCACTCAATATAGCATTTAACTGATTACGTGTTTTTTCATCTAAGCTATCATGCTTAATTGAGTACTTTTCCCCTTTTATGAGGGACAGAATAGCTTCTGATATAAACCTTCTTAGTTTTAAATCTTCAAAAAACATATCTCCATCACTTTTTTTATTTATTATCTGTGACACTTCATCTGAATATGCAGGAAGAATATCAGTATCGGTATAAATCCCTCCATACTCTTTCAATATATTCATTCTTACCTGATCTGATGCAGCGGCGTAGTTCCATCTTAATAGCATCTCTTGTTGATAAAAAAAATAATCTTGTGGTTTTTTAAATGATTCCAATGTGTTAATATCTCTCAGTTGAAATCTATCCCCGAATTTTTGAGATATTATGTCTTTTAATAAATCTATATCTTTTTTGTTTTTCTCTACTGTAGATTTAAAGTCATCCAGAATGTCTGGTGAAAGTTTTAAAATAGTAGTTAAAAAGTTAAGTCTGGATATATCATCAGTATTTGATATTCCGTTTGATATACAATATGTGAAATAGTTGTCTTGCATACCTATCATTGACTCAAGAAAAAAAACATTGAATTTTTCTTTGGTTTCTCTCGTTAATGATTTGTATTTATTTTCAAGTTCCTTTACCCTCTCTCTTGTTTCATTAAAATCTACTGTTTCATTTTGTATGTGTTGTATTTTTAATATCACATCATTCATTTTTTCCGCTAAATGAGGATTGGTTCTTCTCAAACGCATAATTGCATAATTCATGGCTATATTTTTTAAAATTCCACTAAACTTGGCTGCACCAAAAGCATTGGGATCAATCCAGAGCAAGTAAGTATAATTTTTATATGTATTTAAAAAAGCTGTTATATATGACGATGTATTTTCAGGAGGTGCACCTGCAACCCATACTGCATGTATAAATGGCTCTATGTCTACTTTATGTGACTGATACTCTATCCCTAATAAATTTATTATTTTAGATATATTGTCTGATAATTGTTTGTTTTCTTTGTCATAATTTATTAATGATGATAACAGTTCTCCCTGCTTAACTAATATTTCTATACCTTTTCGGCTATTTTTAGTTTGCATATTTTCATATGAATGTATGATGTCATTGAGCTCACTTATTTTCTGAAATGGAATGGTATTTCTATTAACTCCATTTAACAGCTCATTAATTATCAAACTTTGAGAGGTAGTTGTTATTTGATCTTCAATGCCTCTTGTTTTTCTTATTTTAATGTATTCGTCGATGGTATCACTTTTTTTTAAATGATTGATGCTTTTTTGTTGTGATAACTCCTTCCTTTCAGACTGATGTATAGTAGGTAGAGTTGGGCTGGGGGATGAGCTATTTTCATCATCACGGGAAGGAAAATAGACGCTACCATTAAACATGCTATATAGTAGTCTGGCAAGATTACATAAAAAAGATGTTTTCCAATTTCCAGAGTTAATTATGATATTTCTATCATTATGTATGGTGCTGTAATTTCTAACTTCATCTGAAATCATTTTTCCTATCAAAACAACATCTTCTGTTGAGTTTTTCTGCTTTACTAGCGAGCTGTAAAATTTAAATCTGGATGAGATGTCATCATTTTTTTTATAGGTGAAATTCCTTTTTATCTCTTGAATTTGACTATGTTTGATATTAGCATTAACATTTTTACCTCTTGTATTGTTAATTGTCTTATCTAAAAAAGAACCTGGATGAATCATATGTATACTCTCTAGTTACGCAACAATTAATGAATTTTGATTGGTGACAACCTCAAATGTATTTTGAGGTTGTTATATAAAACACATTATTTTATATGATTTGGTGATATCCAATTAGTAGAACATGTATTTTTCGATAAAGTACCGGTGTTTTTTTATGAAATTTACAGAGTGCGGGAAACAGATAGCCCTACGGGTCAGATGTTTGATTAATATTCTCATGCACTCAATATGCTGAATAAAAATAGATGAGTCTCCTTCTATAACATATCTGATGTGACTACCCCATTCGTCAGTGGTCAATATACCAATGAAAAAAAGAGGGAAGCAGCGCCAGCAATTCACAACAGTATAGGTATTGCTGCTGCAGCCCGTGAGCTCAGCCTGTATGAATCACAGTCTACAACTGGGTAGTCAACAACAAAATCAGTAGACGTTCTTCTGAACGTGAGCTGGAGATGTCTACCGATGTTGCACGTCTCAAACGCCAGCTGGCGGAACGGGATGAAGAGCTGACCATCCTCCAAAAGGCCGCGACATACTTCGCGAAGCGCCTGAAATGAAGTATGTCTTTAT
>OBXA01001801.1_pt1 | contig 11516 bp, 9 predicted proteins | sample 1538121 | NCBI WGS metagenome assembly OBXA01 (sample SAMEA2580133, study PRJEB22360) | human gut metagenome | biome: human gut; feature: human-associated habitat; material: faeces | place: Denmark | collected 2008/2010 | reverse complement strand
CAAGGCTGGGACGGAAGTCACTGTCGTTCTCAAAATCGGTGGAGCTGCATGACAAGGTCATCGGGCATTATCTGAACATAAAACACTATCAGTAAGTTGGAGTCATTACCCCAAAACCGTATCGCGGTAAACATAAAATTCTGGTGATCGCCGCGGACGAACGTTATTTGCCGACCGATAACGGAAAACTGTTCTCGACCGGTAACCATCCGATTGAAACGTTGCTGCCGTTGTATCATCTCCATGCTGCAGGTTTCGAATTCGAAGTGGCGACCATTTCCGGTCTGATGACCAAGTTTGAATACTGGGCTATGCCGCACAAAGATGAAAAAGTAATGCCATTCTTTGAGCAGCATAAATCGTTGTTCCGCAATCCGAAAAAAATCGCGGATGTTGTCGTCAGCCTCAACGCAGACAGCGAATATGCAGCAATCTTTGTTCCTGGTGGTCATGGCGCACTTATTGGTTTACCAGAAAGCCAGGACGTGGCTGCTGCTTTGCAGTGGGCAATCAAAAATGACCGTTTTGTTATCTCCCTTTGCCACGGCCCGGCGGCTTTTCTGGCGCTTCGCCACGGCGATAACCCACTGAATGGTTATTCCATTTGCGCATTCCCAGACGCCGCAGACAAACAAACGCCAGAGATAGGCTATATGCCGGGTCATCTCACCTGGTACTTCGGCGAAGAGCTGAAGAAAATGGGCATGAACATTATTAATGACGACATCACCGGGCGAGTACATAAGGACCGTAAAGTTCTCACCGGCGACACTCCTTTCGCAGCGAATGCGTTGGGTAAACTGGCGGCGCAGGAAATGCTGGCAGCTTATGCGGGTTAATCCCTGTTACGTATGAATGTAAGCGCATAATCAATCGCAGCCACGTTAATACTCACGACGTGGCTGCGTTTTTTCATGGTTGATTTATGGCGTACTGAAGCCCTATGTTAATTTCTTTGCGGTAACGTAATTCGGAACACATTATGCTTATTAAAATAGTGATACGTAGCACTTCCCCCATGCAATTCGGCAATCGCTTTGACTAAAGAAAGACCAAGTCCCTGACCTTCGGAATGACGCGAATTATCTCCCCGCCAAAATCTACGGAAGAGTTTTTCAGGCTCATTAATTTTCGTTCCAGGACTGGCGATATCAATATTAAGATAGCCGTTGGTATCAAGAAAACTGGTTATATGAATGCGCGATTTTTCTGGTGAATATCTAATGGCATTAACAATAAGATTCGATAACATTCGTTGCAGTAAAATTTTATCCGCAAAGATTTGCTGATTGCACTCGACCTTAAAGCAAATCTCTTTCTCGTCTGAAAGGTATTCAAGATAATCCAACAAATTTTCGACTTCCTTATTGAGAAAAAGTGAGTCCAGTTTCACCAAAACATTGTTTTTATCTGCCCGGGCAAGAAACAGTATGTTCTCTGTTAACCGCGAAATATTTTCCAGCTCTTCAATGTTACCGGCAATTGTTTTTTGATATTCAGCGATACTTCTGGTTTGACTGAGCGTAACCTGATTCTGACCCAGTAATGCATTAATGGGCGTTCTAAGTTCATGAGCGAGATCGTCAGCAAACTGACTTAGACGCTCAAAATCTTTGACTAAAGCATGATGCATTTTATTCAACGCCTGCCCAAGAGGTTTTAGTTCTCTCGGTAATGCGCTAACCTCAACAGGCTCCCGGCTATCGTTATAATTCAGCGCTTCCGTTACACCACTCAACTTTTTGATCTCTCGTAATCCCGTTCTGATTAACAGCGGACTTAATACTGAGCAAAGTACAATGGCGACAATGCAAATTATAATGCTATTAATTTTATACTGTTCAAGCATGTTATGTCTGGCTGAAGCCAATTTAGCCACAGTAACCGTTAATGATGGCGAAACTTCATCAATATTAATTCGTAAAGCATCTATCTCTGTATCATTAATAATGCTTCTGTAAATGCCAGCTGCGCTGATTGTCTCAGTAGCAGGTATGTTATTTAACATGTCATCACTGACATTCGTCCGGTTAACAATTTTGTTGATGCTATCACCATGAATGATCAAGATATCCTGACTAACATCCATCATCCGGTTAAAGTACACAGGTAACGTATCTGGATTTACCCCATCAATTAACAACTGCTTGATCTGCGCTGTCCGGTTAATGAGTGTTGTATCATCGCGCCATTTCAACTCACTTGCCAGGCCATTATAGAGAGTCCATACAATTCCAGCGCCAGCAACAGATAGCAGCAATATAAAAAGCAAGGTTAAACGGACGGTTATAGATAATCTTTTCATTATTTTTTTACCGCTACGAATGAATAGCCCATCCCCCGGATTGTGGCGATTAGCTTTTCAGGAAAAGGATCATCAACTTTTGCGCGGAGCCTGCGAATGGCGACGTCCACCGTATTGGTATCACTATCAAAGTTGATTCCCCAAATTTCACTCGCAATAACCGTTCTGGGGATAATCTCGCCAGCTCTGGAGGCCAGTAGCCAAAGTAACTGAAACTCCTTGCGCGTCAGTGTAATACTGATATTGTCCCTGCTCACACTTTGACTAACAGAGTCCATTCTTAAGCCACTGATTTCTAATGTTGAATTCAAAGCGTGATGTTGCCTTAATTGTGCCCGAACCCTTGCCAGCAACTCAGAAAATGAAAAAGGTTTTACCAGATAATCATTTGCCCCACTGTCCAGCCCTCTGACTCTGTCATCGACAGAATCTCTTGCAGTAAGGCAAATAACAGGAGTTTGCTTTGCTGTTCTTAACGTTTGTAAGATCTGCCAGCCATCCATACCCGGAAGCATAATATCCAGAATGATCAATGCATAATCATCCTTAAGCGCAAGATAAAGCCCATCTCTGCCATCAGAAACGGCATCAATGACATAACCCGCTTCGGAAAGCCCCTGCGTTACCCACTCCTGGGTCCTTTGATTATCTTCAATAAGTAAAATCTTCATGAAAATAATATGCCATAAATCATATGTTATAGAAACAGCCTGGTTCATTACAAAATTGTAATGCTGCTGTAAGGTTACCGTGGACGCTTTTTCGCTATCCTCAAAACTCATTCACATGACAAGGATATAAACATGTTAAAGCGTTATTTAGTACTCTCCGTAGTAACGGCTGCATTTTCATTACCTTCTTTGGTCTATGCTGCACAACAAAACATTCTTAGTGTGCACATTTTGAACCAGCAAACAGGAAAACCCGCTGCCGACGTGACAGTCACTCTTGAAAAGAAAGCGGACAACGGCTGGTTACAACTTAATACCGCCAAAACAGATAAGGATGGACGAATTAAGGCACTGTGGCCCGAGCAAACTGCAACTACGGGCGATTACCGTGTCGTATTTAAAACCGGGGACTATTTCAAGAAACAAAATCTTGAAAGTTTCTTCCCTGAGATCCCCGTTGAATTTCATATTAATAAAGTGAACGAGCATTATCATGTGCCTTTATTACTTAGCCAATATGGGTATTCAACCTATCGTGGCAGTTAATGCATAAATATGTAAAAGCAGATCTCTGCTACTGTTAGGGAGGACACTTCCTGACAGATTAACAGTAAACGGCTCTTGCTGGCTAAAGACAAAAAAGTGTGATGGCTTATGAAAAAGAATCAATTTTTAAAAGAATCAGATGTTACGGCCGAGTCGGTATTCTTTATGACGCGTCGGCAGGTGTTAAAAGCACTGGGCATCAGCGCGGCTGCACTTTCTTTGCCTCACGCTGCGCATGCCGATCTGCTTAGCTGGTTTAAAGGGAATGATCGCCCACCCGCCCCCGCCGGAAAACCGTTGGAGTTCAGCAAGCCTGCCGCCTGGCAAAATGACCTGCCACTGACGCCAGCAGATAAAGTCTCCGGTTATAACAACTTCTATGAATTCGGGCTGGATAAAGCCGATCCCGCCGCTAATGCTGGTAGCCTGAAAACCGATCCATGGACACTGAAAATCAGCGGCGAAGTGGCAAAACCATTGACCCTCGATCACGATGATTTAACCCGTCGCTTTCCGCTGGAAGAGCGTATTTATCGTATGCGCTGCGTGGAAGCATGGTCGATGGTGGTGCCGTGGATTGGTTTTCCGCTGCACAAATTGCTGGCGCTTGCCGAACCCACCAGCAATGCGAAGTATGTCGCTTTCGAAACAATTTATGCACCGGAACAAATGCCAGGCCAGCAGGACCGCTTTATCGGTGGCGGGCTGAAATATCCTTATGTCGAAGGATTGCGTCTCGACGAAGCAATGCATCCGCTCACACTGATGACCGTGGGTGTTTATGGCAAGGCGTTACCGCCACAAAATGGCGCGCCGGTGCGACTGATTGTGCCGTGGAAATATGGCTTTAAAGGGATTAAATCGATAGTCAGTATTAAGCTGACCCGCGAGCGTCCGCCAACCACCTGGAATCTGGCAGCGCCTGACGAATACGGTTTTTACGCCAACGTTAATCCGCATGTTGATCACCCGCGCTGGTCACAGGCTACCGAACGATTTATTGGTTCAGGCGGCATCCTCGATGTACAGCGCCAGCCAACGCTACTGTTTAATGGTTACGCCGAGCAGGTGGCATCGCTGTATCGTGGCCTGGATTTGCGGGAGAATTTCTAAATGCGTCTGACAGCAAAACAGGTGACATGGCTGAAAGTTTGCCTGCATCTTGCCGGATTGTTGCCGTTTCTCTGGCTGGTCTGGGCGATTAATCACGGTGGATTGGGTGCCGATCCGGTGAAAGATATTCAGCATTTTACTGGTCGCACTGCACTGAAATTTTTGCTGGCGACCTTGTTAATCACACCTCTGGCACGCTACGCAAAACAGCCGTTATTGATACGCACTCGCCGCCTGTTAGGCTTATGGTGCTTTGCCTGGGCGACACTGCATTTAACCAGTTACGCATTGCTGGAGCTGGGCGTGAATAATCTGGCGTTATTAGGTAAGGAGTTAATTACCCGGCCTTATTTAACGTTAGGTATTATCAGCTGGGTAATTTTGCTTGCGTTAGCGTTCACTTCAACCCAGGCGATGCAGCGAAAACTCGGTAAACACTGGCAACAGTTGCATAACTTCGTCTATCTTGTCGCGATCCTGGCCCCAATACATTATTTGTGGTCAGTGAAGATTATTTCACCGCAGCCACTCATCTACGCTGGGCTGGCGGTACTGCTTTTAGCCTTACGGTATAAGAAGTTGCTTTCCCTTTTTAACCGGTTACGCAAGCAGGTTCACAACAAATTATCTGTATAACTTCATATTGCCGACAAAGTACGCGTTATCCCTGCCGGATGCGGCGCGAGCGCCCTATCCGGCCTACGCAGATCACATCAAGTTATGTTTCGTTTGTCATCAACCTCAAATCATCGACATAATTTATTTTATTTCAATAAGATAGATAAGCACACCTGAGAGAACTATTCTCTTGTCTCCTAAGAGTTGTTGCATTTTGTTATATGTTACAATATAACATTACACATCATATACATTAACTCTGGAGGAAACTGTTTTGGCGATTCGTCTTCATAAACTGGCTGTTGCTTTAGGTGTCTTTATTGTTAGCGCTCCTGCCTTTTCGCATGGTCATCACTCACACGGCAAACCCTTAACAGAGGTCGAACAAAAAGCTGCTAATGGTGTTTTTGATGATGCCAATGTACAAAACCGAACGCTCAGTGACTGGGATGGAGTCTGGCAATCCGTTTATCCTTTACTGCAAAGTGGCAAACTTGACCCCATCTTTCAGAAGAAAGCGGATGCAGATAAAACCAAAACATTTGCTGAAATTAAAGATTATTATCGCAAAGGTTATGTGACAGACATCGAGATGATTGGCATTGAGGACGGCATTGTCGAATTCCATAGAAATAATGAAACAACATCCTGTAAATATGATTACGATGGATACAAAATACTCACCTATAAATCAGGCAAGAAAGGCGTTCGTTACTTATTCGAATGTAAAGATCCTGAAAGTAAAGCCCCTAAATATATACAATTTAGCGATCATATAATTGCACCACGAAAATCATCTCATTTTCACATTTTTATGGGTAATGATTCCCAACAGTCTTTATTGAATGAAATGGAAAACTGGCCAACGTATTATCCCTATCAGTTGAGTAGCGAAGAAGTGGTCGAGGAGATGATGTCTCATTGATTTTTTTGCGCTGACTTCAGTTATTTAACAGAACAGTGCCTGGTAGTAACAACAATAATTTGCCAAGACAAATAAGTAAGACAAACTCAGACACGCTCATACTTGAGTCGTGTCTTTTTTATTATGTCTGTAGAAAAAAAATGCGAAAAAGGCGAACAATAAATACACAACTCAGCCATACAGACTGGCAGCGCAAATGTTTCCAGGAGCAAGTCATCTGTCATGGTAAAGCTAACCAGAAATATAGGTTAATTTTGGTGTTTAAACCTTTTTTACTTGTTAGTATGATACAAAGGCTTTCAAAAAAGCTGGGAAATTCAACAACTCTTGGAAATTATGGACTTTGTCCCGCGGCTTTAATCTGACGGCCGCGTTCCTTTTTTGACTCAATTATTGACCCCTTCTCTACGCAACTTCAGTTCCCGCCAGCAACTTTGCGGCAGTTTCATAGGATCAATGTCTAAAAGAATAATGGTGACCGATAAGAAAACGACTGAATAACTGTAGATTTTCGCTCGAAACCTTCCTGTCAGCCCCATAGCGAATCAAGTGCTGAATGTCACAGTATCGAACAGAAAACAGTGACGATCTAACCCTTCAAGAATATTCTACGATTGTTCTGTTTAGGAAAAGCAAGGCGGGAAGTCAGGAGATAAGTCATTGATAAAGTGGCGGAGAGAGGGGGATTTGAACCCCCGGTAGAGTTGCCCCTACTCCGGTTTTCGAGACCGGTCCGTTCAGCCGCTCCGGCATCTCTCCGTTCAGATGGTTGCCATGATGCCAGGAAATTTGGCATTTTAACAGTCCCTGTCCGTGCAATTTTGTTCAAGTGACGAGTTTGCGAGCAAAACGATGATTAAGTGGCCCTGGAAAGTACAAGAATCAGCACATCAAACTGCCCTTCCCTGGCAGGAAGCACTATCGATCCCCCTTTTAACGGGTCTGACGGAACAGGAACAAAGCAAATTAGTCACTCTTGCCGAACGTTTTTTACAGCAAAAGCGGCTTGTTCCTTTACAGGGCTTTGAACTGGATTCATTAAGAAGCTGCCGGATAGCACTTCTATTTTGCCTACCCGTTCTGGAGTTAGGACTGGAATGGCTGGATGGTTTTCATGAAGTCTTAATTTATCCTGCGCCATTTGTGGTCGATGATGAATGGGAAGACGATATCGGTCTGGTGCATAACCAACGTATTGTTCAGTCAGGTCAGAGCTGGCAGCAAGGGCCTATCGTTTTGAACTGGTTGGATATACAAGATTCTTTTGATGCATCTGGTTTTAACCTGATTATTCATGAAGTCGCTCATAAGCTGGACACCCGTAACGGCGATCGCGCCAGCGGAGTTCCCTTTATTTCGTTGCGTGAGGTTGCTGGCTGGGAACACGATCTTCATGCTGCAATGAACAACATTCAGGAAGAAATCGAATTAGTTGGTGAGAATGCAGCGAGCATTGATGCTTATGCTGCCAGTGATCCTGCTGAATGTTTTGCCGTACTTTCTGAATATTTCTTTAGCGCCCCAGAACTTTTTGCTCCTCGTTTCCCTTCATTGTGGCAACGTTTCTGTCAATTTTATCAACAAGATCCTTTGCAGAGACTGCATCACGCTAATGATACAGACTCGTTTTCGGCGACGAATGTTCATTAATTAACAACTTTGCAGATTAATTAACCAATTGAAATGGCTTATGAAATTTAGTGTTGACAGACAAGGTACCGCTAAGTAATATGCGCTCCGTTCACACGATTCCTCTGTAGTTCAGTCGGTAGAACGGCGGACTGTTAATCCGTATGTCACTGGTTCGAGTCCAGTCAGAGGAGCCAATTTTCTGTTTTCATGCATCCTTGCAAATCTTTATCTGATGTTGATTCAACAGGTTAGTGTGAAAACTCTTCTCGGTGCATTTTGATTTTACCCTATGCATCGGGAAAAATTGGTGGTCAAATCTGGGATCAGGTTAGTTCGATAATGGAGTGACCCCCATATGTTCCTTACCGACGCAAAAATCCGCACCCTCAAGCCTTCTGATAAACCCTTTAAAGTCTCCGATTCTCACGGTCTGTATCTGCTGGTCAAGCCGGGTGGCTCCCGCCACTGGTATCTCAAAGCTGGAGGTTGCGTCCCGCACACGGCAGCACCTGAGTAACATAATGCGCCATGCGGTCCATCAGGAGTTAATCGATACGAACCCTGCAGCAAACCTTGGCGGCGTGACCACACCTCCTGTCAGACGGCACTATCCTGCCCTGCCGCTGGAGCGGCTGCGTCGGTACCCCCCTCTGAGGGGCCCCTCCCCCCCCCTGCCGCTGGAGCGGCTGCCTGAACTGCTTGAACGTATTGGGGCATATCATCAGGGCCGTGAACTGACCCGGCATGCCGTTCTGCTGATGCTGCATGTGTTCATTCGCTCCAGTGAACTGCGTTTCGCCCGCTGGTCAGAGATTGATTTCACAAACCGAGTCTGGACGATACCCGCGACGCGAGAACCCATTATTGGCGTGCGTTATTCCGGCCGCGGGGCAAAAATGCGAATGCCGCATATCGTCCCCCTCTCAGAACAGTCCATCGCCATTCTGAAACAGATTAAGGATATCACCGGTAATAATGAACTGATCTTCCCCGGCGACCATAACCCGTATAAGCCAATGTGTGAAAACACGGTCAATAAGGCACTGCGGGTGATGGGTTACGACACGAAAAAGGATATCTGCGGTCACGGCTTCCGGGCAATGGCATGCAGTGCGCTGATGGAATCGGGTTTATGGGCAAAGGACGCAGTAGAACGCCAGATGAGTCATCAGGAGCGCAATACCGTGCGCATGGCTTATATTCATAAGGCAGAGCACCTAGAAGCCCGCAAAGCGATGATGCAGTGGTGGTCGGATTATCTGGAAGCATGCCGAGAATCTTATGCGCCGCCTTATACAATTGGTAAAAATAAGTTTATCCCATAGTATACTAACGAATCCCTCACTCTGGCAAATTACCACCACCTCCACAGGAGGTGGTTCTATATAGACTTTTATCAACTTCATGACGAAAAACACCTATTTTATCCCAAAAGAAGACAATAGAGTCACAGAGGAATCAAAGAGCGACTCAATTGTCTTTGGACAGTCTGGTTGTGAGGTTAGAAAACAGTTACTCCTACACCATTAAATAGGGCGCAATGCTCGCTAATTTCTCCCGGGTTTCTGTCAGTTCGCGTTCCGGCGTAGATTGCGCGATGATTCCCGCCCCCGCCTGTATCCAGCAGCGCTGGCTATCCTGAAATACGGAACGCAGAACTAGCGCCGCATCAAAGCGCGTATCGTCCAGCAGCAGGATTGCGCCGGAATAAAGCTCTCGCGGCGTCTTCTCAATTTGCATAATCGCGTTCAGAGCAGCATTTTTAGGGATACCTGAGGCGGTAATCGACGGAAACAGCACGGTAAACGCATCCCAGGCATCCTTGTTTTCCGAAAGCTGACCGCTCACGCCAGACCCCAGATGCTGAACGCTGCCGCGCTGGCGAACCGACATTAAATCTTCAACCACCACGCTGCCCGGCTGGCAAACAGCCTCCAGTTCAGCAATAGCTTCTTTGACAGAAAGGATATGCTCAAGCACCTCTTTACTGTCGTGCAGCAGTTCTGCCTCTTTCGCCTTATTATGCTCCGGGTTTCCCATGCGATCGCGGGTGCCCGCAAGCGGTTCAGTGACCACTTTATTGCCCATCACTGACATCACCAGTTCCGGGCTAAAGCCCAGCGCTTCGCGTCCTTCCTGACGGAACATAAACGAGCGCACAGGCGTGTTTGCCTGCCGCCCGTATAACAGCGTGGCGGGCATATCAATCCGCGATGGCAGGGGAATGGCGCGCGAGACAATCACTTTGACATACTCGCCACGGCGGATCTCCGCAACGGCGCGCGCAACCTGTTGTTTATATGCCTCACCATTGAGGGCGGTATCCACCGCCAGTGGTGCGTTCTGCGTCGTTGTACCGGCCTCTTTTACCCACTCGCACAAACGTCGGCACCCGTCGGCGGAGTCCGCATAAACGGTGACATTTCCCTTTTCAAAAATAAGTTCTTCACGGGGAACGGTTAACGTCAGCAGCGGCCACTCCCCGGCGTTAAAGGCAATCCCCCGCGCATGCGCCGCAAAGTTGAACCCAACCTGTCCATATACCCGACGTCCTTTCACCTGAGGATGCGCCATAAAACGACGCGCGCAGTCGGCAATGGAATCCACCGCCCATTTTTGCTCCCCGGCATCATCAATAAATGTCGCCTGCGTTCCGTCGGCATTAATGTGCAGCCGTGCCTGGCACCCTTTGCCTAAATACCAACAGGGTTGACGCTCATAGACATAACACTCTTCTTCTGCGAACTGGCGTAAAACGCCAGAAATCGTCGGTAGCCATTGTTCCTCTGGTAACGCCAGATGTAGAAATTCACTGATTTTCATCCCTTACCTCTCTGTGTTATTCGCGGATCAATCAATTGCGCTTGTCATCAGTTCTCTTGCCGAATGCAGCCGGATATAAGCAACCCACGCCGCCAGCAACGTGAATGCCCCGGCAAACAGGAAGCAGGCCGCATAGCCAAAATGTTGAGCAACAACGCCACCGATAACGCCTGCCAGAATGGCGATTGCCGCATCAGTACATTGAAAGAGGGTGAAGTCGACACCGGCCTGCAAAGGCGATGAAAGCGACATCAGCGTGGCGTAAAGACAGACCAGCGCGCAGGCCAGCGAAATGGACTGGACAATGACCAGACACTGGAGAATCTGCAGCAGCAGATGACCCGGCGCCATCATGAGCGTCATCACCACCGCCAGCAGCGCGATCCCCTGGACGCCATAAGCCGTCAACAGCGCTCTGCCGGGTGAGGTGTATTTCATCAGCAATCCGCCAGCCAGCGTTCCTGCTATGCCCGCTGCAATATTGCCGCCGCTGAACAACGCGCCCAATGCGGACATGCTCAACCCATGATCCAACAACAGCGGTGCCAGAAGAGGCAGCACAAACCGCATGCCTGAATTCAGCATCAATACCAGCAGTAAGCCCAGGCGCGCCTGCTTCCTCCTTAGCGCATAACCTAACGCCGGAACATGCAGGATAGTCGCTGTTCGCGTCGGCTCCGTAATGCGCCACAGCGGGAGTGACAGCGCCATAATCAGCACCGCCATCATCAGCATGGCGACAGGCCAGCCGGATGCCGCCGACAGCATCATGAACACCCCGCCGCCGCACATCATTCCCAGATAGCTGCCGCCGACCTGCACGCTGTTTCCCCAGCCGTAACCCGTGCGGGTCAGTTGATCGACACAAAAGCCGTCGCTGGCG
>OBXA01001799.1_pt1 | contig 11527 bp, 12 predicted proteins | sample 1538121 | NCBI WGS metagenome assembly OBXA01 (sample SAMEA2580133, study PRJEB22360) | human gut metagenome | biome: human gut; feature: human-associated habitat; material: faeces | place: Denmark | collected 2008/2010 | reverse complement strand
GAATTTAAAGCCGCCCCCACCCCGGGGGCCAAAGGCGGGGCCCAGCCACAGGGATCGGCCAGGACAACCAGTCGCGGCTGCTCAGGATAGCCCGGGCGATCTTTCAGTGCGCGTACAAGCTCTCCGGTAATTGCGCCTTTACCTGTCCATCCGTCAACAAAGACAATACCGCTGGTACCATGCCGCTCTTCAATGACGTCGAGGGCTGCACCGTCAATTCCACGATCCCGGATAATGCTGATACCGTAATGCCATGAGGTTTTCCCCATGTCACGCAGGGCCTGGTGCAGCATAACGCCGAGCGGAACGCCAGCCCTGACAAGACTGGCCAGTACAATGGGCTCATCACCGAAGCGTTCGGCCAGAGCAATAGCGAGCTGTGTGACTTCTTTTGCAAGCCTCTCTGCGCCCCGATCCAGCGCCCGGTGAAACAAATCAAGATGCCATTGTGTAGGCGCTGGCTCCTGGCTGAGCATGTCCGAATAATGTTTCTTCCCGGACTGAATCAGTTCTTCTTTTTTCTCAACCGGCGTCATCTCAATGACAACCGGCTTTAGCAGAAATTCCACGTCACCGGGCTGGTATGAGCCGGTAAATGTTTCATGTGGCTGCATTTTAATTTTCTCCAAAAATTCGCTGTGAAATGGCATCTGCAAACTGACTCTGACGCGGGATGCCAAACCAGCTGCACAGTTTCATAAAACGATGATCGCTCAGGCTGTCGCCCAAACCAATTACGGGGAAAACTCCTCGTTCAGCCCGAAGTTTTTCAAGCAGCCAGCTGACTGCCAGCCCTTTCTCAACCGGGGTGGGAAGCCAGGCCACGTTATTACTGTTGCGGTGGATGTAGAAGCCCTCGGTCGGAAACACCGTTTCTATCTCATCTGCAATGGCATTGAGCTCGTCAAGGCGGGTGCTGTCGCGGTGTTTCATCACCATATAAACCGCCGTTTCACCGTATTCGAAGTTCAGCCTTGCCCAAGCATTGATTCCTTTTGCGTCCATCATTTCAGTGATCAGACGCTGCATCGATGTCAGCTTTTCCTGGTAGGGAGCCAGCTGGCCGAGCATATGGGCCTTCCACTCCTCGTCGGGTTTGCCTTCAGGCGTGAGAATGACGGCCCCGTGCGTTGTGATTGCCCAGGAGTGGAAAGGGATCCGTACGCGGCTGATTTCTTCAGTTCCCCGTGCGGTAACGGGTATGAGTTCAGCCTGCTCCAGGAGCCAGTCCACCAACATGGACTGTTCTTCCGTCATAAAGCTTCGTGGATTCAGGGTGCGATCAACGGCACCGGTACGGAATGGCTCCAGGGCCAGCTCGTCCACCATTTTACGACGGGTCTGAAAGAGCGTGTCGTCAAGGTCGCTCAGAACAACGGGTTTATTCATAGGTAACAATCTCCACGACGGGCGCAACCTCAGCCAGCGCTTTAAGAAGCTGCGTGTCAATACTTTCTGCGGGTGTCTCAGTACACACAAGAATGCGGTCAAACTGCTGGTGGGCGACGTTATAGACAAAATTGGGGATGCCCAGCCCGTAGTTATCCGTAAAGGAAATGGCGGACTCAATGGCATAACCAACGGCGACAGGGGAGCGGGTGGTCGATCCATAAAATGCCTGTGCCCCGGCAGCTTCGAGCCGTTCAGCAAGCAGGAACGGCTCCCAGACGAATTCCCCGGTCCCGAGAACCAGAATACGTTCCCCCTTGTGGACGGAGACCTCATGGCCGAGATCGGCCGCAGGTGCGAGCATCCCCAGTCGGCCCCATGACTGTTTCCCCTGGATGTCCCATTCTCCTCGTGAAGTTACGTTGACTTTCGGCATGTCCGGGACAGGTGCATCAGGTAATGGGGTCCATCCCCACTGACCGCTTACAAGCGAAACCGAAGTGACGGGCAAGGGGGTGCGCTCCGACAGGGCATTGCCACTCCAGTCGGTCAGCGTTACGGCGATAACCTGTTCAATATGTTGAAGCTTGCCGGTATTACGCAGGGCAGAAAGCAGGTTAATAAAGGTATTACCGGTGGTTGCCTCGTCATCAATCAAAACCAGCGTTCGTGCGTTGGTAACACGACGTCTTTTCTCTTCATCATCTGGCAGATAGATCAGATGATCGGTGGCGTGGCTGTGTTCTTCCTTGAACTCGCAAAGCAACGTGCCATCAACCGGGTGACGGGTAGAGGTCAGATAGACAGATTCACGATGCTGGTGGCGCACTTCATCAAATACACCGGCCCCAAGCCCAACGGCGGTTTCAGCCATACCGATAAACAGTACGGGTCCTGTCAGTGTCGAGGGGAACTGGCTGGCAAGCTGTCTGTAGGCCTGCCGCATGACTGAGGGTGGCACGGGAATGTGCCTGCCGAGTACTTTGCTGACAAACAGAAAGGCGCGTTTCGGGTTACGTCTTTCAGCGATGTCAAACAGGTCATCGAGCGAAACTTCACCCTGGTCACGGGTTACCTGAATCGTACCGCATGAGAGGGTACGGCGATAAATCATATCTTCGAGGATATCAGACATAAATACGCCTTAATTCAGAAGGTTAGAGAGTGATTCCGGGTATGCAATTACATCCGTAATGGATCTCACCGCAACCGGAGAAAAGGTGTTTTTAGCGCTCTGGCGTACCATATCTTCAGACATCAGACCGAGCTTAAAGGCAGCAAATAACCCAGGAAGGTTCACACCGCTGTGAAGGGTATAACCCACCCCCCCTGACGGACGCATGTTGGTTTCAAGCAGCACCGGGTTGCCATTCACATCGTTTCGCGTCTGAACATTCACCAGCCCGTCGGCCTTCATAACACGGGCGCAGTCACACGCCAGTTCCCAGGCGCTTCCTTCGTTTACCAGATACTGGATAGCCCCTTCCTTACGGCGTCCCACGGCTGCGAGTATTTCGCCCTTATCCGCGAGGATATCGACGGAAAATTCCGGGCCTGGCAGGTACGGCATCAAAACAAGGGGTTTAAACGACTCAGCAGCTGATGCTGCTGCAATATACTGTTGCGGACTGACCAGACGATGTTCGGGATGATTAAAGACGGCCATAGGCGAAGCACTGTCATCAAAGCGCCAGAATCCCATGCCATAGATACCCGTCACCGGCTTCACGCATACCGGGCTGTCAGTGAACGGCGGGGCCGCGAGGTGTGTCTTTAATTCTGCCAGCGTATTCACCCGCCAGGATGGTACGACCGGGAGACCCTTTTGCTCCATAAACTGAGCAAAAGTAACTTTTTCGTCAGCCAGAGTTAACCAGTCGACGCCCGTTGCACCGGTAGTAAGGGTGGCACCGGTCGGTTCAATGGCTGAACGGTGTTCTTCAAACCACTGGCTGTTACGGCCAGTATGAATATGGTGGATGCCGTAGGTCTGAATGGTTTCCTGGATAAACTGAAGACGTTTTTGAGGATCTTCAGGTTCAGTCAAAGAATAATCGGCAACGGAAAGGATTTCATTTCTTTCGTTACGGTGGGAGGCAAAAACGGTAATGGCAAAATTATTTTTTTGTGCAAATGATTTTACCCCCTGAATAATATCTCGCTGGGAGGATAAACCTTCCATAAACCAAATTTTCTTGTTCATTTTTTTTAATTATCCGGAACGCCATGCAAATTTATGATTGAGAAGTGAGTCTATGAGTGTCTAAGCTACATGTCAATCATAATATGATTAATAACTCCTGTGGTTATGGAGTGCGTCAGTGTTTTTTGGATTCCTGATAACACATTGATATTTAAATTAAACATAGAAAAACTAACACCCTGAAAAGGATTTCTTTTTGTGTTTTTACAGAAAACCACAAAAATTTCCCTTGTCAGAGAACTTCATCATGATATGATTTTCTTCGTCAGTTACTAAATATACCTTTGATTGTCTCGGTCATTACCATTTTAAGGAATAAAACATGGTTTCATTAGTTAAGAACCAGACGGTATCACTCAGCAAAGAATCATCTGCATTAAGCCAGCTTCATTTCGGTCTCGGTTGGGATCCGGTTAAGAAAAAAGGTCTTCTTGGAGGATTGTTTGGAGGCAACGACTCAATCGATCTCGATGCTGGCTGTGTATTAATGGACAGCACAGGTAAAACAATTGACACCATCTGGTTCCGCAAACTGAAATCCACCTGCGGCGCTGTTATGCACAGTGGCGATAACCTGACCGGTGAGGGTGACGGTGACGATGAAGTGATTAAGGTCAACCTCTCCCGCCTGCCTGCAAACGTTGAATACCTGGCGTTTACGGTAAACAGCTTCCGTGGTCAGTCGTTCAATGACGTCGAAAACGCTTTCTGCCGCGTTGTCGATCAAACCGGCAAAGAGCTGGCTCGCTACAAGCTGACTGAGCAGGGCTCACATACCGGGATCGTTATTTCTTCGCTGCGCCGTAATAACGGCAACTGGGACTTTACCGCCCTTGGCCATGCCTGTCGCGGCCGCACAATTGACGATATGCACTCCGATATCGTTTCAGCGGTTATTCGCTAATGAACCTGACGCCGGGGGGCAATGCCCCCGTTCCAGCCCAGGAGTTGCGGGTCCGGATCACCTCGGGCGGCCAGGTGGATGCTTCGGCGTTTCGCCTGTATGCCGACGGGAAGGTGCAGGGTGATGCGGACATGGTGTTTTATGGTCAGCCACGTAACGATGATGGTACCGTCAGCCTGGTCAGTGAAGGCCAGTACTCAACCTTTACTGTCGCGCTCAACCGGCTGAAACCTGATGTCCAGAAAATTGCGTTCACCGTGACCTGTGACGGTGGGCAGACGGTGTCCGGTCTTCGTAATCTTTCCATCGACGTGGAGCAAGGGGCTACCGGCCTGGTTAGCGGCAGTGTCGAACTGAGCGGCCGTCAGGAAGCAGCCTTAATTCTGGGGGAATTTTACCGTCGTAATAATGACTGGAAATTCCGCTTCGTTGCGCAGGGGTTCAACGGTGGACTTAAACCGCTGGCAGAGCATTTCGGCGTAAATATTGCCGACGAACCGGCTCCCGCAGCCCCTACTCCTCCGGTTGTAACCCCTCCGCCAGTTGAGACAAAAATCAGCCTGAGCAAGGTATCGCTGACAAAAGAGAAGCCTGCAATCAGCCTGACCAAACGGGATAACTTCGGTGAAATCCGGATCAACCTGAACTGGCACCGGGGCAGTAGCAAATCAGGCTTTGCAGGTATGTTCGGCTCCAAAGGAATCGACCTGGATCTGGGGGCCTTTGTTGAGCTTCAGGACGGGTATAAATCGGTCATTCAGGCGCTCGGTAATGCATTCGGTGATTATCGCGATGAACCGTATGTTCAGCTCAAGGGCGATGACCGGACGGGTGATGTATCAGACGGCGAGTGGCTGCATATCAATGGACGTGAATGGAAGCATATCCGCGAAGTGCTGATTTACGCCTTTATTTATGAAGGTGTTCCCAGCTGGGACAAGACTGATGGTGTAGTCACCATTCATGTGCCGGATCAACCGCCCATTGAGACCCGCCTGACCGAAGGTGAGAACCGTCGCACATTGTGCGCCATTGCCAGACTCGTAAACGAAAACGGCGCAATTAAAGTCGAGCGAATTAACCAGTACTTCAAAGGCCAGGACGAAATGGACCGGGCATTTGGCTGGGGATTTCGCTGGAGCGCCGGTTCTAAATAACACAGCAACAAAGGAAACAGGTATGAGCTTTTTCGACAAAGTTAAAGGTGCCATTAACTCAGGCCGTGACGAACTGACCCGCCAGGTTGGCCGTTTCAAAAACAAAAAATTCATGCAGGGCACCGTTGCTGTATGTGCCCGTATTGCCGTATCGAGTGACGGCGTAAGTTCGGAAGAAAAGCAGAAAATGATGGGCTTTCTGCGCTCTTCAGAAGAGCTGAAGGTCTTCGATACCAATGAGGTGATTGAGTTCTTCAATAAACTGGTTTCAAGCTTCGATTTCGATGTTGAAATCGGCAAGGGCGAAACCATGAAATACATCCTGGCGCTGAAAGATCAGCCTGAGGCCGCTCAGCTGGCCTTACGTGTTGGTATTGCCGTTGCGAAAAGTGACGGTAACTTCGATCAGGACGAGAAACTGGCCTCCCGCGAGATCGCTATCGCGTTGGGCTTCGACCCGGCTGAATTTGGCCTCTGATCCACATCCCTAAGGGTAAAATATGGTTTCCACACACATCGGCTTCCCGACTGAAACGGTCATTGTTTTTATTGCGCTTTCAGTCGGTGCCATCTTTATTGACCTGTTTATGCACCGTGATGACAAGCCAATCTCGCTGAAGAGTGCTGCGCTCTGGTCCGTATTCTGGGTTGTGGTTGCGATGGCATTTGCCGGTTTCCTCTATATCCACCACGGTGCTGAGGTTGCCAGTCTGTTTGTCACGGGTTATGCGCTGGAGAAAGTGCTGTCGGTCGATAACCTGTTCGTCATGATGGCCATCTTCTCCTGGTTCGCCGTTCCGGATCGTTATCGCCACCGTGTTCTCTACTGGGGGATCATTGGTGCCATTGTCTTCAGGGGCATCTTTGTCGCCATCGGTACGAGCCTGCTGAGTCTGGGGCCGTACGTTGAAGTTGTCTTCGCTATTATCGTTGCCTGGACGGCGGTCATGATGCTTAAAAGCGGTGATGACGATGATGAAATTGAGGATTACTCCCAGCATCTGGCTTACCGCATGGTTAAACGCTTCTTCCCTATCTGGCCGAAGCTCAGAGGGCATGCCTTCCTGCTTAACCAGAAGGAAGTGGATGCTGAACTGGCGAAACCAGAAAACAGCGATGTCACCATTGGCCGTGGTAAAAAAGCGGCGCTGTATGCGACCCCGCTGTTCCTGTGTGTGGCTGTGGTTGAACTCTCGGACGTAATGTTCGCGTTTGACTCGGTACCGGCAATCATTGCCGTCAGTCGTGAACCGCTTATCGTCTATAGTGCCATGATGTTTGCTATCCTGGGCCTGCGTACTCTGTATTTTGTCCTTGAGGCACTAAAACAGTACCTGGTTCATCTGGAGAAGGCCGTTATCGTGCTGCTGTTCTTCATCGCGGCAAAACTCGGCCTGAATGCGACCGATCACATCTGGCATCATGGTTACAGCATCGCGGCAACAACCAGCCTGTATGTTGTACTGGGTGTACTGGCGCTGGGCATTCTCGCAAGCGTCATGTTCCCGGGCAAACCTGAATCTGAGGAAAAGGGGAGTTAATCCCCTTAAGTGTTAACCTGAACAATTACTAATCGAAGAGGTTATTTTATGAGTGTTTCTCTTTCCAAAGGCGGGAACGTCTCCCTGAGTAAAGCAGCTCCGTCAATGAAAAACGTCCTGGTGGGCCTTGGCTGGGATGCGCGTTCAACAGACGGTCAGGACTTTGACCTGGATGCTTCAGCATTCCTGCTGGCCTCAAACGGCAAAGTGCGCGGCGATTCAGATTTCATCTTCTATAACAACCTGACGTCATCCGACGGTTCCGTAACGCACACCGGCGATAACCGCACCGGTGAGGGCGATGGTGATGATGAATCGCTGAAAATTAAACTGGACGCCGTCCCGTCTGAAGTTGACAAGATCATCTTCGTTGTGACCATCCACGATGCTCAGGCTCGTCGCCAGAGCTTTGGTCAGGTATCCGGTGCGTTTATTCGTCTGGTTAATGACGATAACCAGACTGAAGTCGCTCGCTACGATCTGACCGAAGATGCGTCCACTGAGACTGCCATGCTGTTCGGCGAGCTGTATCGCCACAATGGTGAGTGGAAATTCCGCGCAGTAGGCCAGGGTTATGCTGGTGGTCTGGCATCTGTATGTGCTCAGTACGGCATTAACGCGTCCTGATCGAAAAGTAACTTTTCATATCTGGGGCTGTTAATTCAGCCTCATTCAACTGTTTGCAGGAGCTAAAAATGGCAGTTTCTCTCGTAAAAGGCGGCAACGTATCTCTGACCAAAGAAGCACCAACCATGAATGTCGCTATGGTTGGCCTGGGCTGGGATGCCCGTGTAACCGATGGTCAGGGTTTTGATCTGGACGCTTCCGTATTCGCAGTAGGTGAAGACGGTAAAGTACTGTCAGATGCCCATTTCATTTTCTTCAATAATAAAACCAGCCCTGATGGCGCAGTAGAGCACCAGGGCGACAACCGTACCGGTGAAGGCGACGGCGACGATGAGCAGGTCAAAATCGATCTGACCAAAGTCTCAGCAGACATCAAAAAACTGGTATTTGCCGTTACCATCTATGATGCAGAAGCGCGTAAACAAAACTTCGGCATGGTGAGCAACAGCTTCATGCGCGTTTACAACAACGACAACGGGACGGAAATTGCCCGTTTCGATCTGTCTGAAGACGCCTCAACCGAAACCGCAATGGTCTTCGGTGAACTGTATCGCCATGGTACTGAGTGGAAGTTTAAAGCTGTTGGCCAGGGTTTTGCCGGTGGTCTGTCAGCGCTTGCTTCCCAGCACGGCGTCAATGTCTAAAAGACGCTGAGTCTGACCCCGGCAATGCCGGGGTTTTTTTTGGGTATCGATCCGCTATCAACGGGTGAATATGGGAAAGGGGGGGGCAGAAAGCAGAGCTATGTTAATTCTGGCATGAACCTTTTATGCAGGCCCCGGGTTTATCTGTGGTTGCTGGTTAAAGCCAGTATTCCGTGTCTGATATCAACAGCATGCCCTTCGGATATATGTTACTTTTGCGACTTATGAAGGAACGGGCCCTGGAAAATAAGATACCCGGTCAATGAAAATTCAAATTCAACAGGTATAGAAACTTCAGCGTTATGAAAAATGGTGTCATACCATATTTACGCCTCACCGAATATCCAGCGTCCAGAACTAAGCCTAGGGAACATATATAAACGCTGCGCATTAATAATAATCAAAAATCAGGAGAGTTAATATGAATTTACAATCCGGACAAAACATACCCCTTCAGCAATCTACGATCAGGCTGAATCTTCAGTACCCTGCCAAATCCGGCTTTAAAGGCGAACCCGATACCTGCCTGTTCATGCTTAATGCTCAGGGAAAGGTCAGTGGCGATTCTGACTTTATCTTTTATAATAATTTGTCTTCTCCTGAGGGGGCAGTCAGGCTCGTTACCGGTTCGCAGCAGGCCAGCATTGAGATAGCACTGGATCGTGTTCCGGCGAACGTCAGTAAAATTGCGATCACCGTTGTCATTGATGGTGAAGATACCATCAGTGGGCTCAGTTTATTGAGCATTCAGGCTCCTGGTATCGCTGATTTCCAGGCTGAGACTCAGGGCCGCAGTGAGAAAGCAATCATTCTGGGTGAAGTATATCGGCACAATGGCGCCTGGAAGTTTCGTGCGCTAGGGCAGGGTTTCAACGGTGGACTTGAGCCTTTGGCCATTAACTATGGCGTTGATGTCGCACAGCCAGCTCCTCAGCCAGCAAAGCCTGCTCGTATCAGTCTGGAAAAGAAACTGGAAACCCGATCTCCGCGCCTTGTAAGCCTCGCTAAAAAAGCCTCGGTCAGTCTCACTAAAAATAAACTGGACACCCTTGAGGCTGCGGTTGCGTTCGTACTTGACGCATCCGGCTCGATGAGTGGCCAGTTCAGTAAGGGTAACGTTCAGTCTGTGCTGGACCGCATCGCCGTTCTTGCCGCCCAGTTCGACGACGACGGTGAAATGGATGTCTGGGGATTTGGAGAGAAGCATAAGAAGTATCCAAACGTCACTCTGGACAATCTGGACACGTATATTCAGTCGATTCGAGGGGCTGGTAAGCGTTCATCCTGGGAGAACCTGCCGGGCCTTGGGGGGACAAACAACGAGCCTCCTGTGATGGAAGAAATAGTCGACTACTTTAAGGACTCGAAAATCCCGGTATATGTTGTATTTATTACCGATGGCGGGATCAGCAAGACCCGGGCGATTAAAGATGCAATCCGGCGTTCTGCCAACTACCCCATCTTCTGGAAGTTTGTCGGCCTGGGTGGTTCAAGCTACGGTATCCTCAAAAATCTGGATGACTTTACTGACCGCCGGGTTGATAACACCCACTTCTTTGCCATGGATGATTTCGGTTCGATTAGCGATGAAAAGTTATATGATAATTTACTGGAAGAATTCAGACCGTGGATCGATGAAACCAAAAGGTTAGGCATCCTTTAATACATATAGTTAGAGCATGGGTGAATGAGCTCTACAGCAGCTTAATACTGTAGAGCCTTTCTTCATTAAAAGGTAAACGTAAACCGACCGCCATATGTAGCCATTAGACAAGAATTGGTAACTTAGACGCCCATCTGACACAGACGGACATCCAAGTATGGAATTACAGGACTGGCGAAAAGAACCTCGTAAAAAGTATTCGAATGAATTCAAACTTCGTATGGTTGAACTGGCATCACAACCCGGTGCTTGTGTTGCACAGATTGCACGTGAAAATGGCGTCAATGATAATGTTATTTTCAAATGGCTCAGGCTCTGGCAGAACGAAGGGCGTGTTTCGCGGTGTCTTCCAATAACGACCTCTTCTGACACTGGCGTTGAATTATTACCTGTAGAAATAACGTCGGATGAGCAGAAAGAACCTGTGGCGTCCATTACGCCGTCTTTACCCGCTTCCACTTAGACCAGAGTCAGTGCCAGTTCCTGCAAGGTGGAATTCCGTCACGGTAACATGATGCTGGAAAATCCATCGCCAGAGCTGCTCACGGTGTTGATCCGCGAACTGAGCGGGAGGGGAAGATGATTTCACTCCCATCAGGTACCCGTATCTGGCTCGTTGCCGGTGTTACCGATATGTGTAAATCTTTCAACGGATACGACATATGCTGAAGGAGGATCTGTAATGGATTAAGTGATAACAGATACTCAGAAATATAGGGGCAAATCCACTATTTTGATGAGAATTATTATATGTTACCTCGGATTTTAATCAGGCGCCAAGATTAAATAAAATATTGAGCGCCTGATTATATTTATTCATTCATTAATATCTGTTATTGATTGGCTTACTATCAGCTCCCCCCGTATTAATCAGAGCTTTCATTTATTTTTAGTGCATAATCAGATGCCGCCTCATCATTATCCTCACTATTATCATAGCCGAAAACTTCCCCCGGACACGGGCGTTCACGATAATAGTCATCGTCATAGTTTTCATCGTCAGATAATGATATGTCGTATTCTGAATATGATTCACCACAATTATACATGAAATCATCTCCTTTGGGGTGGTTACAATAATTAGTGAGTTTATTCTAAAAAATGATGAGCGCCAGACCAACCCACCCAACTTTTGATTATAATCATGAAGATACTTGTCTCAGTACAAATAGAATCAAACTCAGTGCAGCATGATTCACCTTTATATTCTCTCAGGGAAACCAAATACCACTACTCAACTATTAAGAACAAAATTCTGGAGGTATGATTATCTGAAGATACCTGCATCCTAAATAATTTCAGACAGATATTATCGTTGTGAGTCCCCCGCCACCTTTCCGGTGTGCGGGGTTTTGTCTTTTTTCACCGGGAATACATGTATGAATCCGTCTGATGCCAT
>OBXA01001798.1_pt1 | contig 11527 bp, 8 predicted proteins | sample 1538121 | NCBI WGS metagenome assembly OBXA01 (sample SAMEA2580133, study PRJEB22360) | human gut metagenome | biome: human gut; feature: human-associated habitat; material: faeces | place: Denmark | collected 2008/2010 | reverse complement strand
AGGCGAGCCGATAAATTGCTCTACACAGTTCCGGGTGTTCCTCGATTTGGCACTATAAAAACCGGTGAACCGCATGGCAGTTCTCCCGGAAATATATTAGCAAATCAAATCCGAACATTGGTTCCGCCCGTTTCGCAGAGGAGTAACTTCTCTGCCGAGGGAACGTATTCCATCGCTGTCAGTAATTCTTTCGCCCGGTTCTAAGATCGGACATACTCCGCGGAAATAACCCATCGCAGCTATCGCCGGATGACAACCTCCCGCATCTACGCATATCGCTGGCCTGCACGACTTGTATCGCACAAGCCCTTTGCAGCCGAGAGTTATTCTATCACACCTTCGTGCATTTGGCAAGTGTTTTTTAGAAAAAAGAACGAATTTTCTTTTTTATTTTCTCCGTTTTGTCAAAGCGCGCATTTTCTGTGCAAGATGCACAATCCGCAGGCTTTTCTGCCGGTGGAAAACTCTGCCGCGCCCGCTGCGCAGTGCTTAGTATGGGCCGTTCTGTCACTTTTATACATATATAATAAAAAGCAGCGCCGGAGCACTACCGTCCTCGCCCTCTCAGTCAAAGCCTGTCGGCTTTGCCTGCTCTCTCAAAGGGAGAGCACTTGGCAAAGAGGGAAACTTTTCCGTACTGCCAAGGGCTCCCTCCGTGAGGGAGCTGGCGCGCAAGCGCCTGAAGGAGTTCGTTTTTTATCTCTTCTTCAGCTGTTCCGCCAGCTCATCCCGGGGCGTGATGTAGACCGTGGTGTACACCTCGTACAGCACCATGCCGGGTTTGGCACCGCTGGCTTTCCAGATGTTTTTCACCTCGGTGGTGTCCACCGCCACCTTGGCACCGGTGCCTGCCTTGTAGGTGCTGGAGTAGATGACTGCCAGCTCCGCGGCCTCCTGCTTGGTGGTGTCCGGGATCTCCTCGCCCCGGCTCATGACCACAACGTGGCTGCCGGGGGCCTTCTGCACATGGAACCACAGGTCTTTGCCCCGGGCGGTGTGCAGGGTGAGCTTGTCGTTCTGGGCGTTGTTGCGGCCCACCAGGATCTCAAAGCCATCGGTGGAAGTGAACCGCAGGAAATCTGCAGGCTTCTGGCGCTTATCCCGCTGCTTGTAGTATTTCAGGTAGCCCTGACTCTTCAGCTCTGCCCGGATCTCGTTGAGGGCCGCCTCACCGGAAGCGGACTCCACCTCGTAGAGCACCGTTTCCAGATAGGCGATCTCCTTTTCACCCTCTGCCAGCAGGTCCACCAGCATCCGGGCGGCGGTCTGCTTCTTTTTATAGTTCTTGAAGAAGTTCTGAGCGTTCTGGCTAGGTGTGAACCGCAGGTCCAGCGGGATGGTCACTTCCTTGCCCTCGTCGTACCAGTTGGGCACGGTGATGCTCTTCATGCCCTTCTGGGCCAGATAGAGGTTTGCCGAGAGCAGCTCACCGTACAGACGCAGCTTTTCGCTCTTGCCGCTGGCAGCAAGCTCTTCCTGACGGGCGGCCTGCTTGCGCACGGCGCGCTCGTACATATTGTGCACCGCCTTGTGCAGCTCCTTGCTTTTGGTGCGCAGGCGTTCCGCGCGGTCCTTCTCAGCGTAGTAGCCCTCCAGCATGGCGTTGAAGGAGGGCCACTCCTTTATTATATATTTTTCGCCGTACTGCTGCGGGCGGAAGAAGGTATACTCGATGGGCTTTCCGCTGGGGTCGGTGACGCTGCAGGGCGTACCGCCGGTTGCGTGCTCTTCCTTCAGCTCGTCGATGGCGGCCATAAGCTTGCGCTTCTGTTCCTCGGTCAGCTCATTGGCGGGCAGATGTTCGCCGTCAAAGGCACGCCATGCTGCTTCGCGGCAGACCACCGGGCCAACACCGGCCACGGTCTTGTTCAGGGCATCTGCCACCGGCAGATCTCTCTGGCAGGCTGCTGCCACGATGGACGCACTGCTCACCAACAGGAAGTCCGGTCTTGCAGGCTTGGGCGGCGTGGTATAGGGCAGGCCCGGCAACAGCTGGCGCACATCGCTGTCCTCAAAATCCACGCGCTTGAGTGCGTCAATGATCTTGCCGTTCTGCACCAGAACCAGATTGGAGTAGCGGCCCATCAATTCGGCACACAGGGTGTTGCGCACAAGGTCGCCCATCTCGTTGGTGCACTGGAAATCAAAATACACGATGCGGTCTCCCGGCTCCATGTGCACGTCCAGCAGCCTGCCGCCGGTGAGATGCTTGCGCATCAGCATACAGAAGGAGGGCGGCGTCTCCGGGTTTTCAAAGCTTTCTTCGGTCAGGCACACGCGGGCGGAACCGCTGCGGGCCGAAAGCAGCAGCGCATAGGTATCCGTGCGGGTGCGCAGGGTGAGCACCAGCTCATCACGGGTGGGTTCAAATAGTTTTGCGATCTTGGCGTCGGTCAGCGTTGCTTTGAGCTCTGCTGCCGTAAGGGCCAGTGTCGCGGCATCCAATGCCATAGTGTTTACCTCGTTTATGATTTGGAATGGAAATTCTTTTATTTTAAGCGACCTCGCCCTCTCCGTCACGGCTAACGCCGTGCCACACTCCCCCTTTTGTCACCTATGGTGACATCTTCCCCCGGCGCGGGGGAAGTCTTTCCTCAAAGTGAGAGGCTTTGGCAGTCTACGCAAGGTTCATGGTTTTGCCAAGGGCTCTCCCTTTGGGAGAGCTGTCGAGCAGATGCGAGACTGAGAGGGCGAGGCCATTCACCTTATTGCAGCTTTCCTTATAAATACGTATACGGATCCCGGTTTTCAGTGCTCACCAGCACTTCCAGCTCCGGCAGGGCGGCGCGCAGCTTTGCAGCCACGGCGGCAGTCACCGGAAATTCGGTGGCATAGTGGCCCGCCGCAATGAGCGAAAGGCCCAGCCGCTTGCCATCGATGGCGTGGTGGTGGTTGGCTTCGCCGGTCAGCAGGCAGTCCGCGCCCATAGCAATGGCATCTGCAAACAGGCTTCCGCCCGCACCGCTGATGACCGCCAAGCGCTTGACCGGCTTACCCGCATCCACAAACTTCACCTGCACCGCCGGGCCGTTCTTCGGCTGGTTGCAGCGCGCAGCAAGCTCCTGCTGTGCCTTGCGGGCAAGCTCCGGAACCGCGATTTCTTCAATGGCTCCCACACGGCCGCAGCCCTCGGCAAAGGTTTCCATATTCTTCATTTCAAAGATGCCTGCCAGCACTTCGTTCACGCCGCCCTCGGCAGCATCCAGATTGGTGTGCATACAGATGGCAGAAATGCCCGCCTGCACCAGCTGGAAAGGCACATCCTGCGGGCCGATCTTTTTGAGCGGATCAAAAATGACCGGGTGGTGGGACACGATCATCTCACACTGCTTTGCAGCGGCTTCGGCCACCACCTCGGGGGTGATGTCCAGTGCTGCCAGCACCCGGTGCATCTGCCCGCCGCAGTCCACCAGCAGGCCGGGATTATCCCAGTGTTCCGCCAGCTCCAGCGGCGCGATGGCCTGCATTGCTTCGTATACCTGATTAACTGTTATCATATCTTCACCATCCTCGCCCTCTCCGTCATTGCTTACGCAATGCCACCTCTCCCATGGTGAGAGGCCTTGGCATTCCATGCAGCGTTCATCATTTTGCCAAAGGCTCTCCCTTTGGGAGAGCTGGACGCGAAGCGGCCTGAGAGGGCAAGCCAGCTAATAAACTATCGATTTCCTGCGCAAGTGCGCTGCCATCCGGCACGCCAAGGCGCATCCGGGGCAGCTTTGCCTTCTGCCAGTCGGCGTAGCCTTTTCCCCCAGGCCACTCTCCCGTACTGCCAAACAGGCACTCGGCAAAGGTGGGCGCATACACCCTGCCGGTGTACTCCGCCGCCATCCCCGCGTCCCGGCGCCCCGCCGCCTGCACCGGGCGGTCGGCTGCAAAGGAGAAGCCATGCTCCCACAACCAGCGGCGCAGCGCGTCGTGGCGGGTGGCCGGGATCATGATGATCCGCGGCCCTCCCACGGTGAACACCCACGGGGCTTTCTCTAAAATTTCCCAAGTGGTCTGGGCGGAAACGCCCGCCAGCACGATGCTGCCTACTTCGTTCTCCGTAAGCACAGAAAGACCGTCGCCAAGCCGAAGCTCAGCGCGGTCTTTACAGCCTGCATGTTCCAGCGTCTGCTCTGCCTTTGCCAGCGGGCCGGGCCGCAGGTCGGCACCGATCACCTTCGGGTATTTTCCCGAAGCCGCCAGCACCGCCGTCAGCTTGCCGTGGTCGCAGCCGATGTCCGCCACCGGCTCTCCCGGCCGCACAAGCTCTGCGGCGGCAGCCAGACGCGCATCCAGTGTGGGCAGCAATTTATGCCTTCTTTGCGGCCAGATGCTCGTTCAGCTTCTCGATCAGCTCATCGCAGTCCACGCCGTGGACAGCACAGGCCTCCTCGATGCTCTCGCCGCGGGATGCAGGGCAGCCCAGGCAGTGCATGCCGATCTCCATGAAGTAGGGAGCGGTGGTCTGGTCCATATCCAGGATATCGCCGATGATGGTCTCGCGGGTCACCTGCTTTGCGTCCTTGTGTTCTTCCTTTTTGAGCATATTGAAAATATCAAACATGATGGTTTTCCTTTCCTGTTGGGTAAAATCACGGCATAACCTACCGTTCTTCTATACTATACCCTAAACCGGTACTGTTTTTCAAGTATCTGCTGGGATTTTCAGCGTTTACTGGTAATTCTTATCCAGCGAGAAGCCGCGCCCGCTCACCTCGGTCACATGGCTCACGATCATAAAGCAGGTGGGGTCGATGGCATGGGCCAGCTTTTCCAGCTTCGGCAGCTGGCGGTTGCTCACGATGCTCAGCAGCACCTGCTCCGGCTCGTGGCTGTAGCCTCCCTCGCCATGCAGCACGGTCACACCGCGGTCCAGCTGGGTGAAGATGGCCTCGCGGATATCATCGGCGTGCTGGCTGATGATCTTTACCTCGGTGCGGGTAGTGCCGAAGATGAGCACCTTGTCCAGCACCACCGTATACACGATCACCATCACGATGCCGTACAGACACTGCTGCAGCGGGCTGAACGCCGCCTGCATGCAGAGGATGAGCATATCGAACACCAGCATACTGGCCGACACCGGGATGTGGAAATATTTGTTCAGCACCAGCGGAGGGATGTCCATGCCGCCGGTGGATGCGCCTGCCCGGATGGTGATGCCCAGCGAAATGCCTACGCCGAGGCCTGCAAAAATGGTGTTGAGCACCAGATCATCGGTGAGCACAAAGCCTGTGAACACCCGCTCCCACAGGGCCAGAAACAGGGGGCTGAGCACGGTGCTGGCAATGGTGGTGATGGCAAAGCGCCGCCCCAGCAGCACCCAGCCCACCGTAAGCATGGTCATGTTGATGACGAACAGCACACCGGACACCGGCAGTCCCAATGCACGGTTGATGCCCAGTGCGATGCCGGTGGCACCGCCGGTGATCAGGCCTGACGGCACAAGAAACAGCACCACCGTGAGCGCATACAGTGCATTGCCCACGATGATGGACAGCGAATTGAATGCGATCTGCTGCTCATATGAAAGCTTTATCATCTTTTGTCCCTCATTCTTGAAGTTCTTTCTTCTATGATAACGAAAAAATCCGCATTTATCAAGCGTTTCGCCCATAAATGCGGAATAATCCCGGAATAAATTACATTTTGTTGTTTACTGCGCAGAGGTTTCCTGCACCGGTTCCTCGTCCTCCAGCAGACGCAGACCGGCGGTATCCGTCACCGGCAGCGAGAACACGATCGCGCCCGCCTTTGGCCCGGCACCGTCCATGATGGCTTTCATGATGCGGTTCTTTTCCGGCGTGCGGGCCACGATGAGCACCAGCTCTTTTTCATTCACCAGCTCCACGCCAAGGAACTGGGCTGCGCCTTCCATGCCGGTACCCTTGGCGTGGATCACCGTGCCACCGCCGGCACCTGCGGCGCGGGCGGCATCCATAATGGTGCCGGTGTGGCCCTGATTGGCGATTACCAGCAGCAGTTCGTAATGGGTATCCTTCAAGGTGCTCTCCTCCTTCAATGTCAGCGGCTGGTGCTGGGTGAGGAACATCAGCGCCCTTCTGCCGCCGATGCTGCTCAGCGGCACCGTGAATGCAATGCCGGTGCCCGGCACGTCGATGCGCATTTTGCGGCGCAGGTCTGTCCGGACGGCCTTCCATGTATCCTCTGTCACCACCGCCAGCAGCACCGCCTTCTCGGTCTTTTCCAGACCCAGCGTGGCCAGCGTTTCCCGCACCGCTGTGCCGCTGCCCACCGTGCGCAGGTTCACATCCACGCCGCGCTGCTGGTACAGCTGCAAAAAGGCATCGGTGGAGCGGCGGTCGGTGATGGTCACCATCAAAAACAACGAACTCATGCCGAGCCCTCCTTACAGTTCAATGATATCATCGTCCGGCAGACCGGCAAAGGCCGCACCCATGGCCGCAGGCTGCAGCCGCCGGGCCTTGCAGGTGCGCAGCTGTGCCACAAGGCCCATCAGCTGCACCGTAATGAGCGGGGTCATGGCCACCATGGCCACCACGCCGAAAGCATCGGTGACGATATTGCCGCCCACGGCCACGCAGGCACCCTGTGCCAGCGGCAGCAGGAAGGTGGCTGTCATGGGGCCGGATGCCACGCCGCCCGCGTCAAATGCAATGGCGGTGAACAGCTTTGGCACCACAAAGGAGATGCCGATGGCAAACACATAGCCCGGCACGAGGAACCACAAAATGGAAACGCCGGTGAGCACCCGCACCATGGCAAGGCCCACCGAGATGGAAACACCTGCCGAGAGTGCCATGCCCATGGCCTTGGCCGAAATGGCACCGTCGGTCACCTCTTCCACCTGCTTGTTCAGCACATAGACGGCCGGTTCGGCCTTGACGATGAAGTAACCGATGAGCATTCCAATGGGAATGATGATCCAGCGGAAGCTCTGCCCGGCCAGCACCTGACCCAGATAATTACCGGCGGGCATAAAGCCCACATTTGCGCCGGTGAGGAACAGCACAAGGCCCACGTAGGTATACGCAAGACCCACCGCAATGCGGCCCAGCGACCGGCGGTCCATGTGCAGAGCCACAAATTGAAAAATGCCGAACATCACGATGATGGGCAGCAGCGAGACAGCGATCTCTTCCAGATACGTAGGCAGGCTGACATGGAACAGCTGCCACAGCTCCACCGAGTCGCTCACCTCCGGCAGCACCGGCGGGATATAGGTGCTGTCCGAGGCGCGGAATACGATGCCCAGAATGAGCACTGCCAGAATGGGGCCGATGGAGCACATGGCCACCAGACCAAAGCTGTCGTCCGCCGCGTGGCGGTCGCCACGGATAGCTGACACACCCACGCCCAGTGCCATGATGAAGGGCACCGTCATGGGGCCGGTGGTCACGCCGCCGGAATCAAAGGCCACAGCAAGAAATTCCTTGGGCACAAACGCCGCCAGAAGAAAGATCATGCCGTAGAACAGCACCAGCAGCTTTGGCAGCGAGATGCCAATGAGCATACGCAGGAAGGCAAACACCAGAAACAGGCCCACGCCCGCCGCCACCGATAAAATAAGGGTGCGGTTCGGGATGGAGGGCACCTGATTTGCCAGCACCTGCAGGTCCGGCTCCGAAATGGTGATGAGGAAGCCCAGCAGAAAGCCGATGCCCAAGATCACCGGCAGCTTCCGGCTTTTGGTGATCACCGCACCCACGCGCTCGCCCATGGGGGTCATGCTCATCTCCGCGCCCAGTGTGAAGAACATGATGCCCACCACGATCATGGCGGCCCCCAGCAAAAAGCACAGCAGGATGCTGGGCGACACCGGCGCAATGGTAAAGCAGAGCACCAGCACGATGGCTGCAATGGGCAGCACTGCCTGCAGCGCTTCTAATAGTTTTTCCCGCAGTTTCGGAAGGGATGCTTTCAGGATAGCGTCCACCGCCTTTCGCCGTTTTATATCCAGTTTGTACAAATCATAAATAAGTATATGAATAGTATACAAGGCAAAAGCCGCCCCGTCAACAAACGGAGCGGCAAAGATCGGCAAAGACGCAAAAGCTTTACAGTTTCTTCCAAGTTTGTCTTTATTTCGTCAGATCTCCTGCTTTGCCAGCACGTCCGAGGTGGGGGTCTGGAACACCGGGATATTGGCATAGGGGTCAGCCACTTCTTCTGCAGGCAGGCTCTTCATGTAGGCATCCATGCTCTCGGCCACCTTCTTGGCCACAGCCACCGCCTCCACCACGGTGCGTGCGCCCATCACGGCATCGCCGCCGGCAAATACGCCCTCGCGGGTGGTGCTGCCGTCCTCGCTGACGGTGAGCAGACCCTTCTGGTTGGTCTCGATGCCGGTAGTGGTCTTGACGAGGTTGCTCTCCGAGCCTTGGCTCACCGAGACGATGACGCCGGTGTGGGGGTAGAAAGTCTCACTGCCCTCCACCTGAGTGAACCTGCCATCTTCGCCTTTGACGGTATCGCGGCAGATCAGGCCGTTCTCGCGGATCTCCACCGGTGCTTTGCAGAAGCGGAAGCCCACGCCCTCCAGCTTTGCATAGCTCACCTCGTACTCGGAAGCACTGATGCAGCTCTCGTCGCGGCGGGCATAGCAGGTGACGTGGCGGGCACCGTTGCGGATGGCGGTACGGGCGCAGTCCATGGCAGAGTTGCCCACGCCGATCACGGCAATATCATCGCCCAGACGGAACGCCTTGGAGTTTGCCAGATAATCGATGCCAAAGGCTACATTTCCCAAAGTTTCGCCCTTGATATGCATGGCGTTGGCCTTCCACAGACCGGCACCGATGAACACGCTCTTGTAGCCGTCGCGGAACAGATCATCGATGGTGATGGTCTTGCCGATGGTGGTGTTGGGCCGCACCTTGATGCCCTTCAGCTCCAGATGGCGGTACTGGAAATCGTCCAGCACGCTGTCCGGCAGGCGATAGTTGGGGATGCCGTAGCGCATGACGCCGCCAATTTTATCGCGGGCATCAAAGATGGTCACATCGTAGCCCCAGCGTGCCAGCAGCACCGCAATGGTCAGGCCCGCCGGGCCGGAGCCAACGACTGCCGCCTTCATGCCATTTTTGGGGGCAGGGCCGGCGGTCATTTTGTTGGCGTAGGTCGTGGAAATGTAGTCCTCAATAATGGAGAAGTGCACCGGGTCGTGGCTGGGCATCCGGTTGCGCACGCAGTGGCCCTCGCACTGGTTCTCGTGGTTGCACACCAACGCACAAACGGTGGTCAGCGGGTTATTCTCAAACAGCATCCTGCCAGCTTCGTCCATCTGGTTTGCCTTGAGCAGCCGAATGACCTCCGGGATGTTGGTGTGGATGGGGCAGCCCTGCTGGCACAGCGGCTTTTTGCAGCCCAGACAGCGGTTGGCTTCGTCCAGAACGTGAAGTGCCATGAAGTTTCCTCCTTATTGCGTGCAGTTTTCTGATTCCGTTCTCATTTGTTGTATCCAACATTGCATTGCTTTAATCATACACCACAAACCGTCCGGGCACAAGTGTTTCTGCATAAAATTTCTTCGATTATTTTTTGTCAATTCGTCAAAAAGATAATTTTTTGACGATATACTCCCCCCATCGGCCCGGGCACCCGGCGGCACAGTGCGCCAAAATCGCTGGCTCCTGCCTGTGCCGCCGCCATGCGGGCGCAGGCATCGTTTTCTTTTTCCAGCTTTGCCAGCGAGTGGCTCAGCGGCAGGGATGCATGCTTCAGCAGCACAAGTGCTTCCCGCCTTGCCCCCAGCAAATGCAGATAGGGCGGCAGGGCAGGCACGGTATCTGCCGTATAGCCCAGTGCTGCATCCATGGCAAGGCGGCGCATCCGGGCCCGGGGGTAACGCACAGTGGTCAGCGCGTCCAGCAGCTGGGGCAGGCCGGTGCAGCTGCGCACGGCGTTTTCCAGCCGGTGGTCCAGCCCCTCGGAAACGCCCCGCACTGCGGCAAAAGGTTCCGGTCGTGCACAGGCCGCCCGCAGCAGAGCCAGCTCACACCGGCCCGCAGCGGCATAGTCGGTATACATTCCGTCGATTTCCGCTTTTTTATACAGCCCCAGTGCTTTTTCCGGCACATAAGGAGTCAGCGCATCCGCGCCCTGCTCTGCCCAGAGGGCACGCAGCGCGCTGGCACTGGCAAACTGTGCGTGGCCGCTTTCGGCAAGGGCCTGCCCGTGGCCCGCCCCCACGCGGGGCAGCGGCACCGGGGTCATGGGTGCCTCCTGTTCCAGAATGGCCTTGCAGTATTCCACTGCCAGATTGTTGTTGGGCTTATCCAACAGCGCGGCCAGTGCCGTGCCAGGGCAGAGCGTTTCCACCGCCGCTTGCCGCGCAGCGGCAAAGCTGCGGGCACCGGCTGCAAGCTGGCGCTTCAGCTCGGTGCGGTAGGCCTCGCTGTTCAGTACCCGGGCAGCTTCCATCAGTAGGGCTGCGTCCGGCGTCTCTGCCCCGAACACCAGCGCATCGCACCCGGCGGCGGCAAGGATGCGCACCCCCGCCCGGGCAAAAGCCTCTGCCCCCGCACAGGCACAGGGCGCAGGCAGGGCAAATATCAGATCTGCCCCGCACTGCAGGGCGGCCTGCACCCGCACCGCTTCCGGCAGCAGAGGCAGTGCGCCGCGCTGGGTCAGCCCGCAGCTCATGGCCACCGCCACATGCTGTGCTCCCAGCGCTTTTGCCTGCGCCAGCTGCCATGCATGGCCGTTGTGAAAGGGGTCGTACTCTGCAATGATACCGGCAAATTTCATAGATAAGCTCCTCTGCAGGGCTGCTGCGCCCTCGGAAAGATTGTTAAATTTATATCGTATATACAGAAAACTGCAGTGGTTTTGCGCATTTGTGGGCAGGATGTACAAAAACCTTGTACACAAGCTTTACCGCTTTGCCCGGGTTGCGGCTTGAAAAGCCGCCCACCCTATTATATAATAAACACAGGAATCTGTAAAATTCTGTCCTCAGGTTTAAAAAGAGGGCAGACCAAAAACATACAGGAGGCAACACAGATGAAAGTTCTGGTTATTAACTGCGGCTCTTCTTCTCTGAAGTATCAGCTGATCGATATGGACGGCGAGAAGGTGCTGTGCAAGGGCCTGTGCGAGCGCATTGGCATGGAAAGCAGCATGATCACCCATGAGGCAAACGGCCACAAGGCCACCACGCCCGCCATCTTCCCCACCCACACCGAGGCATTTGCCGAGGTCGTGAAGAAGATGACCACCGGCGAAGGCAAGTGCATCAACGACGTCAGCGAGATCGATGCCATCGGTCACCGTGTCGTGCACGGCGGCGAGAAGTTCAAGGAGAGCTGCCTGATCACCGACGAGGTCATCGAGACCATCCGCGAGCTGAGCCCTCTGGCTCCCCTGCACAACCCCGCCGGCATTCTGGGCATCGAGGCCGCACGCAAGGTGTTCGGCAACATCCCCATGGTGGCTGTGTTCGATACCGCTTTCCACAGCACCATGCCTCCGAAGGCTTATATGTACGCCATTCCGTATGAGTACTATGAGAAGTACGGCGTGCGCCGCTACGGCTTCCACGGCACCGTCCAGCTCG
>OBXA01001795.1_pt1 | contig 11544 bp, 8 predicted proteins | sample 1538121 | NCBI WGS metagenome assembly OBXA01 (sample SAMEA2580133, study PRJEB22360) | human gut metagenome | biome: human gut; feature: human-associated habitat; material: faeces | place: Denmark | collected 2008/2010 | reverse complement strand
TCGTACCGTTCGAAATGGAATGGAAACTGAAAGATGCCGAGTTTTTCGTACCGCAGAGGGGCGACAAGAAACACCTGCTCGACCTTTCCGAAATGAATGGCAAACAGTATAAATTCGACCGCCTGAAGCAAGCCGAAAAACTCAATCCCGAGCAGAAGCAGACCCGCCTGATGAAGGAACTGCAAGAGAAACTCAAACTGCCTAAGCTGCCCTACCACATAGAATGCTTTGACAACTCCAATATCTCCGGCACCGATGCCGTGGCCGGCTGCATCGTCTATAAGGGCATGAAACCCTCGCGCAAGGACTACCGCAAATATAACATCAAGACCGTTGTGGGCCCCGACGACTACGCCTCAATGCAAGAGGTGGTGCGTCGGCGCTACAGCCGCATGACAGAAGAGCAGTCTCCCCTCCCCGACCTCATCATCACCGATGGCGGCAAGGGGCAGATGGATGTGGTGAGACAGGTGGTGGAAGGAGAACTGAAACTCAATATCCCCATTGCGGGACTGGCCAAAGACGACCGCCACCGCACCAACGAACTGCTGTTCGGGTGGCCCGCACAAACAGTCGGACTCGATGTGAAAAGCGAACTCTTCAAAGTGCTCACCCAGATACAAGACGAGGTGCACCGCTATGCCATCACCTTCCACCGCGACAAGCGTTCCAAGCACGCCCTCCACAGCGAATTGGACGATATCAAGGGTATAGGCCCCAAGACTAAAGAAATGTTACTCAAGAAACTGAAAAGCGTTAAGCAGATTAAAACAACTGATAATCAACAACTTATAGAATTATTAGGGCCCAGTAAAGGTAACCTTATCTATAAACATTTCCATCCGAACGACACAATTATGGAATAATTTTCGTATATTTGCCACATGAGAATTGTGATACAGCGGGTGTCCCGTGCAGCGGTGACCATCCGCGAGAGCGTCAAGTCTTCCATCGGGCAGGGTTTCCTCATCCTCACAGGCATCGAAGAGGCCGACTCGTCGGAAGATGTCGATTGGCTTGTGAGAAAGGTCATCGGACTGCGCGTATTCGACGACGAGAACGGGGTGATGAACCGCTCCATCATGGATGTGGGCGGCGAAATACTTGTCATCTCGCAATTCACACTGTTTGCAAGCTACAAGAAGGGCAATCGCCCGTCGTGGTTGAGAGCAGCCCGGCATGAGCATTCTGTGCCGCTATACGAAGAATTTTGCCGTAAACTCTCCGATGCTTTGGGCAAAGAGGTGGGAACGGGAGAATTCGGGGCCTATATGCAGGTGGATTTGTGCAACGACGGGCCGGTGACCATTTGCATGGATACAAAGAAGAGGGAGTGAAGGAAAAAGCCTCACCTCCGCCCCCCTCTCCGAGGGGATAGGGAGTGAAATGCTCATAGCCTCAAAGGCTGTTGATTGGCAATTCATGATGCGGGAATGGACCGTGAATGAGTGCCGGGCGTGAATAAAAACGGCAAAAGTCGGAAAAAGACGATGGAAAACAGGTATGCTATAAAGACAGGAAAAACAACGATGACAATAAAAGAAGCCCAAGAAGCTGTAGACCAATGGGTTAAGACTTATGGTGTGAGATATTTCTCCGAACTCACCAACATGGCCTGTCTCACCGAGGAAGTGGGCGAGTTGGCCCGCGTGGTGGCCCGCAAATACGGTGACCAGAGCTTCAAGAAGGGCGAACAGCCCAACTTGGGCGAAGAGATGGCCGATGTGATGTGGGTACTCATTTGTCTGGCTAACCAAACGGGGGTAGACCTCACCGAGGAGTTGCAAAAAAGCTTCGAAAAGAAGACCAAGCGCGATGCCACGCGCCACCTCGACAACCCTAAATTGCTGGGATGACGAAAAGGTATGCAAAAGGCCGTACCGGGCTGTAAGGGCAGGCATAAAGCACTGCCCCTACAGTTCGGCACATCCCTTGAATCTTTGCAGATTTAAATGTTTGAATCTTAAACATCATGTACGAGAAATAAACCATTTACTAACATTAAAAACTTTAAAATTATGGCTATCAATGACGTAGACAAGTATGTAGCAACATTGCAGAAGTACAACACCAACATCAAGGATGAAGAGGTGAAAGCAGCGGTGGAGAAAATCATCGCAGAAAAAGTGCCTGAAAACGACACTCCCGAAGTGAAGAAATTCCTCTTGGGCAGCGTGGAGCTCACCTCCCTCCGCACCACCGACAACGAAGAGAACATCCTCGCCATGGTGGAAAAGGTGAACCGCTTCGCCAAAGAATATCCCGAATTGCCGCATGTAGCCACGATTTGCACCTACCCCAACTTCGCCAAACTCGTGAGCGAGTCGCTGGAGGTAGACGGTGTGCAAGTGGTCAACGTGAGTGGCAGTTTCCCCTCCTCTCAGACATTTATCGAGGTGAAGGTGGCCGAGGCCTCACTCGCTGTGAAAGACGGCGCCACAGAGATTGATATCGTGATGCCCGTGGGCAAATACCTCAGCGGCGACTATGAGGGTGTGGCCGACGAAATCGGCGAGCAGAAGCAGGCTTGCGGCGAATGCCCCATGAAGGTGATTCTCGAGACCGGTTGCCTGCCCTCTATGAGCGATGTGAAGAAGGCTTCCATCATCGCCATGTATGCCGGTGCCGACTACATCAAGACTTCCACTGGTAAGGAGAAAGTCAGCGCCACTCCGGAGGCTGCCTACGTGATGTGCCAGGCCATCAAGGAATACTACGACCAGACGGGCATCCAGATAGGTTTGAAGCCCGCAGGCGGCATCAACACCGTGCGCGACGCTGTGACCTACTACACCATCGTGAAAGAGGTGCTGGGCGAGAAGTGGCTCACCAACAAGTGGTTCCGCATGGGCACAAGCCGCCTCACCAACCTGCTCATCAGCGAACTCGTGGGCAAGGAAGTGAAATTTTTCTAAGAGCCCCCCAACCCCCTAAAGGGGGCTTTGCCATCCTGCAAACAGGTGGAATGACAAAGCCCCTCTCAGGGGGCTGTTTTTTTTCAGGGGCTTTAACGGATATATAGCACAAAACATTAAATCTTTCGAAAAAGCCTTACAGCCAAAAGCACTCCCGTCTTTTGGCTTTTTTAAAATATTCACTTCATCCGCCCTATCCGCCCCATCAATTTCCTCACCCGGCCCAAACGACCATCCAAAACGGCCACACTTGGAAGGTCACTCGGCCCAAACGACAACCTCAAAGAGGCCCTTTTGCAAAGCCATTCTGGCCAAATCATCACCCATTTCAGGATGGAAAAGCCCCCTTTAGGGGGTTGGGGGTCTTTTAGGGAGGGTTGGGGGGCCGTGGTAATCGAAAAAAGGGAAACGCCCTCGCGCTTCCCTTGCCAATGCAAAGATACTACTTTTGCGTGCTATTTCCAAATGTGGTGCGAAAACTATTGACATCCTCCGCATCCCACACCGCACGGCACCGCAACAAAAGACCAGCCTCCTGCGGCCTCGTGTTCACCCGACTGCCGGGCCTTTCCTCCCCCACCCTACGACTTCCGCTCTATCACAAAGTTGAGGTAAGCCTTGAGAGCCTCTCCGATAGCCCCGTCGGTCACGTGGCTGCCGATAAACTCCATACACTCGGCATGGAAGTCGCCCATGCGCCGCTCGGCATATTCTATACCACCGTTGCACTTGGCAAAAGCCACCAGTTCATCAATTTCTCCCTTCGTCACACTCCCCTCCTTCACCTTCATGGCCAGTGCCCGCATTTCCTCGTCTCCCGTGGTGTGGAGCGCATGAATCACCGGTAAGGTGAGCTTGCCCTCGGCCATGTCGTTGCCGGTAGGCTTGCCGATGGTCTCAGAGTCGTAGTAGTCGAAGATGTCGTCGCGTATCTGGAAGATGATGCCAAGGTTTTGACCAAACTTCCGGGCCGCCTCAATGTCTTCCCGACCGGCTCCGGTCGACATCGCCCCCATGCCCGCACAAGCCTCAAAGAGAGCCGCCGTCTTCTGGCGTATCACCTGATAGTACACCTCTTCGGATATTTCCTGATTCCGGATGTTGGTGAGCTGCAATATCTCGCCATTGGAGAGCGTACGCCCCAGTTGGGCCAGATAGGTGATGATGGCCTGATCGCCCGTCAGCGACACATTGAGCAGGGCCGTGGAGAGGATATAGTCGCCCACGAGCACGGCCACTTTGTTGTTGTAGCTCGCATTCACCGAGGCCTGTCCGCGCCTCTCCCCGCTCTCGTCCACCACGTCGTCGTGTACCAGACTGGCCGTGTGGAGCAGTTCCAGACCCACGGTCGCGCGCTGCGTCACCTCCGTCACCTCACCGAAATTCTTGGCCATGAGCAGTACCAGCATCGGCCTCATGCGCTTTCCGGCCCGCTTCCTGATGTGCTCAAGCACCTGCCCGAGCAGTCCGTCGGCGTGCGACAGCGAATCGTTGAAAAGGTTGATAAAGGTATCCAGTTCTGAAGAAATCGGCTGTTTGATGAGAGTCAAATAATCCATGAGTCTGTAAATTTGTTACAAATTTAGTTATTTATTCGGTATTTGTGGCAATTTTTTAGTAATTTTACGCAGAAAATCAGCTTTTAATATGGATAAATTATTTCTCTTGGACGCCTACGCCCTCATCTACCGCTCCTACTATGCGCTGCTGCGCAGTCCCCGCATCAACTCCAAAGGACTCAACACCTCGGCCGTGCTGGGATTCATGAACACGCTCAACGAGGTGCTCACCAAGGAGCGTCCCACCCACATCGGTGTGGCCTTCGACCACGGCAAGACGTTCCGCCACGAGGCATTCCCCCAATATAAGGCCCAGCGCGAGGAGACACCGGAAGACATCAAGCTCTCCGTGCCTATCATCAAGCGCATTCTCGAAGCCTACCGCATACCCATCTTGCAGGTAGACGGCTTCGAGGCCGACGACATCATCGGCACCGTGGCCACGCGTTTCGGCCGCGAGGGCGTGGCCACCTACATGCTCACGCCTGACAAAGACTACGGGCAGCTCGTGGCCGACAACGTGTATATCTACCGTCCGCGCCATGGCGGGGGCTACGAGGTGATGGGTCCCAAGGAGGTGCAGGCGAAGTATGGCATCGCCTCTCCGCTCCAAGTCGTCGACCTGCTGGCACTCATGGGCGACTCGGCCGACAACTTCCCGGGCTGTCCGGGCGTGGGCGAGAAGACGGCGGCGAAACTCATCGGCGAGTTTGGCAGCGTGGAAAATCTCATTGCCAACACAGCACAACTGAAGGGCAAGTTGCGCGAAAAGGTGGAAGGGGCCGTGGAAGACATCAAGATGTCAAAGTTCCTCGCCACCATCCGGACGGATGTGCCGACCGACATACGGCTCGACGATCTGAAGGTGGAATCGCCCGACGAGGCAAAACTCGACCAGATCTTCACCGAACTGGAGTTCAACAGCTTCAGAAAGCGAATGCTTAACAAAGCTGAAAAGAAGCAAAAAACCGATAATCTGCAGCTCGATTTTTTTGCCGAAAATCCGACCGACGGGCCGTCTGTCGCTGAAAACGCGAATTTTGAGACCCTAAAAACGATACCTCACGAATACCAACTCATTGAAACAGAGGAGGAAACGCGCCGACTTTATGACTTTTTCAGGACAAACAAAATTCTCAGTCTGGACACAGAGACCACTTCCACCAATGCCATCGAGGCCGAATTGGTGGGATTGAGCTTTGCCGTGGAGGAGCGGAAGGCATTTTATGTGGCCATTCCGGCCAATCGTGAAGAAGCCTTAAAAATCGTTGCAATATTCAAACCGCTCTACGAAGACCCCGAAATCCTGAAAGTGGGACAAAACATCAAGTACGACATCGAGGTGCTCCGCCACTATGGCGTGGAGGTGGCCGGCCCCATGTTCGACACGATGATTGCCCACTACCTGCTCCAACCCGAACTCCGCCACAACATGGACTACATGGCCGAGGTCTACTTGGGCTACCGCACCGTACACATCGAGGAACTCATCGGCCCCCGGGGGCGCAACCAGAAAAACATGCGCGACCTCTCCCCCACCGACATCTATGAGTATGCCTGCGAAGATGCCGACATCACGCTGCGGCTCAAAAACGTGCTCGAACCCAAACTTGACGAGGCCGGCGTGGCCCGGCTTTTCCGCGACATCGAGATGCCGCTGGTGGGCGTGCTGGCCAACATGGAGCTCAACGGAGTGTGTCTTGACACCGAAGCACTGCACGAAACGTCGGAAGTTTTCAACAAGCGCATGGCCGCTATCGAGCAGCACATCTACGAGTTGGCGGGCGAGCAGTTCAACATCTCTTCGCCCCGGCAGGTGGGCGACATCCTCTTTGGCAAGATGAAGATTGTGGACAAGCCCAAGAAGACCAAGACCGGGCAGTTTGTCACCTCCGAAGAGGTGCTCCAGCAGTTGCGCTCCAAGAGTCCCATCATCGACGAGATACTGAACTACAGGGGCCTCAAGAAACTTCTCAGCACCTATGTCGATGCCCTGCCCAAACTCATCAACCCGCGCACGGGGCGCATCCACACCTCGTTCAACCAGACTGTCACGGCCACGGGCCGGCTCTCGTCGAGCGACCCCAACCTGCAAAACATTCCTGTGCGCGACGACGACGGGAAGGAGATTCGCAAGTGCTTCATTCCCGAACCGGGTTGTCTGTTTTTTTCAGCCGATTACAGTCAGATAGAACTGCGCATCATGGCTCATCTCTCGGAAGACGAAAACATGATCGAAGCCTTCCGCGAGGGCTTCGACATCCATGCCGCCACGGCTGCCCGCATCTGGCATAAGGACATCGGCGAGGTGACTCCCGCCGAGCGCAAGAAGGCCAAACAGGCTAACTTCGGCATCATCTACGGCATCACCACCTACGGACTGGCCCAGCGCATGGACATCTCCAACGGTGAGGCCCGTGACCTCATCGACGGCTACTTCCTCACCTTCCCGCGCGTGGAGGCCTACATGGAGCAGGCCAAGGAGACCGCCCGCAAGCAAGGCTACGCCGAGACGCTCTTCCACCGCCGCCGCTATCTGCCCGACATCAATTCCCACAACGCCACCGTGCGGGGCTTCGCCGAGCGCAACGCCATCAATGCGCCCATCCAAGGTTCCGAGGCCGACATCATTAAGGTGGCCATGGTGCGCATCCATCGCCGCTTCAAGGCCGAGGGCATCCGCTCGAAGATGATCCTACAGGTACACGACGAACTCAACTTCTCCGTCTTCCCCGAGGAGAAAGAGCAGGTGGAACGCATCGTCGTCGAAGAGATGCAGGGAGCCTACAAGCTCCGGGTGCCCCTCGTGGCCGATGCCGGATGGGGCAAAAACTGGCTCGAAGCGCATTGATAACAAGGCGGGCAGACGGCAATCTTCTGATTGCATCTGCCCGCCTTTTTTTGACCATTTCCCACAAAGACCGTGAAAAACGCCATAACAAATGTTAAGTACACGATTACTATGTTAACAAAATATAATAATCGGGGGGGGGTAAAACAACACCCATAAATATTTGATAACTTTGCAGCGACAAATTAGCAAACATATAGAGACAACATTCCCAAGCATCGGAAGCAGACTATTCTAAGAACACAAACAAGCTCAGAGAACGGCTTGTATCGCCACACAAGAATTTTGCAACACTCCTTTGACTGCCACTCATCATCAGCACGAGAGGAGCATCTCCGCGCCCTAAAATGCGGGCAGCAGACAAGAGAAAGTATCATTCGGTGTAAAGGACAAAGAGAGTGTAAATCAAATCATCAACAATAATGCGAAAAATTTTACTTTTATTTGTAGCCGCCATCGTGGCTGCAAGTGCGCACGCAAGTGTCAAAGTGACAGAAAATCCCTCGGGAACAGTTACTATCGCCGTGAATGGAGCGGCCGGACAGATTGGAGTAGAGACGGGTCAAGGTTGGGCTCCTTACAATTATTCTTCTAATATGTCCAGTTATCAAGAGCTAATTAAAAAAGCTTCAAAAGTAGTCATCACGGGAAATATCAATACTACGGACATCAAGGCCATTGTACAAAAAAGTGCATCTGAATCCAACAAAACTTGGACACTCACTACACTTGATATGAGCGGTGCGACAATAGACAGAATGACCACAGACGCAAGCGGAACTCAGGCTTTTGTCCCATTTTCATATTTCTATATCGCTTGCAAAAATGTTTTCCTTCCAAAAAGTCAAAACGGAATAATACCAAATGAGTTTGGTTCACAATTCACAAATGTTTTAGAGAATATCGTTATCCCCACAGGCACATCTCTTGGCGATAATGCCTTTATAGGCAAGACTAACCTAAAGAGTGTTAAGCTACCTGCCGGCTTAGTCTCCATTGGTAAAAATGCGTTTACCAGAACAGGTATCACACATATCACTCTGCCCAACTCTCTTGAGTCTATTGGCGAGGAAGCATTTGTAGAATGTCATAACCTGAAGACCATTGCTTTCCCCGCCGGCTTGAAAACAATCGGTGACAAAGCATTCAACAACACCAAGCTGATGGATGTTTATTTCCTCGGCAAGGAAGCACCAATCGTAGGCAATGACGCTTTTGATGCGGGAACATATAAGGGAAACGGCGGATTCGCCCCCACCAATTATAGCGATACTAACCCTATTGGAGATACAAAAAATGGCTATGCCGAGCGTCGCAACTACATCAATGGTGCAAACACCTTTGGATTGCTCCACCTGCGCGCCGATCTGACCAATGAACAACGTGCCAAATATACCGATATCACTCGTGACTACAAAGTAGAGAAAATAGATGAAAACAACCCAAATAGTTTTTATAAAGCTTTCTACGACCTTTACTATGGCAAAATGAAGATATGGCCGGGCAGAGTCTCCTATGAAAAGACCTTTAATGATGCTGTAGCCGGAAAGCTCTGGAATGGCACCACTACTTACGACAAGGATAAATACATGGGCCTACACAAATTCACCATCACCGTTTCCAATGTCTACAACGATGACACCGAGAAGTGGAAGTTCGGCAAAAAGGGACAGCAGTGGTGGACCATCTGCGTGCCTTTCAACATGACCAAGGCGCAAGTGACAGCCGTGTTTGGAGCCAACACCGAGGTTTGCAAGATGAACGAAGTGGTGAGAAACAAGGAGAAGCGTCGCATCACCTTGAAGTTTAAGGACGACCAATATAAGAATGCAGCCTCCGACGACGCCATTGTCATCAAGGCACACGAGGCCTATATGATTTTCCCGACAGCCTCCCCCACCCTCGACCTCACATTTGAGGGCTATCAACTGGAGGAAGGCAGCCCTATCCCCACTATCATCAGTGCCACGGAAGAGGGCAGCGTGACGGAGAATGGCGGCTACACCTACCGCTTCATCGGCAACTACCTCTCCACTTGGAACGCCAACGAGAACAACGGTGTGGGCAAGCCCATCTACATGCCGCAATACACCTACTTCCTCGGGGCAAAGGGAGGCAAGCACGTGTTCTTCTACCAGACGGGCACCACGGGCAAGTGGAATCCGTTCTCGGCTACCGTGCAGGTGTTCAAGGGACAAACCAACTTCGGCATCGACGACTCCTTTGTGACCGAAAGCGGAGCCAAGACGGCCTCTTTCTTCGGCACCGAAGACGACAGCCACACCACCGGCATTGAAGACGTCACGATAGAGGCTGGCAACAACCCTTCCACCAGCGTGGTCTACACCCTCGACGGGCGCATCGCCGGCCGCGGCCAACAGGCTCTCAACGGCCTGAAGAGCGGCATCTACATCGTGAATGGAAAGAAAATTGTTGTACGCTAAAGAATATACGAAAAATGAAAAAAACATATCAAACACCGGAAACCTCCGTTGTCAAAATAAAGATGGAAACCTTGTTGCAGGCCACCAGCCGCGTGAGTAATGTCGGAGGCAATTCCTCTTCCAACAGCGGTAAAGAGCACTATAACGACCCCACAGGACAAATTTCCGGCCAAGACGGAGGCGAGTCACTCTCCAAGCGAAACAACATGTGGGACGGTTTCGACGATTGACAACCGTCACTCCAAGAATACCTTCAAGGCAAAGGATGGCAGGAGCCCTACACAGGGCACTGCCATCCTTTGTTTGTCAGTGACATCAAATAAAACTTTTCAACTCATACATTGCAGATGATCAGAAACAATAAAAAGGAGGGAAAACTTCTGTTATTCATAGAAAATGACTACATTTGCACCTGACACCGGCCGCGACAATGCTGAGCCGGACTCATAAACGCTGCTTACAAACAACACTAAGAATATGATTAAAATAACCGACAACACTTATTACGTTGGTGTCAACGATCGCAAGAAAGCCCTTTTCGAGGGCTTGTGGCCCCTGCCCAATGGCGTGTCCTACAACTCCTATCTCATCGTAGACGACAAGGTGTGCCTCATCGATACCGTGGAGGTGGACTTCTTCACGCAGCTCATCGAGAACATACGCGAGGTGATAGGCGACCGGCCCATCGACTACATCGTGGTGAACCACATGGAGCCCGACCACAGCGGTTCGCTCTCGCTCATGCGCAAGTTCTATCCCGATGTGAAGGTCATCGGCAACAAGAAGTCGTTTGACATGCTCTGCGGCTTCTACGGCGAGCGGGGCTGCGAACATGAGGTGAAGAACGGCGACACCGTGGCACTGGGCCGGCACACCCTGCAATTCTACATGACCCCGATGGTGCACTGGCCCGAGACCATGATGACGCTCGACACCACCACCCGGGCCATCTTCACGGGCGATGCCTTCGGCTGCTTCGGTGCCCTCAACGGTGGACTGATAGACTCCGAAATCAACTGCGACCGCTTCTGGCGCGAAATGGTGCGCTACTATTCCAACATCGTTGGCAAATACGGTACGCCCGTGCAGAACGCCCTGAAGAAGTTGGCCGGTGTGCAGCTCGACTACATTTGCCCCACCCACGGGCCCGTGTGGCACGAACATGCAGACAAGGTGGTGGGCATGTACGACCAAATGAGCCGCTACGACACCGAGGAAGGCATCGTGATATGCTACGGCACCATGTACGGCAACACCGAGCGCATGGCCGAAATCATCGCCCGTGAGGCCAGTCAGGGGGGCATCAAAAACGTGATGATGTACAATGTCTCGAAGACCCACCACTCCTATCTCATCCGCGACGTGTTCCGCTACAAGGGTCTCATCGTGGGTGCCCCCACCTACAACACGGGCCTCTATCACGAGATGGAAGTCTTCCTGAGCGAGATAGCCAACCGCGACATCAAGAACCACCTGCTCGGTTGGTTCGGCAGCTATGGCTGGGCAGGCAAAGCCGTGGCCAAGATAGCCGAATGGAACGAGAAGCATATACACTTCGAGGCTGTGGGCGAACCCGTAGAAATGAAGCAGGCACTCACACCTGAGGTGGTGGAGAAGTGCCGTGCACTGGGCAGGGCCATGGCCGAGAGGCTGATTAAGGAGAGGTGAAAAGCCTCCCCCGACCCCTCCGAAGGAGGGGAGGGCCTCGCGGGACAAAGGCTGTTTAAGATCCCCCAAAAGACCCCCAACCCTCTAAAGGGGGCTTTACCATCCAC
>OBXA01001790.1_pt1 | contig 11570 bp, 5 predicted proteins | sample 1538121 | NCBI WGS metagenome assembly OBXA01 (sample SAMEA2580133, study PRJEB22360) | human gut metagenome | biome: human gut; feature: human-associated habitat; material: faeces | place: Denmark | collected 2008/2010 | reverse complement strand
AATCCACTAAGTGCTCCTACGATAAGCCCCTGTATCGGGCAGGTAAGTGTATAGGCAGCAAGGTTTGACGTGCCAAGATGCCCATAGACGGCAGACTCCACATTTTGTCCGAGGCTCCACAAAAATTCACTGACCAGAATCGGCATAATCATGATCAGATAATCCTTGATAGTAATTTTGCTGAAATGCAATGTCCATACCGGTTTATTTCCATCTTTTCTGATACATAAGGCAAATCCAACAGCAATAAATACAAGGTTAAACAACTGCGAAATAAGTGTTGCAATCGCAGCTCCTTTCATTTCCAGACGTGGGAGTCCGAATTTTCCAAATATCAGCAGGTAGTTCAGTCCTGTGTTTACAGCGACTGCTCCAAAGCTTGCTAAAAAAGGTATAGTTGCATGCTCCCTGCAACGCAGCCATGAGGATAAAATATTACTGACCGCCATTGGAATATATGAAAACGCTACAATTCTGAAATAAATTGCACCTGTGTTTATAATCCCCATATCCCCTGTATATAGCTTCAGAATTTTAGATGGAAAAACACCTGCTGCAAACAAAAACAACGCAGATATTACAATTCCACAAATAAGGCTCACATCAAAACTGCACCATGCCTCCTTTGTATCTTCTGCTCCAATAAACTGCGCGATTAGTATCCCCGCAACCGTGCTTACTGCACCAATCACCACTGAAAAAATCAGCGAAAAGTTTCCACATAGTCCAACTGCCGATATGTTAGTTTCTCCTAACTGTCCTATCATAATCTGGTCAACAATTGAAAAAGATGCCTGCAGCATACTTTGCAATGTGACAGGAATTGCAATTTTACACAATGATTTCATAAACTTTGACATTATAATTTCCTCGTACTTTCTCTTTTTATTAAACCAACTGGTAACACGATTTCTGTCTCACATTCTACTCCATTGCGCATTGCTTCCAGACATTCAATTGCGGTTTTTGCTCTCAAGTCTGCCTCTTGATGAATCGTTGTGAGTGAAGGATTGCTTTCCCTGCTTGCCATGCTATCATCAAAGCCGATGATCTGGATATCCTCTGGAATCCGAATATTCTTTTCTTGTAAAAACTTCATAAACTCAACTGCATAAAAATCTGAAACTGCAAAAGCAGCGGTAACATTGCTCTTTAACAGTTGCGTATATTTATCATCATAAAAACTCATTCTTTCCTTTTCTGTCTTGGGTATCTCCCATCTTAATGTTTCTCCTGGTTCAAACGCTTTGCGAAATCCTTCGATGCGTTCTTTATCCATACAAATGAAATTATCTGCTATGCACAATGCTTTTTCATGTCCTAGCTCCTTTAAATATTTCCCAGCCTGATAACCGCCATCATAATGATTGATGACCAGATTTACTACCTTGGAGCATTTTTCAAAATAGCCATCATACACAACAAACGATATCCTCATCTGATTTCTGAGCTTCTCATAATCGACTTCGCAAAATCCCATCAGAATCAGACCGTCCATATTCCACATAGAAGCAAACACTGGAATCTCACTGATGTCGGATGTCGTTTTTATCATCAGGAAATATCCTTTTTCATTAACCTCGTGGGAAAGAGCATTGAGTGATGACATCACAAATCCATCCTCTAAAACCCTGCCCTCATACTTCACATGGTCATTCACCACCACACCGATGATTCTTGAATTATTTCTCGCAAGCAAAATCCCCGCCATATTCGGGATATATCCTGACCGTTCAAGTTCCTGCTGGACACGTTTTACCGTCTCATCCGAAATCTTTTTGGTTTTGCCATGAATCACCTTTGATACAGTTGCTGTACTAAGACCTAATGAATCAGCAACATCCACGATTCGAACCCTGTTCTGTGCCATATTTAATCCTTCTTTTTCTTATATTCTGATTATATGGTACAATAAAAAAATTGCTTTTACAAAGGTTAAACGTGTAACCTATCACAAAATTCTTGTCAAGATTTTGTGACATTTTTCTATAACATTATTATTTTATCTATAGAGTTCTGCCTATCTTTCTTTGAAAAATCAATCCATCCTAACTGCATTCCTAACTCACTCTCTACTTGCTCAAAGCAAATTTTTTGTTCTCCAGCTGTACAATTTCACCAGTTTTTCTTCCATACTTGAGACCACGTTCAACTGCTTCCACCAGAGCATTACCACTTCGTGCAAATCCCATGGTACGTATAGTATCTCGAACCAAATCATCTTTTGTAGCCGCACCTTTTGTATCTAAAGTCACACATACAGCATTTTTTAATTCTTGGAGACAAACCTCATCCATAGAACGTTTCTCTGACAATTCAGTATCATTTCTATAAATGTCAAACTGCTCTGGTTCCTGAGTGCTGCTCCAATAATATTTCACTCCATTTTGCTTCATTGACTTAGCTTGGACTTTCTTTAATGCTTTTTCTGTTGCTTCTGTTGTCTGCGTACTTGCTCTCTGAATATCAAAAGATCTAAGTACTCTTCTTACAAGCCTTTCGTGACATATAGGTGCTTCTGCTTCAATAATCATTTGAGCTTTCCTAGTAATCTCTGAAGCATTCCCTTTCAGTACATACTCTTGTGTAGATAGAGGTGTAACTGCAATTTCTCCCATATCATATGGCACTACACGATATTCCATATTTGCACGGTGAGTTTCTTCATCTTCCACCTTCTCGGTGATAGCAGGCTCCTTTTCTACAACTCCTGCAATTTTCACAGTGCTAGAATAAATTGTGTGATTTTCAAGTTTTGCTGACACTACAGTATTTTTTTCTTCCGATACGACTTCCGTCAGAACACTTTCCTGCTCAGAAATCACCGCCTCGCTTGTAGTGCTATCTTCTTCTGATAAATCTGCTTGTTCTACATCTTTTGTAAGTTCTGTATCATCACCTTGTTCAAGAATACCCTCTTGATTTGTGTCACTCGTATCATCAGGTGTTGTAAGAATTCCTGCTTCTTTTGCATTTTCATAAGCAATCTGCTTCTTCTGCTCTAACTCATCTAATAACTTTTGAATTTCCTTCTGCTTGTTATCCCACCAATCCATAGTCCAAATTCTGTGGAGACTCCAGCCAAGTCCACCTAATACATTGATCTGGGCAATTTCTCGATCTTTTGTATTTTTACTTTGGCGATAGGATTCTCCATCCAACATGATTCCAAGCAGGTACTCTTCTTCGTTATACGGATTAAGTACAGCAATGTCTACCTTAAATTTAGAATGACCTACAGCTTTTTGATACTTATATCCCGCCTTTTCAATTTCGGCGCATACTCTTTTCAAAATGCCCTGATTCGTCTTTGCATGTAATTCTGCATATGAAAGCTGCAATTTCCCTTTTTCAGCAAATTCCAGAAAATCTTTTAGTGATTCCACACCTTTCGCTTTTGTACGCTTCAAATCTATCATTTCCGAAGTCATGATGGTAAACACAATCATTTCAGATCTAGCACGTGAAACAGCCACATTTAGACGTTTCCATCCGCCTTCTCTGTTTAATGGTCCAAAATTAAGTGAAAGCTTTCCATCTTCGTCAGGGCCAAACGCAACAGAGAAGAGAATTACATCTCTCTCATCTCCTTGTACGTTCTCCAGGTTCTTTACAAATAAAGCCTCCGCTCCAGTAGTTGCCCACTTATCAAATTCAATATCATTTGCAAACTCCTCTTGGAGCATATCTTCAATAAGCGTCTGCTGACTAATATTAAATGTGACCACTCCTATAGATTGATTCTTTAATGTATCGTCCTTATATCTGCGCTTAATTTCCTTTATGATGGCCTTCGCTTCACCCTCATTGATACGTCCCTTCTTGCGATCAAAGAAGCCTTCGGCTTTCACCATGCTAACTCTCTTCTCCCTATCATTTACAGACGGGAATGTAAGCATGGAGTTTTCATAAAATTCATGATTGCTAAATGCAATAAGGCTTTCATGACGACTTCTGTAATGCCATTTTAGATACGCTGATGGCATACCAAGCGCTAAGCAATCATCCAAGATACTATCCAAGTCCTCAATATCCAGGTTGTCCTCATCTACTGTATTGCCCGCAAAGAAACTGGTAGGTGGCATCTGATTAGGATCACCAACAATCACCGCATTCTTTCCTCTAGCAAGTACTCCTACAGCTTTGCAAGTAGGTAACTGCGATGCTTCATCGAAAATCACAATGTCATACGGATTACCATCAGCAGATAAATATTGTGCAACAGAAATAGGACTCATCAACATACAAGGAGTCAATCTTGACAGGACATGTGGTATCTGGTCAAACAATGTACGAATAGATAATCCTCTACCATTACTACTAATTGCTCTGCGCAAAATATTTAATTCTTTGCTTATCTCCACATTGTCGTAAGACAAAGGAAGGTTATGTGTTAGCTTGTAATACATTTCTTCTTTCGTAAGCTCTGTAAATTCATCGTCCAATTTCTTGAACTGTACAATCTGTTCGTTGAATCCATTGCCAGTAAATCCATTTAACACAGGCTCACTTTCAATTACTTGAAGAATAATCGCCTTATACATTGATCGCAGATATACATCCATGACCTTTTCATGGTCTAATCCATTTTCATAAGCATTGCATATCGGCTCCAAACCAGCATTTATACACAATTCCTCAAACTGTTTAAATACAATCCAGTCTTTGATAACCGCTGCATGTTGTGTCAGCTGTTCACATACTGTCATCCTATCTTCAATCCAGTTATCTGTAGATGTGTTAAAATGTAATTTTAACAGCTGTACTACTACGCTTTCTTTTTCCTTTACAGTCTCAAAGGTTTGGATAAATAGCTTGGCATTTGCCATGCAATCAGAAAACTTTCCCTGATTTTCAAGCTGTCGTATCTTATAAAAGTATTTTGCAACTATGCTTAATTGTTCCTTTACCTGTTGCTTATATTCACATAACTCACGTTCAGACGGATGTGCATCTACAATTTGCTTCCACTCATATGAAATCTTGGCATTTTTATCTTCAAGAATCTTTTCTTCCTGCTGATACACTCGAACACCTGCTATAATTGCTGGAATTTGCTCGATTTGTACCGGTGTATTGGAGAACGATTGTATTTCATCTACCAGATTTTTTAAAGCTCGTCCTTTTCCTAAAAACTTTTTGTTTGCCTCATCATATTTTGTCTGATATGCATTCATATCTTGATGCAAAAAAACTTCCTGCCAGTTTCTGCACAACTGTTCCTTTTTAACTGACCATGTATCTCTTGCCGCAACATATGCTATCGGTTCATCAAACTCTTTATCTACATTATCAGCAGCTAAAATGATAGCAGGAATATTCTCAGCCGATACAATACTTTGAGCACAACGGTACAGTTCATCCCATTCTTGCTCTGTATGCGGTTGCTCTAATGACAACTGTAATAATAGCTTTTCTGCTTGATCTGGTAACGAGATTAACGCTTGCTTATAGGCACCAACGGATTCTTCTAACTCCATTTTTAATGTTTGAGAATAGACAGTTTGTCCCACCATAGACAATGGATGTCCATTTGGATGTCCTATAGCATTACCCGTAGCTACAAGCTGCTCCAATAATCTCTTCTGATTATCCAAATCTCCTTGTGACAAAGTAGCTACATAATCTGGTGAAAAGCGCACTTCAAGCGAGTAATCTGGAATCTCTTCATAAAGATCAATCAATTCTTTTACACTCTTTCCAAATCCTCTTCGTTCATGTAGTTTCTGGACATAAGCGTCCAAGTCAGCTTTCATCTGGCGAATTGAATCTATCTTTTGATCATATTCTGTGCGCAACCCAAGAACACCTATTTCCAGATTCTTTCGCAATTGATCCAGCACAGCCTTTTTAGTTGCCTTATTGGAATGAAGCTCCAGGCAGAAATCACCTATTCCAAGTGCTTCTAATCGTTTTTGAACGACCTCTAATGCTGCCATTTTTTCCGCAACAAAAAGCACGGTTTTTCCTTTTGTTAATGCATTGGCGATCATAGCAGTTATGGTTTGTGACTTTCCGGTTCCTGGAGGTCCGTGCAAAACAAAACTGACATTATTTGCAGCCATGTTAATTGCTCTAAGTTGGGATGCATCTACTGTGATTGGTAAATATGCTTCATCCGTATCAACGTTATCTGGAATTTTACAATCCCAATCCACTGCACCTTTAATCAGACTTCTAACAATATCATTTCTCTCCAGCATATCACTGTGACTATGGATATCATTCCACATAACAAATTGCGAAAATGAAAAGTTTCCAATAAAGCCTGCTTCCAATACATCCCACATTGGCAGGCTCATGATTCCATGTCTCATAATTGCAAAGATTTTAGGCAAATCTAATCCATGATCATCTGTTGGTAGAGGACTTAATCCGTTAATCTGAATATCATAATTTTGCTTTAGAAATTCAAGCAAGGTGATATTAATCTGCGCATCTTCGTCCCTCATACGCATTGTATAACCTTTGTTTGCCGATTTTCTGGTTATATCTATCGGAAGAAGTATAATCGGAGCATATCTAACATTCACATTTTCTGTTTTCTTACCCTCTGTCCAGCGTAATAGGCCAAGTGCAAGGTACAGTGTGCTGGCACCGTTCTCCTCTAATGATGTTTTAGCGCTTCTATACATTTTGGTTAAGCAGTTACTTAATTCCTTTTCTGTGTAGAAGGAGTGCAGTTTCTTATGTTTACTTTCCAGTTCCATGAACTCAGTAAAGGATCCTAAATCTGTCAATGCTTCAACAGGTATTCCTTCTCCCTTTATCTCCATGTTGTCTGGTCTCGGTAGCACCTGGAACTCCTCTCCGTCACTAAGTGCATCTTCAAGAATACTAATATTACTGCTCAAAAGCGGAACTACAGCCTTGGTAAATCTCAAATTGATGAGCATATTACGCATACTAAGATCTAGTAGTTTTCGCTCCCACTGTAACTGCTTCGTTGTTTCTGTCTTTTCTCCCAAATTGCTTAAATCGAATGTTTTTCCAATTTGAGATGGCGCACTTGTAACGTTGCTCTCATTTCTATCCTGATGCTGCACTACAAAACCACCATCCGTCTTTACACGTACTGGAAGTGGTCGAATACCCATACTTCTGGCTCTGACAACGTCAATCGCAAATTCAAACTTTCCATAATTAGATACGTTATCTGTTGCTAATTTTACTGCGTGATCAAAATCTATATTTTTACCTGCGCACATTGCAGTACATTCAACTACCAATAATTCATGAATACCATTTGACATGCGCTTCTCAAACTGAGATGGATCATCCATGATTGTATTGGAAAATGAATCTTCTATTAGCCAAACACCGGCAAAAATATGACCATGAATAAGAACCATAATTGGATTTAATCCCATTGCCTCAAGACACGCCACATAAAGCAAAGTGAGATCCATACAAGTCCCCATGTGCTGCTCTAATACTGCATCCGCCAATCGTATTCTTTGACCCAACACTTCAAAACTAGACGGTGGATTTGCGTATGTAATATTCTTCTGTTGAATTGCTGCGTATGCGGCTGCGGCCATCTGCTTCACACGATTAGGATCATCATACTGATATCCTGCAAGTGACGGATCCTTCGTCCATTTTTCCAAGTACTTTGAAGCCAATTGTAAGAGACTACTTACTACCGGATGGTTAGGCATAGAAAAAGCAGCTAATAATTCTGGTGTATATTTCAATCCTGGCCACTGTTCAAACGCCAGTGCTGTTACTTCCTTTGTATCTGATATTATTTCCTGGTTTTCAAAAATCAGCTGAAAATGAACGCTGCAAGCAATCCTCTCTATCAAAGAAGCAAGGTAATCTCCATTGATTTTTAATTTTATATTTTTCAGATGCACCTCTTCTTCTGGACGTAACTTCTGAATACCAACCTCTGACTTTTCAATAAGTTCGCTATCGGATTCAATCCTAAGAATTAAATTATTGAATTCATCTTTAGAATTATTTTTTACACAAACTTCGCTAATAATGTTTACGCCATTCTGTTGAATTGCGTAGTTAATGACCTCATCCATATCTACGGATAATGTTATATTATTTCTTGCATTCGCAATAGTGTTTGAATCTGGCTTTATATTTTGGGTATTGTTGCTTGTGCTATCGTTAGAGAACTCTTTTTTCTCTTCTTTTTCTTGTTCAGCTTCTTCGTCAACTTTCATTTCTTCCCACGCAAATAGAACAGCTGCCATATGTTTACAGTTGCTACCAGTCTGTGCGTATGAACATCCACACTCCATGCTTTCTACAGTATCTGAACCCAATCTTATACGTACACGAAAGCTCTCCAAGCCTTCCACATCTGCTGATAATGTACCACCATCGCTTGTAAGATTATGAACAGAATGATTCTGTACATAATCTTTACCGCCGTTCAGGACATTTTCCTTAAAAAGCTGTTTCCAATCCATATTTTCCTCCAGTATTTATGACGTCTAAATGGAATCAACATACTTATTATATGCTGTTTGCAGTTTCTTCTCTGTTATCTCCTCATCAAATATTCCGTAGATCCCAGATTCTATGATTTCTCTGAATAAATCAATACTACAGATATTTAATGGTAGTTTCCATTCAAATAATTGATCTATCATATCTGAATCATAGACATTTTCAAACTCTCTAAGTGATGCTATATTCCCTGGTGGCACCATCACACTTACCATGAAATGTTCTTTTAAATCTTTCTTGGTATACAGATTCTGATGATACAAATCATACATGGACATTCCTTCAACACCGCTTAAATCGATATAAAATACTTTCAATAACAGCTCCAGAGCGTCCGACATGTTTCCTTTTTCTCTAGTGAGCTGATACATATTTAAATAAATATTTCTGCCTTCATTTATACTGCAATTCTTTACCTTTTGATTAAATATCCTCCACATTACTGAAAGATACTCTTCTCCATCTTTAGCATTTGCATCATACTCTTTCCAATCCACGCCCCAATTTTTATGTTTATGTATCTCTGCATAGGATTGATGCTCTTTAAGGAATCCTTCTCCTTTATCGCTTAACTTGAATAAAGTCTCTGTAACATGCTCATTGATAAAGCTTTCATCAGCATTCGTTAATATTCTACTTATCAAGTCTGCCTTTTTCCCTGAGACTGGTTGTTCCAGTTCTAAAAGCATATTCTTTAATTCCGGCACCTTAAATGCATCTAGCATTTCTGATGTCGAAGCTTTTTCAAAATAGCCTTCCTGTATCAACTGCTTATGATATTCTACGCAATCTCTAATTCCACATTCGTAAAGAAAATATCCCGGATATTGATCTTTTGAACGCACTGCCGAAGGTTTCCTAAATGCCCACAAGAATACTGCCTTTGCATATTCGCCTTGCAATGGAGGAATATCTGACTGCTCTTTATCATATTTTACTTCTGTACTAATTTTAACAATCACCGAAGGAGCCGCCTTACGCTCTTTAGGTTGATAAATAGGTTCTTCCACACGGCTTGCTTCCATTGCTTGATGTTCCGTATTATTTACAGCATTTTGCATGTATTCATGCGATTCAGTTACTTTCACCGATTGAACCCTTGGTGCTGTAGCATTCGCATTTTTCCTAGCCTGTATTTTTTGAATATAAGTTCGTTTTTTCTCATCATTCCAAAATAATTGCTTCCTGAATGCAAAATAGAAAATGACCAAATATGGAATTGTAAATATCCAAAACACAACGGCATATTCACTCCACTTCGGCAATGTAGTAATTACAACCATAAGCTCCCACAGGGACGAAATGCCAAATACTACTTTCCATAGAATAGTAGCTATTCCTCCTCTAAGTATTCTTTTTTCTTCAGCTGTATATTGTGTCTTCAAAGATGTTCCTCCTTTGGTCTCCACATCACATATTATGCATTCAGGATTATAAATCTATCTGCTAGTATAGCGTTTTCTAAATAACTGAACCATTTACGCAGAATATTTTTCAGAAAGTGCATGTCAAAAAACGTAGGCGTAGCGGGCTACGCTGAGGATTTTTGGCATGTGCTATCGGGAAAATAGGCAAGTAATATGGTTTAGTTAATTTAAAAACGCTATACTAGTATAAAAGTTTTTAACTAACTCGACTATACATTTTCTTTATGATACAATCTTCATATAACATATATGGAGGTCATATTCATGGGCAGAAAAGCAGGCACAATAACACTAACAGAGGATCAGCGTTCATATCTTGAACTGCAAACGCGGGCTAGAACAATACAGGCTCAGACTGTATGTAGAGCAAGAATACTGTTATTACGTGCTGATGGTGTGTTGTGCTTAAATAAATTCAAAGAGGGCGGGGTGGAAAATGCCTTGTTTGATGCTCCTGGTCGTGGCCGGAATGCTGAAATAACCGATGACGAGAAGGCATGGATTATTAATATTGCCTGCCAGAAGCCGGTTGATCTTGGCTATTCAGCAGAAATATGGACACGTGCACTTCTTACAAAACACATCAATAAGTTTGCTGAAGAGACAGGTCATACAAGGCTGTCAACAATCAGTCAATCTAAGGTTCGCACAATACTTAAAGAGGCAGATATTAAGCCTAATAAAATAACTTATTACTGTGAAAACCGTGATCCTGATTTTGAACAGAAAATGCACAATGTTCTTCTGGTATATAAACAATTATCATTGCAGTTCGACGAAAATGGACAACTCATCCCGTTTAGTGAAGATGATCAGGTGGTGCATGTTCTCTCTTATGATGAAAAGCCTGGAATTCAGGCAATTACCAACACCTCAGAAGATCTTATGCCAGATGAGAATCACAAAACCATCAGCCGTGATTATGAGTACAAGCGTCTTGGAACCATTTCGCTGCTTGCAGGCATAGATTTGCAAACCGGAGAAGCAATTCCACTCGTAAGAGATAAACACAGTAGCAAGGAGTACATTGAATTTCTCAAAAAACTTGATGATAAGTATCCAAAAACTGATAAGATCCGTCTGGTTCTGGATAATCTTAAAGTTCATTCCTCTGAAGAAACCAGAAAATACCTCGCAACTGTACCGGGAAGATTTGAATTTGTATTTACTCCTAAGCATGGTTCATGTCTGAATCTTGTAGAAAGCTTCTTCAGTAAACTCACCCGACAGATGCTTAAGGGTATCCGTGTACGAACTAAGGATGAACTTGTGCAACGCATATATAAATATTTTGACGAAGTAAATGAGGATCCCGTTGTATATCACTGGAAGTATCGTCTTGATGAGATTGATCCAAGTGAAAAAGTTGTGGTTGATACACTGCCCGTTAAAAAGTCGAGTTAATTACTGACGGATATACTAGTGAATTGAAAATTCGACACATGTAACAGCATTGCATAACATATTTATAATATGTAAGATCATTTTCTTTTTTATCTATTAACGCAAATACTCTATAATCTGGACTTGTTACACCAAATTGGGAAGAACAATCAACCCAGCATGTCCTCCTGAAAGACATTTTCCTTAAATTCAAACCATTCTAATTCTTTATCGTATGAGCATAACTCTTTTATGATTCTTACTGATCTATCCATTTTTCATCAACCTTTC
>OBXA01001783.1_pt1 | contig 11592 bp, 15 predicted proteins | sample 1538121 | NCBI WGS metagenome assembly OBXA01 (sample SAMEA2580133, study PRJEB22360) | human gut metagenome | biome: human gut; feature: human-associated habitat; material: faeces | place: Denmark | collected 2008/2010 | reverse complement strand
GCGCCATCTGCACGATGGTTCCCGCCGTGATGGGCGTGTCTGTGCCGCGAAAGCTGTCCCACTTGCGGGCGCACTCGCCGGTGCGGTAGCGCCCGCCGTCCCGTCTTGACCAGTCCTCCCACAGACCGACGGGATAGCCTGCTTCTTTCAGTCCCATGCCGACGCCGACCCACTCGCTGTACGAGAGTTCTCTCGGGTCGATGTAGTCCAGCGCCTGCCGGAGATCGAGTTCGTCCTGCTTCATTTATCCTCCATTATCCCATGTAGGTTTTCGGGTCGATGCCGCGCGGAATGCGCCAGCCGTTGGCGGCAATGCGGTCGATGAGCTGCTTTGCCTGCTCAAACTGCCAGGTGCCGACATGCGTAAAGCCCTTGCCCTCCAGAAAGCGAATCTGCTTGGGCGTTGTCAGACCCTCGGTGCGGCGTGCCGCCAGACGGTCGAGCAGCTTTGCTGCCTTGCCCGCGCATTCGATCTCGTCCGGGCGGATGCCCCACTTTTCCAGTGCGCCGAGCTGCTTTTCGCTCGGCGGCGCGATCTCCCAGCCGAATGCGGGCGTGTAGCCTGCTAAATCCTCCGCCTGAATGGACAGCTCAAACTGTAACGGGTCCACCAGACGGCGCTTGCGGCTTTTCATCTCCGCCAGCTGCTTGGCGAGGGATTCCTCGCGCTGCTGCACCACATCGCTCTCGGCCTGCTCGGCGGCTTCCAGAATGTCCACCGGACCGCCCTGCTCGGCTACACTCTCGGTCATGCTTTCGGCCACCTCGGCGGTTTCGCAGACCAGATGCGCCGGTCGGCAAAGCTCGTGTCGCTCGGTGTGCCACAGGAAATCCAGCAGCAGCAGGTCGGTCTTGCCGGGAAACAGGCGCGTGCCGCGGCCTACCATCTGGCTGTACAGGCTGCGTACTTTAGTCGGGCGCAGCACCACAACGCAGTTGACGCTCGGGCAGTCCCAGCCCTCGGTGAGCAGCATACTGTTGCACAGCACGTTGTACTCGCCGCGGTCGAATGCCGCAAGGATTTCCGCGCGGTCGGGCGATTCGCCGTTCACTTCTGCTGCACGGAAGCCGCGTGAACACAGAATATCGCGGAATTTCTGGCTGGTCTTGACCAGCGGCAGGAACACAACGGTCTTGCGGTCGGCACAGGTCTTTGCCATCTCGTCCGCGATCTGGTAGAGGTACGGGTCGAGCGCGCTGTCGAGGTCGCCCGGCTTAAAGTCGCCGGACTGCACGCCGACACCGGTCAAATCCATTTTGAGCGGCACGGTCAGCGCCTTGATGGGCACAAGGTAGCCCTCGCGGATGGCCTTTGTCAGCGAATACTCATACGCCAGCGACTGAAACACGCTGCCGAGGTTTCGCATATCGCCTCGGTCGGGCGTTGCGGTTACGCCGAGCACCTTTGCGCTGTCGAAGTGATTCAGGATACGTCCGTAGCTGTCGGATACCGCGTGATGCGCTTCGTCGATGATGATGGTGCCGAAGTAGTCCCGCGGGAACGCCGCCAGCCGCTTGGGCCGCATAAGGGTCTGCACCGAGCCGACCGCTACACGCAGCCAACTGCCCAGACAGCTCTGCTCGGCTTTCTCGGTCGCGCAGGAAAGTCCGGTCGCGGCGTGCAGCTTGTCGGCGGCCTGATCGAGCAGCTCACCGCGGTGCGCGAGGATGAGCACGCGGTCGCCCTGCCGCACCCTGTCCTCGGCAATTTTCGCAAAAATGACAGTCTTTCCGCAGCCGGTGGGAATAGAAAGCAGGGTGCTGTCGTCACCCTGCTCCCAGCGGTTCTCGACCGCTTCACGCGCCGCCTGCTGATACGGTCGCAGTTCCATATTAGAATGCTCCCGGCGTAAAGCCGCCCGCCTGCTGCATGGACGGCGCACCCAGCGGATCGAGGAACTCGTCCAGATCGTTGGTTTCGCGGTCTGCGCCGGTCTTGTCCTTGTAAGTACGCTTGGTGATGCGGCAGCGGCCAGTCTTGCCGGTGACAGCCGCCCAGTTCATACGCAGCTTTTCGCCGTGCTGGCGCAGACCGATGGACGTGAAGAACTGGCACAGCTTCCACTCAAAGCGCTTAAGCAAGAACAGGTTGACGTTCATCTCGCTCTCGCCGTCCGGCGCATCCACACGCAGGTGCAGGATAGCCTGATTGCACGGCGCTACCTTTTCGCTGCCTGCGTAGCGGGCACGCTCAAAGCCCAGTACGGTAAACGGGTACTCACCCGGCTCGAGCACACGGCGCGGACTGCCCTCGTTTTCGATCTCGTCTTCCCAGCCGAGCTCCTGATCCAGAATGTTGTCGTTCATAATAATTGTCCTCCTTGATTAAAACGGAATGTCCTTGCGCTCTTTCAGAATGACCTGATAGAGCTGATCCCACGCACCGATCAGACAGCCGCTCACGAAATCCGCCGGATAGTCGGTGATCTCCATGCCGAGCGGGAAATATCCCTTGGCGGAAACGGCGGTCTGAATGTCGGTCGCGGTGACGTTGTTGGCCTGCATCAGGTCGCGCAGCGCCTGCGGGATACCAGCCGGAATGTCCGGCACGGTGCCGTCCGGTTTCGCCGGTTCGCTTACTGCCGCCTGTGCGGGTGCATCGGAAACGTCCTTACACTTATCCGGCGTTTCGTCCGCAGAATTGACCACAATCGGTTCATTCGGTTCAGTAATTGACCGAATATTTTTTTCGTCCTCGATGATATGGGCGATTCCGGCATAGTCGAACGGCATTTCGCCCGGCAGGCCGAAGCGGTTCTTGGCATCCCAGCACGGGTGATGGGTGGTGTACATCCGGCGCTCGCCGCCCTGCCCCTTGGTCTTGCCGTTCTCGGTCTTGACGGCGAACGTCTTGTAGTTGGCGAACAGCACCATGTCCGCCCACTCCTTGACGAGCGGCGCGGTCTTGGCGGACAGCTTCATCTCCCAACGGTCGTATGCGCCGAGCTCGTCCGGCTGCTCAAATTTCCGCATCTTGGCGTGCGCCGTCACGACCACGTTCACGCCGCGCTCGACCAGCTCACCCAGCGTATTCAGCAGGCTGCCGAACTCCTCCATCAGATAGGTGTAGCCCTTGCCGTAGCCGAACTCCTCGATGCTCTTTTTCTGTGCCTTGTCGCAGACGTAGCGGCTGCACAGCAGCTCCGCCCAGTCCATCGTGTCGATGATGAGCGTGCCGCACAGGCTCGGGTCGGCAATGCACTCCTTGACCAGACCGAGCAGCATGACCCAGCTGGTCGGCTTAGGCGTGCGGGCGACGTCCATGTGCTTGGTGCCGCCCTCGGTGTCGATGAACAGCGGATTCGGGAACTGTGCGGCAAACGTAGACTTGCCGATGCCCTCCGGACCGTACACGACAACCTTGAGCGCGGTCTTCTGTTTTCCGCGGATGATCTGCATTAAAATGCACCTGCTTTCCATGTACTCTGCGGCTCGTCAGGTAAAGGCTGTTCCTCTCCCTGCACATAGCCGTCCTCGATGATGATGGAGCACTCGTCGCCGGTCGAAACGCGCGTTGCGATGGCCTGTAAGCCCTCGCTCTCCAGCCACGCGCCGAACTCACGCAGCGTGCCGAGGTCCATCTGCTCCAGCTTGTCCAGCAGCACGAAGCCGCACTGCGGTTTCAGACAGCGCACAATGGCGGTCGCCACCCGCAGCTGCTCACTGCCGGACATATTATCCCATTTCTGGCCGTGATAGGTCAGTGCGCCGTCCGCAACACCGAGGCCCTCCATCGGCAGCTTGGCGCCATCGAGCAGCGCGCGCTTGTCCTCGCGGAGCTGTTCGATGTCGGCGGTCAGGCTGTCGTACTGCTGCTGATAGGCGCGTGCATCCTCCTCGGCCTTTTCACGGTTGAGGTTATCGCGCACCTTGGCGTTGATGGTTTCGATGTCGGCAATGCTGCGTTCCAGCTCCTCGGTGCTCTCGTCCACCAGCTGCTCGGCGGTCTTGCTGGCAGTGGCAAGGTCAGCCGTCTTGGCGGTGAGTTCCTCCTCGGCGGTTTGCAGCTGACGGTGCAGCTCATCCACACGCGCGGTGAGGGTGCTCACCTGCTGCTCGAGCAGGCTTGCCATCGCCCGCTTGCTCTGGTTCTCGCCGTTGCGGGCAAGGATTGCCTGCTGCTGACGGATGAGGTCACTTGCGGAGATGAGTTCGTCCGGTGCATCCGGCCAGTACGGCTGCTCTTTCGCGTACTTGGCTTTCTGGTCGGCAATGCGGCCAATGGCAAGGCGCTCGTTGTACTGCTCCTGCTCTTTGCGCTCGAGCGCGGCAAGCTGTTCGCCCACGCCGATGATGCGGAGCAGCGTGTCCGCCTTTTCGCGGTCGCTCGCCTGCATAAAGCGCGGCAGATCGAGTGCAAGCTGCTCGATAAAGGCGTTCAGCAGCTGCTGTCCGGCCTTGCTGCCCGACGGGTCGATGACCTTGAGGTCGCTGTTCTTGCCGCGGCGCTCGACGATCAGGCCGTTGGACAGCGTGACCTTGATGTGCGGCGGGATCGTGCTGCCCTCGCGGGTCGCCATAGAGGGACGGAAGCGGTCGCCGCCGAGCGCCCATGCGATCGTGTCCAGCAGCGAGGTCTTGCCCTGGTTGTTGTTCCCGCCGATGATGGTCAGGCCGGTTGCGCTCGGATGCAGCTGCACCGCACGCACGCGCTTGACGTTCTCCGCCTCGAGCGAAGTGATCTTAATGGGGTCGGTCATGTTACATCTCCTCCAGCAAAGCCTTGATAACGTCCTTGGAAGCGCCGCAGCGGATTGCGTTGGCAACATCCTCGCTGGTCAGCTTGCCCGCACGGACGATGGATGCGTTGACAATAACGCCGTCACAGCTGTCCTCGAGCCACATAGGCGAATCCTCGCTCGTTACGAACTGAGTGAACATCTTGCGGAACGCCTGTGCGGCGCGCTTGTCCTGTGCACCAATCTGCAGGTACGCACTGCCGATTGCATTGACCAGTTCGGAAACAATCGCTTTCATGTTGCCCGCCAGCTCTACACTCGCCTCAACGTGGTCGCCTTTTACGTTGCTAATAATCTTTACCATTGAAAATCTCTCCTGTTCATGCTATTATGATGTTGAAATGTTTTTCTTTGCCGCTGATCGGGATTGCCGTCCTGACAGCGGCGTTTTTCATGCGCGGATTTCGTCGTAGACGATGACAGCCGCGATCTGGCAGACCGATTCCTCTGTGTTCGGGTGCTGCTCAACAATGTACGACAGCTTGCGGATTTCCTGCTCGATGACCGACAAAGCCTTGCGCCAGCAGGCAGCCATCTTGTTGAAGTCGTCCACCCGACCGACCACAGCGTCAAACGCCGTGAAGATCATGCGATCGAAGGCTTCATCGGACACATATAATTTAGGCACCGGAGCGGCAACAAGTATGTCCTCATCGTCCTGCGGTTCAGCCGTTGGCGGTTCTTCGACCTGCTCCGGCTCCTTGCTGCCGGTCCGCTGACGTGCTGCCATGGCGGCCAGTTTGGTAACGACCTTATCGCTCGACACGCCCAGCGCCTCCGCGATCTCGGCCGCAGACTTGCCCTCGCTGTGCAGCGCGGCCATCTGCTCGAGCTGCTCGTCCGTCCACGTGAAATAAGGACGCTTGCTCGGCCGCGGCTTGCGGTGCGGACTGTCGAACTCGGACGCGACCGAGGCGAGAGTTTCTGCGAGATTGTTGTTAGACATAGGGTTTCATCTCCTTTTCATTCCGTGCTGACACCCTCGGCCATGAACTTCTCGAACGCGGCCTTGGGAATGATAAAGTGCATACGCCCGCTCGGCTGACGGTACGCGATGCCAAACGGTACCTGTTTGGTGCGGATCAGGTTGCGCAGCGAGTTAGGGTTCATGCCCAGACGTTGTGCGCATTCTTTTGCGGTGTAGGTTTCACGCTTGTCCGTCATTTGAATTCTCCTCTCTTATGTGATAAACTTAGCTGTCATCCGTGCAATGCAGATCAGAGCAGCCAAACTGATGTAAAATACCGCACAGAACATGTCTATACGCTGATGGAACAGCCTGTTCTTCAACAGGTGGATCTGCACCAGAATGAGCATCGCCCATAAAGCAGTGTCCGATGGGAGGTAAATCATGTAGCATCACCACCCTTCTTGATGGGTTCTCGTACATGCTTTCTTGTTTCCAGCTCGTATTGCGTCGTTTCTACATAAAGCAGCATATCTCGCTCATCAAATTCCTTGAAAATGTATTTTGACAGCGCAATAGCTGACTGAGCATCGCCCTTTCTTGCTGCCGCCGCAAGGCATTCATGCAGCAACCGCAGCACCGAGTAGCGAATATTATCCGTGGACGAAATGCGCAGTATTTGCTTGTGTTCTGGCATTTACCTATTCTCCTCCGGCTCGTTGATCGCCTTCAGCGCACGGTCAAGGTTCTTTTCCAGCTCCTGCACGCCCTTTTTGAGAATAGCGTCCAGCAGCTCCTCCGGATACTTCGCAACGGCGCAGGAGTTAATGCTGACCTTGTCGCCTGCGAACGTGAAACTGACCGTCGGTCTGGAGCCGCCTGTCTGGTGAAATGTCACCGACTGCACCATGCCCGAAACATCCACGCCGTTCAGCAGGATTTTCGTTGCACAGCCCTTGCCGGTGCTCCTGATTTTGATGTCTGCGTCCATGGGGACTACCTCGCTTTCTAAAGTATCTCTGATGTTTTTCATAGTGTGTTATCGTATACGCAACGATTAAGGCAAAAAAATTTTGCTGTCCGCATTGTATTTGCGCATAATAAGCTCTGCCTCGCTGACGGTAAAATCGGACTGACCGTTTACCTTCTGCGAAACAGTTGTCGGAGTCACCCCCAGCAGCTCGGCAATATGCGAATAAATGATACCATTTTCGCGCATAAAGCCTTTCAGCTTATTATACGGTTCGTGAATGAGTTTCTTCTTCTCGACCACTGGTTTTCCCTCCCTTCGTTGCGTTTTCGATAACAATACTATACCGCTGTATCGTTGCGTTGTCAATAACTATTTTTAACTTTGTTATCGAAAACGCAAATTTCTATATTGATTTTCTTTATCGCGTGTGATACGATAATCTCAAAAGGGGGAAACATCATGGCTGACTTTGGTAAAATCTTAAAAAATCTTCGAATAGGAAACGGTTATTCTCTCGAAAGCCTTGCTAAAACTTATAACGAACGTTTTGGTGGCCGTCTGAATAAGAGCACGATCAGCAGATATGAAAACGGTCTTCAGGAGCCAATCATTACTGTGGTCTCCAATTTCGCAAGACTGTTCGATGTCAGCAGCGATTACCTGCTCGGCAATGTATCGGAACCGTTCTTTCATCTGGATAACGCTCGCATACTGCGCGAAGTCAATTCGCCCAGCCCCGATGATGCAACAGATGATTACTCGCTTGTCACGATCCACTACGCCGGACCTGTGGCAGCGCACTTTGACGCAACACCCGATGACGCCTACGAGCAGCGCACCATCCCTGCTGAGTGGATTGGACGGCGCAGACCTGAAGATTTCTTTCTGGCCACGGTCAGCGGTGACAGTATGTACCCGCAGTTTCAGGACGGCGATGAAATCCTGTGCCTGCGATGCAGCGACATGGGCATTTCCGGCCGGATCGGCATTATGCTGCTGGGCGGCGATGAGGCCACTGTCAAGCGTATCGAATATAAGCCAGGCGAGGATTGGATTGATCTCATTCCCATCAACCCGGAATTCAAGCCGAGGCGTATCGAAGGTGTAGACCTGGAACAGTGCCGTGTTGTTGGCCGAGTTATCAAGGTCATTCGCACGGTTGATCAGATTTGATACGCAGATACAGGAGTTACAACGATGCAAAAGCTGAAAACACCTCGCGCAGCTGAGCCAAACAAGCCCGGCTGCTTGAAATATGGTGCAACGGTATTCTGTGCCTTAGGTGCTTCTATCTATCTCATCATTGCTTTGACGGGATATGGTTTGACCGATACAAGCGTCCGCCCTCTTCTTTTTGTCCTGTCCGGAATTATGATAGCCGTTATCATAATTATATGGCGTCCACGGTCAAAGAAAGCAGCCGAACATCAGACTTTATACGAAGCACCGCCATCTGACGAAATATCCGAAGATTTGTTTCCACTCAAAGCACTTGAAGATGACAGTGCCGAACCACCCGTCTCATACATTTCCAACGGCAGAACGACCTGGCGTGCAGACGGGCAAGAGCTTACCGATGAAGATGTTGCATATCTACGCCAAGCCAGTTGGGAAAAGGCGCGCCAATACTACGAAAACAGTCCCAATCCGAAATTCCATCGCAGCTCTGATGAACGCATGGCCCAGAGCCAATTTCATACGGCCAACGCAGAATACATCGACAAGCTGGAGCAGGACATATGGCTGCCGAATTTGTACGATTTCAACAGTGTAGATGAAGCTATTGCCCATGCCCAAAAGGCTTTGATCTCCGCACAAGAGCTTGCAGAGTATTGCTCAAAAACCTCCATTGGGCAACAATACTTTGAAGATATGTGGCTGCATGCCCACAATAGCCAAAATCCTGATTTCAGCTTTATCGACAAGATCAAGGAGCGCTACAAAGATCTAACTCTGAACTACGAGGAACGCAAACACGACTTCGCTGTTCACCAAAAACGGCAGGCATTCTTGCGAATCGCAGATGATGAGGTTCTGAAGGTTATTCATAGCAATCCTGCTATCCTGCAGAAAGATCTGCACAAGCAGTTCGATCCCGACCTAAAGCCGACGATCGGTACTGCTGTCAGTCATTTAGTCAAGGCAGATAAGATCACTCGCATAAAGCACGGCAGCACCTACGAGCTATATCCAAAGTAAAAAGCTTATCACATCATCCATTGTTAAACTGGTCGATTTCGACCATGTTAAATGCCTCGATTCCGAGGTAATTAAACGCATAAAAAAATCCCGCCCCGGTGCTACCAACACCAGAGCGGGACATGAGGTACTGACAAATCGCGAAACCTATCAGTACCTCTATTTTATCACACCTTCATGCGATAAGAAAGGGGTTATTTTTTATGAACGGAAGTTTCCGCAAAAAGCCGAACGGCAGTGTAGAACTGCGTGTCTGGCTCGATATGCCGGACGGCAGCCATGTGCAGAAGTCGTTCTGCAGGCGTACTCGTGCGCTCGCTAAAGCCGCCTACGAGGAATTTCTCGAGCGCGGCAAGGAAGCGCAGGCGCACCGGCAGACCGTCGCAGGCTGGGGACAAGAATGGCTCGAGCGCAAAGAGAAATCGGTCAAGTACCGCACTTACGCCAATTACGAACTGTATTTCAACCACTATATCCTGCCTGCGCTCGGAAAAATGCAGCTCAGCAAGCTGCACCAGGCGGACATCGAGCGCATGATGGGCAATGCCGCCCACCTCAGCAAGAGCGCCCGACACCACATCTTCATCACCATTGACCAGATCATGAAAAGCGGGGTAATCAACGCCCTGGGCAGCCGCAATCCGTGTGACGGCATCAAGATCAAGCCGGATACGACGTTCAAGCACATCGAAGTCTACAAGCCCGAGGAGCTTACACACATTATCGCGCATCTTGACCGTCCGTTCGGCACAGCGATTGCCATTCTGCTGTACACCGGTATCCGCAGCGAGGAGATCATGGGTCTGCGCTGGAACGATATCGACCAGAAGAACCGCACCATCACGATCCGGCGCGTTGTAACCCGTGTCGCAAAAGGCGAATTTGCACCTGTGGAAACGACCAAGAGCGACCGTATCCGTGTTATCACCTACGGCGATCAGCTTGCCGAACATCTGCGTGCCGCGCCCCGAACGAGCATCTATGTCGTGCCGGCCGTGCGCGGCGGCTACATGACGCCCGGTTCATTCCGCAGGCAGTACGATAACTTCTTCAAAGGTTTGACCGTGCGCCGCCTGTCGCCGCACAAGCTGCGCCATACTTATGCCACCTATCTGATCAAGGGCGGCGCCGAGCTGCGTGCCGTGCAGACCCTGCTCGGACACTCGTCCGTTAAGGTCACAGAGATCTATACGCACGTCAATACCGACGACCAGCGCCGGGCGTCGCAGAAGCTGGCGTACTAACTAAAAAGTCCTCTCCACACCAACTTTCATGTCATGTGGAGAGGATTTTTCGTTCCCTTAAATTTTCCCTTTTTCCGCGTGTTTTTCGAGGCACCGTGGAGTCTTGTGAGGACTTTTACCACAAACCGGAATTATGTAATATCGAAACCATCAGTAACAATATACGCAGATAAAACAAAAGAACGCACCGTTTTCGGTACGTTCTTGCATTTGGTGGAAGGTGGTGGATTCGAACCACCGAAGTCATAGACGACAGATTTACAGTCTGTTCCCTTTGGCCACTCGGGAAACCTTCCATATTCAATTACCAGCTTGATTGGAGCTGGTGGACGGACTTGAACCCCCGACCTGCTGATTACAAATCAGCTGCTCTACCAACTGAGCTACACCAGCATTTCATCAAGTCGTCTTGTCTCAGCGACTTGTTTAGTATACCTCACGCCGGTGTATTTGTCAATAGGTTTATCCGAAATTATTGCATTTTATTTTTCCGGTCGATCGAATCCGACACCTGCTGCAGAACAGTCAGCAGTGCGCTCGACAAATCCGGATAACGCCGTGCAATCTCGCTCGGGGCGAGCGGCATCCGCCGGATATTCTCCTGCGTCAGACCGCAGCCTTCCTCGCCGTTAGCCGCCAGACGGATTTTCAGCTCATGCTCCTTCATGCGGGCATCGCACAGGTACTCGAAGCGATCCTGCGGCGCGCGGAACACCGCATCCACACCGGCCGGGTCGGCCATGTAGAGATAACGGTACACCTTGTAGATCGCAACCGCGAAATACGACTCGATCTCGTGCGAAAGCTGCTTGCTCTCGAGCGATTCGGCAACCTGCAGCAGCAGGGCTGCCGCCTGCACGATCTGGCTGTGCTCCGTCTCGGTGTCCGTTCCCTCCATGCGCTCGGCAGGCACAGCGGAGCCGTCACGCGCCATCGAACGGCCGAGCAGATAGTCGCAGGACACGCCGTAATAATCCGCCGCACGCACAACAAAAGACAGACCGGGTTCGCGCAGTCCGTTCTCATAGTGGCTGAGAAGCGCCTGCGAAACGCCGAGGTCGCCCGCTGCCGCTCTTTGACTTATTTTCTTTTCCCGTCGCAGAAGCGCAAGCGTGCGCGAAAAATCACTCATTCCAACATTCTCCGTCTGCGTTGTGCCGCAGAAGGCACAACTATAAAATATATATTTATATTATACTCGCTGTATTACCGTTTGTAAAGTACAGAAAACAGTCATATTCGACGCATTTCGACAGGCTCGCTTTGTATTTTCGGCACTTTTCCCTGCATTTTGTTGTCCTGTTTCCGATTGGTAACTACATATTGGGGATTGTGTAATCCGACGGCTGTTAGAAAAATTCGTCAGGCTTCGCCGGGCGGTTGCGCTTGACGCAGGAGCGGGTGCATTTTATAATAAAATAGAGTAGTATCGCAGATTTCACCTGTTATCCTGCACCGATCGAGCGGTGCACCCGAACCGTGCAGGCGGTTCGCCCCTGACGGGCGGGGGGTTTTCAGCACGTCAGGGGC
>OBXA01001772.1_pt1 | contig 11673 bp, 6 predicted proteins | sample 1538121 | NCBI WGS metagenome assembly OBXA01 (sample SAMEA2580133, study PRJEB22360) | human gut metagenome | biome: human gut; feature: human-associated habitat; material: faeces | place: Denmark | collected 2008/2010 | reverse complement strand
ATCCGCTGCCCCCCCAATAAAAAAAACCGCCCCCCCAAAGCCATACCGGCAGCTTCTCGTAATACAGATCCGGTGACTTTCCGGAGCCCATTCCGCAATAGCCCTCAAATCTTGCCACGTACTCCTCCAATGTCGGATATCCGCTGTACGGTGCGGTTCCTGCTGTCAGATTTCCGTCATCCCACTCATTATCTCCGGTCAGTTTACGGATTTCTTCCATTCCCGCACGAACCGGCTTCTGGATGAAGATATTATTGTAGAACCGGCAGTCACCGTGAAGAACCGTCATAAATCCGTTGATCTCCGTGCGATGCGGCACATGGTACGGTGTGTAGCGTGGCGACGGCAGCTTTTCGGAGCCATTGTTGACACCGCGGCCGACAGCAGTAAACGATCCCGCGATCAGGTTATGTACTACCGCAACACCCTGCGTTGCCAGCTTCATCGCGCGGTCCGAAAGCAGTACATTATTGTCCACCAGTGTCGGTCCGTGGGAAATTTCAATAAAGATATCCTCGCCGATACCGTCCATACCTTCTGGATTTGCATTTTCCTCGTTCGGCAGCGTATTGTCATGGAACAGGTTCTGCGTAACACGTGTGCCCTGTGCCTGCCAGTCGAGCCAGAGGCCTCTCGTACAGTGATGGAAATGGTTTCTTCGAATGATCACATCGATTGCTGCATGCATCTTGATGCCGCCGATCTCCGCACCCGCAAGGTTCTGTTTATTATTGATATGGTGAATGTGGTTATCCTCAATAATCGAGAACACACCACCTAAGTGGCCTACAATACCCGTCTGTCCACAGTCGTGGATGTTGCACCGGCGGATGATGTGGCTTCCGATGTTTTCCTTTGTCCATCCCTCTCGCTGCGCCTGGCAGATACAGTCACGCTCCGTCTGTGTACCATCTTTGAATTTCCATTTGAGCCATTTATTGTCATTGTTCGGCTGTCTGTATTTTCCAAGTGAAATGCCCGAGCACTTCGAATCTGAAATCTCACAATCCTCGATGATCCATCCCTTTGACCAGTGCGGGCCGACCATTCCTTCCTGATATGCCGTCGGCGGAGCCCACTGAGTTGCCGCCTGTTTTACAACAAAGCCGGACAGAGTGATGTAACCGATGCCCTCCTTCGACGGATAAAAGCAATTCTCACGTACATTGATTTCTACGGTTTCTTCGTTCGGATTTTTTCCCTGGAAATTCACATAGAAAACGGTCTCATTCTTCTCTTCATCCTGCTCCACATACCAGGTGTAAACCGTGAATGCCTGATCCCAGGATTTTTTATAGATCTCCGGCTTTTTCACCTGATCCAGACTTGTCACCTCATACATGGATTTTCCATTCAGATACACTTCTCCGGTGTGTGCCGTGTAGGATGCGATAAACCAGTCACCGCTGACCAGTGTCGTATATGGATTGTAATCCCCAAACAATCCGTTCGAAACGCGCGCTGTCCACACATCACCTTCCAAATGCTCCCAGTTATCCACAATTTCCGCACCGGTAATCACAGCTTTTCCCGGTTCCACAGAACGGTACACAATTCTTGCATCCTCACATCCCGCATTCGCCGGATCTACATATTCCCGATATACGCCAGGCGCTACAAGCACCTCGTCGCCGGGCCTTGCAATTTTTGCCGCCTCGGAAATCGTCCGAAATGGATATTCCTTCTGCCCATTTCCGCTTCGCACAGCATTTCCATCTACATAAATCTGCATTTTTCGCTTACCTCTCACTTCTTCACTTTTCATAAACTTTTATTGTGAATTTTCGCCAAAATCACATCACTCTTTTTCCGATTTCTGCCGTTCTTCACAATTTTCATATCTTAACCATAATACAGATCCTCGTAAAACACTACTTATATATTGCCGATCATTGCCCAGATGTTTCGATTTTTTCTATATTTTTTCTCTCTTCTGTTGTATAATACCGTTTATCAGATACGGAGGATTCTTTTGCCATGAAAAACGATTCGACTTCTTTTTTCGAAAACAATCATTTTGCTAACAGCTATGTTTACGATATCTCTATTTCGCATGTCCCCGCCTATTTCGGTCTGCACTGGCATCACTATATTGAAATTGTGCTTGCACAGGATGACGGCATTATCTATGAAGTAAATGGAGAAACCTTTCCGCTAAAGCCCGGTGATCTTCTTTTTATCTGGCCCGGCGAGCTGCACGCTGTTTCCACAACCAACAGAGAACATCGCCTGATCATGCTTCAGCTCGATGCAGATTTTCTGGAAAAACGCGTGGATTTCCAGTCTGTTGCTTATCTTTTTTATCAGATCCGTCTTCTGAATCAGAACAACTTCCCGGAAATCGAAAAGCTTCGCGGATTTCTGACAGAGCTTCGCAGGCTCTCCCTCTCCGGTATCAGTTTTTCTGAACTGCGCGGATGCGTTCTGCTATATCAGTTTTTTATTCTGCTCGGCGAAAATCTCTCCGTGCCGACCGAAACTGCCGCACCGCAAAAAACAGGCCATTCCGCACAGGTACACCGCCAGATGGTTGCTGCATGTACCTGGATCTCAAGTCACTGCACCGAACCGGTTTCCCTGGAAGAAGCATCAAAAGTCGCCGGATTCTCCCGCTGCCATTTTTCCAAGCTGTTCCGCGCATACACCGGCCTCTCCTTCACGGATTTCGTCACCAGGGAACGGCTCCATATCGCCGAAAACCTGTTAAAAAAACCGGATCTCACGATCACCGAAGTGTCGCTCGAATCCGGTTTTAACAGTATTTCTACGTTTAACAGAGTCTTTTTGAAATCAAAAAATGTAAGCCCTACCGACTTCCGTCAGATGTACCTGCAATCCTATCAGAAATAGGCTATGAATTCGGCATGGCCTCTGGTCTTTCGCAGGTGGATGGAACCTTCTCAAATGCACCCGTTTCCGCACTCTTCATAATCTGATCGATCGTATCGAGTACGTGATATGCCATTTTGGCACTCGCACGGTTTGGTCTGCCCTCGGCAATTGCTTCTGCCATCTCAGACGGGCCAAGACCACGGCTGTTTTCGCTGTAATCAAAGCCATAATGTAAAACTTCCGGAACAGTCTGCTGTGTCCAGTCTTTTACACCCGGAATATAGACAACATCGCCGCCGAAATTGTTCGGATCAACAAGCTTTAAGATACCTTTTTTACCGTAAATGGTGAATACCGCCTGATCATTGATGACGCTGTCACCATTGACGCAGAATGTACCGGTCACACCGTTTTTCATTTCCAGAATGGTAAAGACCTGACTTTCGTTTGTATAGTCAAATTCCTGTCCGTATTCCGGGCTGCCCGGAATGATGTTCACACGCTTCGCCGCAAGGTTTCGCACGGACGATACAACGCGATCCACCGGACCAAAAAGACTCACAATTGCCGTCAGATAATAAACACCGAAATCGTAGCAGATACCGCCGCCCGGCATCCGCAGAAAACGGAAGATGCTCGCCAGCAAATCAAGATCGCGGTTTGCGCATGCTTCGAAAGATGTCACCTCGCCGATCAGCCCGTCGTCGATCGCTTTTCTTGCGGTCTGCAGTGCCGATCCAAGGAAGGTGTCCGGTGCGGAACCGAGATAGAGATGTTTCTCCTCTGCCAGCTCGATCAGTTTCGCTGCCGTTTCCGGTGCGAGGGTCATTGTTTTTTCAGTGTAAACGTGTTTTCCGGCTTCCAGTGCCTGACGGATCAGCCCCTCGTGGGTCGGTGCCGGTGTCAGAATGACTACCATTTCAATCGACGGGTCTGCCAGAATTTCCTCGTAGGTACAGCCCTTGATGCCATACTGCTCTGCTTTCTTTTTCGCATGTTCAAGATGGCCTGCGCAGCATGCTGCTACCTCAAGATTCTCAAAGTTATGAATCATGTTCGTCAGATAAATATCACTGATCGCTCCGCAGCCGACAACGCCGACTCTCATTTTTTTCGTTTCTGTTGTTCCCATTTGTAAAAATCCCCTTTACTCTTTGTTTTTTGATTCTGTTCTGATAAAAACCCTTATCTTTTTTATACAACGAAATGTCTGAAAAAACAAGCATTCCGGCTCATATTTCACTTTCAAAATGAAAAAACCGCCCACGGTTTCTGCAGATTCTCTGCATCACCGCGGACGGCCTTTTTCTGTTGTTTACTCCACGCTTTTCAGCGATTCAATCATATCAATTTTTCTTAACCGGTAGAACATCATAAAGTTGACGAACAGGGCAAACGCCAGGGTAATCAGGGCGCTCCAGCCGTAGCTCCGCGGGAACACGTTTCGTCCGAACATCATCAGATCGACCTCGACGGTCTGAATTACGCAATGATGTAAAAACGTTCCAATTCCCATGCCCGCGATAACGCCGAACAGTGTCAGCACCATGTTTTCCCGGTACACGTACGATGCCACCTCGCCGTCGAAGAAGCCGAGCACTTTCAGCGTTGCCAGCTCTCTCTGTCGTTCGGTGATGTTGATGTTGTTCAGGTTGTACAGCACCACAAACGCCAGCAGGCCCGCCGATACGATCAGCACCACGATGACGATGTCGAGGGAACGAAGCATGTTGTCAATCTGATCAATCAGGTCGGATGTGAACGAGATTGCCGCTACACCGTCGTACGTCATGATTTTTTCTCCGAGTGCTGTCTCATAATTGCTCGACGTGTCCTGGTATTTCATCAGAAGCTGGTTGTAGTCCGGCGCTCCGCCGAACAGCTCCTCGTAGAGATCCGGGGCCAGATACAGGTAATGGCGCACGTAGTTTTCGACGATGATCGAAATCTTTACGTCCACAATATCGTCGCCTTTTTTCAGCTGAACCGTGTCGCCTGCTTTTACGCCGAGCATCGTTGCTGTCTTTTCGCTGATGGCTGCGCCGCCGTCGGTCGGGAATTCGTAAACTTCTCCGCTTTTCCGGTCTCGGAAGGCATAGAAGTCATTGAAATTCGTCAGTTCTTTCGGCACTTCAAGCACTGCATCCACGGTCTTTTTGTCGGTCTGCAGTTCGATGTTCTGGCAGTACATTTCCAGCAGCTCATCGATGCCGCTGTAGTTTTCCAGATCGGTCTGCAATGCTTCTTTTTCGGATTCATCCACATCTGAATTCAGCACAGCATTCGCCTGATAGGTGAAGAGGCTGACGAACTGGTTTTTCGCAATCGCGGTGATGGAATCCTGAAGGCCGAAACCGACGAGGATCAGACCCATGCATCCGCCGATTCCGATAACGGTCATGAAGAATCGTTTTTTATACCGCACCAGATTCCGCACGGTTGATTTCTGCGTAAAGTTCAGATGTTTCCAGAGTACGCCGATGCGTTCTAGGAAAATCCGTTTGCCGTTTTTCGGTGCTTCCGGCCGCATCAGCTCTGCCGGACCTGCGGCGAGTTCTTTGTAGCATGCCGCGATCGTCGCCACGCCGGTGCAGGCTGCACTCGCCAGAATCGCAAGGCCTCCCTGCTCCCAGTTCAGCGGGGTCATGTAATACGGAAGTCCGGTATACAGCATGCCGTAGGCATTCATAATAACCCAGGGCAGGATTTTTTCTCCAACCACCACGCCCGCGAGAGCGCCGGATACGGCGGAGAGCATCGCGTATGCGAAATATTTAAAGGCGATCACGCCGTCGGAATAGCCGAGGGCTTTTAACGTTCCGATCTGCTGACGCTGTTCCTCGATCATTCGTGTCATCGTCGTCAGGCTGACGAGAGCAGCCACGAGGAAGAAGATAACCGGGAAGAATTTTCCGATATTCGAGATACGGCCGGCATCCTGACCGAAGCTCTCAGTTGACGTTACCTTATTCCGTCCCCAGACGTACCACGTTGGTTTTTTCAGGTCTGCGAGTGTTTTCTCACCGTCCGCAATTTCCTGCTTCGCATCCGCGATTTCTGGTTCGGCGTCGGCTTTTGCTTTTTCATATTCGGCTTTGCCGTCCTCAAGTTCCTTTTCTTTATCGGCAATTTCCTGTTTCACATCCGCAAGGGAGATTTTTCCGTCGGCGATTTCCTGTTTCGCGTCGGCAAGCTGGGTTTCTCCGTCGGCAATCGTCTGCTTGGCTTCGGCGAGCTGAGTTTCTCCATCGGCGATCGTCTGCTTGGCTTCGGCTAACTGGGTTTCGCCGTCGGCGATCGTCTGTTTCGCTTCGGCGAGCTGACTTTCTCCACTGGAAATTGTCTGCTTTGCAGCGGCAAGCTGGGCCTCACCCGACTGAATCGTCTGTCGGTACGATGCAATCTGCTGTTCCCCATCAGCAAGCTGGGCTCTGGCAGCCGCAAGCTGAGTTTCTCCGTCTTTTAATTTACTGCGGTTCGTCTCAATCTGAGCTTCTCCGTCGGCAATCGCTGCTTTGGCGGATGCAAGCTGGGCTTCGCCATTCTCAATCTGTTTCTGATAAGCTTCTGCCTGTGCTTCTCCATCCTGAAGCTGGGCAAGAGCCTCTGTAATCTGAGCTTCGCCGCTTTCCAGTTCTTCTTTTGCAGAAGCAATCTGTGCCTCGCCTGCGGCGCATTCCTGCTCTTTTTCTGTTAATTGTGCATCTGCAGCGGCAAGCTGACTTTCTGCGTCGGTAATCTGAGCTTCTGCAGCAGCAAGCCGGGCTTCCGCATCAGCGCTTGCTGCTTCAAACGCTGCGATGTTTTGTTCCAGAAATGTTTTCTGCTCCTGCATCGTGAAAAGCTGCTGTGCTAACTCTGTCTGCTTTGCTTCCAGCGCAGTTTTCTGTTCCAACAGGGATACATATGCTTCATCTTCCTCTGTCAGTCCGTCAAGCTGAGCCTCAATCACCTCGATCTGACCAGTCACTTCTGTCTGCGCAGCCTCCACCACCGGAAGCTGCCTGGAAATCTGGGCTAACTGATCCTTGGCTGTCTCATACTGACTCTTCTGTTCTTCATACGCTGCCTTCTGCGCTTCATACTGTGTGCGTCCTGCAGCGGTTTCTGCTTTCTTGTTGTCCAGTTCCTCGCGTGCAGCGGAAAGCTGCTCCTTTGCAATATTCAATTCCGTTTCTTTTTCGGAAAGCTGCTCTTTTGCAGTATTCAGCTCCGTCTGCTTCCGAGTCAGTTCGGTTTTTGCCGCCGAAAGCTGCGTCATTTTTTCCTCTAACTCTTTTTTGCCGGATGCCAGTTCTGTTTCTTTCTCTGCAAGCTGTGCTTTTCCGTCGGAAAGTTCTTTCGCTTTTGCCTCAAGTGTGGTTTTTCCACTTGCAAGTTCATCGGCTTTCTGATTCAGCTCCGCTTTTCCGCTTTCCAGCTCTGCCGCCTTTGCTTCCAGCGTCGCTTTTCCGCTCGCAAGTTCCGCCTCTTTATCTTTCAGCGTTGCCTTGCCGGATGCCAGTTCCTGCTCTTTATCGGCGATGGTTGCTTTCGCACTGAGAAGTTCCTGCTCTTTGTCTGCAATGGTCTGTTTTCCGTCAAGGAGTTCCTGTTCTTTCTCAGCAATCGTCTGCTTTCCGTCAAGAAGCTCCTGTTCTTTGTCCTTTAACGTCTGTTCGCCGTCGAGAAGTTCCTGCTCTTTGTCCGCAATCGTCACTTTCGCGTCGGCAAGCTGCTGTGCACCGTCATCCAGCTCTGTTTTTGCGTCCGCTAATTTCTGCTCTGCATCAGCGACCTGCTGTTTTGCATCATCAATCTTTTCCTGTCCTTCGGTTTTGACTGCCGTATACCGCCGGTCGCACGCCGCATCCTCGAGCGCTTCAATCTTCGTCTGTACAGCCTTCACCGTCTCATCATACGCATCGCTGTAGCTCGCCTCTTCCTGTGCGCCGTCCGCCTGGACGTAAATCTCTGTATAGAGATCCGAGGTAAATGTCTCCGGAAGCAGCAGTGCAAAACTGTTGATGCTTCCGTTTCCAATCGAGCCCGTTCCCCGGTTCAGATCCATATAATAAGGGAGTGTCGCCGAACCAACAATCGTAAACGTGTCCCCGGTCAGCGAATCTGAGAGCGGATCCTCCGTTCCGGAAGTGAACGTTACCTGATCTCCGATCTCACAGCCGGAACTTTTCAGAAACTGCGTATCAACAAGAATTTCATCCTCTTTCTCCGGCATCCGTCCCTCGACCACGCGCGGCTCATTCACACCGTCCGTCAGCGCAATCAGCTTCACAACCTGCTCGCTCTCGCCGATGTCATGCAGCACTTCCACCGTTTTTCCGCCGTAGACCGCTTTCACGCCATCCGTCTTCGCGATATCCGCCAGATCATCGTCTGTCAGCCCCAGCGTTCCAAGAACTTTCAAATCCATATAATTTACTTCATCATAATACCGGTCCGCCGAAACCTTCATATCTCCTTCCGCCGACCGAATGCCCGAGAAAAACGCCGCGCCAAGAAGCACGATGAAAAAGACTGACAGAAACCGCCCCTTGTTCTTTGTGATTTCCCGGATAAAGTCTTTTCGAAATGCTCTCATCGTCCACCTACCATTCTATCTCTTCCACCGGCGTCGGGTTCTCATTTGTTTTCATGCCCGCCACTTTTCCGTTTCGGATTTTAATCACGCGGTCCGCCATCGGTGTCAGCGCCGAGTTGTGAGTGATGACAATGACCGTCATCCCCTTCTCCCGGCAGGTATCCTGCAGCAGCTTTAAGATCGCTTTTCCCGTCACATAATCGAGCGCGCCGGTCGGCTCATCGCAGAGCAGCAGTTTCGGATTCTTCGCCAGCGCACGCGCAATCGCCACACGCTGCTGCTCTCCGCCCGAAAGCTGCGCCGGGAAGTTATTCATTCTCTCTTCCAGCCCAACCTCCGCAAGCACCTCCGACGCATCCAGCGGATGCTTACAAATCTGCATCGCCAGCTCCACATTCTCGAGCGCCGTCAGGTTCTGCATCAGATTATAAAACTGAAAGACAAATCCAATATCCTCCCGCCGGTACTGGATCAGCTTCTTGCCGCGGTACTTACTGATCTCCGCCCCGTCCACCAACACCTTTCCTGAAGTCGCTGTGTCCATTCCGCCTAAAATATTCAGCACCGTCGTCTTACCCGCACCGCTCGGTCCAACAACAATCACAAACTCACCCTTTTCCACATCAAAGCTGATCCCATCCGCAGCCTTGATGGTAATCTCACCCATTTGATAGGTCTTTGTTACATCCTGAAGACTCACATATCCCGCCATGCCGCCGTGTTCCTCCTATGCAAAAAATCGATATTTCCTATTTCTTTTATTGTATCAATCTACAGCCGCGGCGGCTAGTCCTAAGTGGACGAATTTACTGTTTTTTTATAAATGGCATCTCCCCTTTATTTCAATACTGCCCTGATCATACATCTTATCCCAACCAGAATAATCACCACCTCCTGTAATCTCTGTGCCATCTCCATCGCAGCCATGCCCTCTGCTGCCTTCCCGTTCAAAAATATTTCCAGAACGCATCATCCTCTGTCACTCTCCTCTCAAATCTTAACCACTCCTCCCAGGCCGCCTACCAGACGTGCGAACGCCTCTTCCAATTTGCCGCATCTTTTTCCACAGAAACTCACACAAGTTTGACAATTTATGATACACTAAGCTAAGTGACATCAATTCTGAATGTTCTGTGCTCTGCCGCAGATTTTTCGGAACTGAAATTGACTTTTCGATGCATAAACCAAACGATTTGTGGCATACGAAGAAAGGAATTCTTATGAAAATTATCTTTATCCGCCACGGCGAACCGAATTATGAGATTGATTCGCTGACTGAAAAGGGCTGGCGTGAGGCTGAGCTGCTTTCGAAGCGAACGGCGAAATGGAACGTCACCGATTTTTACTGCTCGCCGCTCGGACGTGCGAAGGATACGGCTTCTTTCACACTGAAAAACGCGGATCGCGAAGCCAAAATTCTTCCATGGCTGCGCGAATTTGATGCGCCTGTCATTGACCCGGAAACCGGGAAGCGCCGGATTCCGTGGGATTTTCTGCCGGATGTACTCGACGCAAACCGGGATCTCTATGACAATCATCTCTGGACGAAAAATCCGATCATGCAAACCGGAAATATGGACGAAAATTACCGTTTTGTGACCGACGGACTCGATACGCTGCTTGCACACTACGGCTATGTACGGGACGGCTATCGCTATCATGCCTCTGATGAGACGAACCGCGAGGCTGTCATCGTCTGCTTCTGTCATCTCGGCGTTACCTGCGTGGCACTGTCCCACTTGCTGAATATGACACCAACCCAGCTCTGGCAGGGTATGTTTCTGGCGCCGACTTCTGTCACAATCGTCGGAAGTGAGGAACGCAAACCGGGCGAAGTGTACTTCCGCTGCCAGACTGTTGGCGACGTACACCATCTGCTGACTGCAGGCGAGCCGGTTTCGTACTATGGATCGTTTAACGATCCATTCCAGTTTTAAACTTTACAAAAAGGGAGTTTTTTATCATGAATGAAGCAAAATTAAGAGAATACGCAAAGCTGATCGTAAAAATCGGCGCAAATGTACAGAAAGGACAGCGTGTCCGTCTGCAGGCCGGTGTGGATCAGGTTCTGCTTGCTACCATGGTCACGGAAGAGTGTTACAAAGCCGGTGCAAGCTATGTTGAGCTGATCTGGGAGTGTGGTCCGATTAACAAGCTGAGTTATCAGTACGCCACAGCCGAAACACTCGGTACGGTTCAGAATTGGGAGGAGGAGCGCCTCAAACAGATGACCGTAGATCTTCCGGTCCGCATTTTCATTGACTCCTCCGATCCGGATGAGCTTGCCGGCATCTCTGCCGATCTGCTCTCTACCGTCCGTCAGATGCGCGGGAAAGTAACGAAAAAATACCGCGATCAGCTCGACGGAAAACATCAGTGGCTGATCGTTGCCGCTCCGTCACCGGCATGGGCCAGAAAAGTATTCCCGGGCGAGCCGGAGGATATTGCGGTTGAGAAGCTGTGGAATGCTATTTTTGATTGCCTGTATTTAAAAGAAGGCGAAGATGTTGAAAAAATCTGGCAGGCACACTGTGACCGCATGACCCAAAAAGCCAACTGGCTGAATGAACAGGCGTTCCGCAAACTGCATTATACCAGCAAAAACGGCACCGATTTCACAGTTGAACTGATTCCGGACGCAAAGTGGAGCGGCGCTGGTGATATCAACCATATGAACAATACCTTCTATGTCCCGAATATGCCGACCGAAGAAGTTTTCACCAGCCCGATGCGCGGCAAATGTGAAGGCCGCCTCGTTTCCACCAAACCGTTAAGCTGGTCCGGCCAGGTTATCAACAACTTTACCGTTGATTTTAAGGACGGAAAGGTTGTCGACTGCCACGCAGAACAGGGCGAAGAGGTTCTGAAGAAAATGTTCGCGATGGATGAGGGCGCCGCGATGCTCGGCGAGGTTGCACTCGTTCCGAAGGAGTCCCCGATCAACCAGTCCGGTCTGATGTTCTTTAACACTCTGTTCGACGAGAACGCATGCTGCCACGTTGCCGCCGGCGCCGGCTTTTCCGAGGTGCTGGACGGATTTATGGATATGAGTGATGAAGAAATCCTCGCAAAAGGTATCAACGATTCCCTGATCCACGTTGACTTTATGGTTGGATCGGATGACCTGCATATCGTGGGTATTCACGAAGACGGAAGCGAGACCGATGTCTTTGTAAACGGCACCTGGGCTGAGTAATCTGAATAATCATCGCCCCATTCTTTCCATCACTTTGCAAAACACCACCGCCGCAATCGTACTC
>OBXA01001761.1_pt1 | contig 11756 bp, 5 predicted proteins | sample 1538121 | NCBI WGS metagenome assembly OBXA01 (sample SAMEA2580133, study PRJEB22360) | human gut metagenome | biome: human gut; feature: human-associated habitat; material: faeces | place: Denmark | collected 2008/2010 | reverse complement strand
GAATATTCAGTATTACATTATGCCGTAACACAGACAAATATAAGCTACAGGCAGTTCTGCATACTATGTGAAATGCACTTGAAGTTTGATTGTGATAGTTCTTAGTCTTTCCCTTAGCAAACCAGCTAGCTTCGTACACGGATGTACGAAGCAGCGAAGCCGCGCCATGGACGGCGCGTCTGAGCGGTAGCGTCAGTTACCATAGTTTATATGGAAAGACTTAGAAATATCCAATCAAAGCTTCTGGCATTGAATATAGTGTGCAGTACTGCCTGTAGCTTATATTTGTCGTCCGTTCATCACCAACTAATATTTAATTAAACAACAATATAGAATATATTTATATGGAAACAATCTTTTAATAAATATGAAACAGAATTTTAATAAATGGTACTAATTTACTATGTTATGCTATGTACTTTTTTGTGCGATATTGCTAAGATTAGCAAGTAAGACATTATATGCTAAAGCATATTGCACAAACATATGCATGAGGAGGTAAAACATGAAAGCTAACATTAGCAAAGGTGCCCGCAAAGGATGGGCATGGATACTTGCAGCATTGATGGTTGTAAGTGTCATTATTCCAACTACAATATCTACCGCAAAGGCAGAGGTTGGAACAGTACAGTTCAATGGAACAGCGCAGGGCTGGCTTGAATCAGCTTACGCTGAGTGGTCTATTGACAAGGAAGCCGATGGATATACAGCATATATCAAAAAGGCTTCACAGTCAGATTCAGCATATGCAAGAATCGACAATGAACTTATAAGAAGGTACAAGAGTTACTACAGGGTAGATGCCATGGGTCTTTCGGCAGGAGACTATGTTATCAGGGTAGTACCAGTAAAGAATGGAAAAGAAGTAACAGCTAAGGCTAAGGTTACAGATGTTCTTAAGGTAAGCTCATATGACAGATCAGGCTTTGCATTTTCTTCTGAATCAAGATACAAGACCGGTTCAGGAGCATATAACGAAGATGGAACACTTAAGAGTGATTCAATCGTTCTTTATGTAACTAATGATAATGCTAAAACTGTAACAGCAGGCATTATGGAAGGAAAGGGCGAGAAGGAGTACACAGGACTCCAGACAATTATTGATGCATATACAAAGAGTGCCAGTAAGGGTGTAGAAACAAGGGCACTTGATGTAAGAGTAATAGGATGTCTTACAGATTCGGGTATGGATAAGTTTTCAAGCTCATCTGAGGGTGTGCAGATAAAAGGAGCAAGTGCTTATTCTAATATTAACATGACTTTTGAAGGAGTTGGCGAGGACGCAAGCATAAGCGGCTTCGGTTTCCTTTTAAGAAATGCAGGTAATGTAGAAATGAGAAACCTCTCAATACTTAACTTTATGGATGATGGTATCTCACTAGATACAGCTAACTGCAACGTATGGATACATAACGTAGACCTTTACTATGGCAAGGTTGGTGGGGACGCTGACCAGGCTAAAGGTGATGGATCTATAGATATAAAGGGTAATTCACAGTATATAACAGTTTCATATGTACATTTCTATGATTCAGGTAAATGTTCATTGTGTGGTATGAAGAGCGAGAGTGGTCCTAACTACATTACTTATCATCATAACTGGTTTGATCATTCAGACTCAAGACATGCCAGAGTAAGAACTATGTCAGTACATATGTATAACAATTATTATGATGGTAACGCAAAGTATGGTGTAGGTTCAACTATGGGTTCTTCTGTATATGTAGAGAACAACTACTTCAGAAACTGCAAGTATCCTATGCTTTCATCTAATCAGGGTTCTGATGCTTTAGGTGAAGGCACATTCTCAGGTGAGAACGGCGGCATCATAAAAGCTTATGGCAACGAAATAGTTGGAGCAACAGGTATCATATATGCTAATGCAGCATCAGTTACAGGTGAAGCTGCCAATGCAGCAACATTCGATGCATATCTGGCTGCTTCTGCAGGTGAAAAGGTACCATCATCATACAAGACAGTAGCTGGTGGCACAACATACGATAACTTTGATACAACTAAGGATCTTGGAGTAAAGGCAGGAAGCCTTGTAGCAGCAAAGGATGTTCCAGCACTTGTTAAATCTTCTAAGGGAGCAGGAAGCCTTGGCGGTGGTGTTATTGACTGGAAGTTCAGTGATGAAGACGACACAGCTTATGTTGTAGATAAGGATTTAAAAGCAGCTGTTACGAATTATAAAAACACAGAGCTTGTGGCTGTTGGTGGAACTAATGCCAACATAGTAACGCCAGAGCCTTCTACAAATGAAACAACAAAGGCAACAGAAGAGGAAACTAAGACTACAGAAAAGGCTACTACATCTAAGGCAACAGAAAAAGAAACTAAGACTACAGAGAAGGCTACTACATCTAAAGCTACAGAAGCAACAAAGGTAACTGAGAAGGAAACTACAGGTGCAGGTTCAGATACTAAAAACAGTTATGATAAGACAAGTCTCTCATATTCAGGTGCATATACAGATTTAAGTACAAAGAAGGATTCAGATTTTAAGAATGCAAAGTATGTTTCGTCAGCATCTGATATTCTTACAGCTATAAGCAGTGCTAAGGCAGGAGATGTTATCATAGTTAAGGCTGGAACTTACAAGTTTACAGATACGATAGTTATTAATAATGCCATGAATGGAAACAGCGGCGCTTATATAGTTGTAAAAGCAGCTGATGGTGCAGATGTTAAGTTTGATTTCTCAGCACAGACACTTGATGGCGCAAACAGAGGTGTTGTTGTAGATGGAGATTACTGGTATTTTGAGGGAATCAACTTCTATGGAGCTGGTGATAACGGCGTGTTACTTGCTGGTAACAACAACATATTTGAAAAATGCGTATTCGAAGCAAACAGAGATTCAGGACTTCAGATATCAAGATATGACACAACAGCAGCAACTAAGGATTTATGGCCATCAAACAACCTTATAATCAACTGTACAGCATTTGATAACTGTGATTATCCAGACCAGGGTGGTACAGGTGAAAATGCAGATGGTTTTGCAGCAAAGCTTACATGCGGCGAAGGCAATGTATTTGATGGATGTATATCATATTGCAACTCTGATGATGGATGGGATCTTTTCGCTAAGTCAGCTACAGGTCCTATCGGTGTGATAACTATAAGAAACTGTGTTTCATTCGGCAATGGAACATTATCTAACGGAGTTCATTATGCTAACGGAGATATGAATGGCTTTAAGCTCGGTGGTTCAGGTGTAGGTACACCTCATGTTGTACTTAACTGTCTCTCGTTTAACAATGGGGCAACAGGATTCACTGACAACAACAATCCATCAGGTCTTACAATCATGAATGCCACAGCATGGGGCAATGGTAAGTCAGCAAAGAAGGGCAACTTCTTATGCTACAGAGCATCAAATAAGGCAGTGTACGTAGGTCTTGTTTCAGCAAATGCTATAGACTCAGATAAATTTACAGGTAATATGAGTGATTCTATATACTATAATACAGGTAAGTATTACAGATTATCAGGATTATTACCAACACCAGTTGTTAGTGGCGACAAGAAGGGTACAGTAGTTGATAATCCATCTAAAGTATCAGGAATGTTTAAAAATGCTGTTGATTTTATCAATCTTAATGGTAATGTAGACAAGCAGTTAAGAAATTCTGATGGAACTATTAATATGAAGGGACTTTACGAAACACAGGGAAGTTATTCAACACTTGGAGCACATTTTGGTGTAGCTAATCAGGTTATAAGTGTTACAGGCAAGACATCTGGTGAAGTAAAGCCAACAGAGAAAACAACAAAAGCAACAGAAAAAACAACAGAAACAACAAAGCCAACAGAAAAAACAACAGAAACAACAAAGGCAACAGAGAAAACAACAGAAGCAACAAAGGCAACAGAAAAAACAACAGAAGCAACTAAAGCTACAGAATCAAAGACAGATTCGACTGTAAGCGGTACCAAGCTTGTTCTAAATGCTAATGATGTAAATACAGGAAAGTTAAAATCAACACTTACTGTTGATGGCTTTAAGATTGTTGCCGGAAGCAAAGCAACAGTTACAGTAGATAAGAGCAGCAAGGAATATAAAGGAATAGACTTTACAAGAAGAATCAAGCTTTCTGGTAAAGGCAGTACAAGTGGAAGAGCTATTGCGTTTAAAACAGCTGGAGAAGCTAAGGTGAAGGTATATGCAACAAGCTCAAGCACAGATGAATCAAGACTTATTAAGATAGTTGATAAGAATGGAAAGGATATTACATCTACATCAAAGATTCCAGGAAATTCACTTAAGTCAGTTTCATTCAGAGTGCCAGTTGCAGGTGAATATTATCTTATATCCGAGAATGGCGGAGTTAATATTTACTATGTTGAAGTATCTAATGGAGTTGCATACTAAGTAAGCGTTAAAAAATCTTATCATGTAGGTTAAGAAAGACTTTTTGTCTTATGACGTTTACATCATATCAGTTATAAAATATAAGCGGATGTTTGTTATTCAGACATCCGCTTTTTTGGTAAAATAATAGTATGAACAATAGGTAAAAAATAAAATAGGATATGAATAACAGTATTGAAAATAATAGTATGAAATAATAGGTTGATAAAGCAGCAGATTGCAAATATAATAAATATGAATAAGATATTTTTGGTGTAAGAAATATAAGTATATGGCCAAGTATATTCAGAAATGTATCCATAAGTATAACTAGAAATATATTTTATAGAAAAGAGGAAAGAGAACATCATGAAGATAAAGACCGTTGCTATATTAGGAGCAGGAGCTGTAGGTTCATATGTTATATGGGGACTTGCAGGCTTAAAGGATGTAAGGCTGGGGTTAATAGCACAGGGAGAACGTCAAGAAAGGCTGAGAAAAGAAGGTTGTCTTATAAACGATGAAGTATACAGACCAGAGGTGTGGACACCCGAAGAAGCGCATAATACAGGCGTTGACCTTTTGATAGTTTCGTTAAAGTATGGAGCTTTAAAAGGAGCACTTGACAACATTGCTACAGCTATTGGAGAAAACACTATAGTTATGAGTCTTATGAATGGTGTTGACAGTGAAGATATCATTGCAGACAGGATAGGCATGTCACATATTGTATATTCACTTATAAAGGTTGCCTCTCATAGAGATGGTAGGGGATATTACTTTAATCCTGATACAACAATAGGAATTATTTTTGGGGAAACAGCAGATAAGGTATCTGCATCAGACAAAATATTAGAACAGACACTTGTGAGTGACAGGATAAAGTTGATAGATGAGCTTTTTGCAGCCAGCAGGCTTAACTACAGAGTGACAGAGCATATAAAAGAAGAAATGTGGAGTAAGTTCAGACTTAATGTAAGTAATAATCTTCCACAGGCAGTACTTGGTGCAGGTGTCGGATGTTACAGGGATAGTGAACATATGAAGGCTATAAGCGATGGTTTAAGACATGAGCTTGAAACAATAGCTAAGGCAAAAGGAATAGATTTAAGTGTTATTGATAATTCATCGTCACGTGGAAGTGCAGTGCCGCCAACAGCAAGATACTCTACACTTCAGGATATAGATGCTAAAAGACATACCGAGATAGATATGTTTTCCGGTGCACTTATGCGTATGGGAGAAGAATTTGGAATACCAACGCCTTATAACGAATACACTTATCATATTATTAAGGCGATAGAAGAAAAGAATGATGGTAGGTTTGATTACGATAAGGGAAATGAAGAATTGACATATGCAAGGTGAAATTTGAAAAGAGTTACTACTGATTGAAGAATAGGAACACAAAAAGTACCTTATTAGTGGGGACTTTTAATATAAAATACGAGTGTATTATAAGGAGAAGATAAAAATGGGATTAACAGCAAGCCATATGTTTTATAAGTTATAAGAGTGATGATTGGAAAACTGTATTAGGGGATATTGTATATAAGTTGGTAAAAGAACATTGATTGAATGTATATTTCGATGGAGATTTTAGTGGACATAATCCATTATGGACAGATCAGTTTCCAGAGAATATGGAGTCGGGTAATTGTCGTGGAGTTGTTGCGTTTATAGATGATGCATATACAAAGAGCTATGTGCAACTATGTGTAGAGAGGTTCTTGGTTATGTTAATGCTTAATGACAATGTGTATAGTGTTGGCGTTACAATAAATGATATAGTCAGCACAATAAAAGATGTATGCGGAGAGGAAGTTGTAAGCTATATTACTGCTAATACAGATAAAGGCTACTCATAATTAATATAATTAAAAATGATTTTTTGATTTTTAAAACTAAGGAGAGGGTATGAAAATGTTGATTTTCATGCACAGAAATGGAGATTAATATGAAGCGAAATAAATACAAAGATTATCTATGGTATACGGCACTTGCAGTATTTATTATATGTGTGATTGAAGGTATATTTTTCTACCATAATGTAGATAATCCGTTTCTTAAAGTAACATTAAACATACAGAATGCAATTAAAGCGTATAAGATAGATCCGGATATAAAGCAGAAAGAAGCTATTGCATATATGCAGGCAACAGGTGGTGGCATATTAAGTGGAATAATAACATATGTGTATTGTATTGCTGTTATTGTTGCACCATTCTGTACAATAGGTGCATTAACCGTTCTTATCAGAAAACCAGCCAGCTATGTCAGAGGACTGTTTAGCCAGAGAAATAAAAAGCGCGTATTGGTTATTGGTGAAGGAAAATATAAGTTTCCTCTTATAGATGCATTGACTAAAGATTGTCGTGTTACAGTGGTTGAAAGCACCATACTTTCTGATGATAAGAAGATTAAATATATAAACAAAGGTGTAAAATTTGTGCAGAAGTATCAGGATATGCATATGGAAAGTGTAATAAAAATGCTTGATATGTGTAAATTCAGTGATGTTTTTCTGTGTGATGATAATTCAATAGAAAATATTGAATGTTTAAATGCATTTACAAAGAGCTTTGAAAAAAATATAAATGCATCTGAAAATAAAGAGTATCTGCAGATTCATATGTGCTGCAATGACAATTCAATGGCAGAACTGATAAGACAGTATTATGATAAAATAGATGCAAGAACTTTTGATCTTGACATAGTAGATATTAATAAAATGGCTGTCAATAAAATGTATAAAGAACATCCTGTATATACAGCTAATAAGGGTGATGATTATGATGTTCATATAGGAATCATTGGATTTGGTGATTTTGGCCAGAGTGCATTAATACAAGGACTTAATATGTCGGTTTTATCAGCAGAGTCTACTATATGTATAGATGTATTTGATAAGGATATGGAATCAATAATAGGAAGTTTCATGAAGAATTTTTCAGTTGATGTCCTGAAGGGATTGAAGTTCATAAAAGAAGATATATATGAAGGTAAAAGTATTGAATATTATGAATTGAAATTTCCATTTGATACAATACCAGATCAATTTGGTATAGATGGAAAGGTATGTTTAAGATTTTTTAATACGGATGCAAGGACATTACAGTTTAACAGTATTTTTAAAAGATGTAATGACGACAAATTATTTACATATCTTATTGTGGCAATGAGTGATACACATTCAATGTCTAATACACTTATTGAATTGAAGCAGTTGTTATATAATAAGGGTGATAGCTGTATTAATATTCCTATAGTTGTCAGGGCTAAGGAAAACAATGATTTTGCTAATATTTATGGTGAGAAGAATCTATTTACAATAAACAAGAATAAAGATATTTTTTCATATGCTTCTATAACTAATCGTGATATTGTAAATGATGCAAAGATATTTAATCATAGATACAATATGTTGTATGAAATAATAAGCAGATATAAAGCAGATAAAAATATTGTTGTGGATGATAAGTTTATGTTATCTGAAGATATAGAGGAACGTCTTAAGAAAGATTCAATAGAACTTAAAGAGAATAAGAAAATATCAGAAGAAATAGATGAGGTATGGCATAATAAGGGCATATTTGACAGGGAATCAAGTATAGCACAATCATTGCATCAGGATATTAAAAAATGGATTATTTATGAAAAACATGCATATTCTCTTACAGATAACAGAGAAGAGCTTGAAAGAATTGAACACAGAAGATGGAATATTTTCATGATAACACATGGCTTTAAATATGAGAAAGCTGAAAGAAAAGATATGTATGCTAAAACACATCCATGCATTTCAAAATGGGAAGTTTTGAAGGTGGAAAAGCCAGATACATTAGAGTATGACTTTACACCATATTACATATTAAAAGCAGATAGATGATTTAATTGAATATCAGTAAGTAAATTACACCACAACCAGACAAATATAAGATGCAGGACTGCCTGTATCTTATATTTGTCGTCCGTTCGTTATCAACTAAAATTCAATCAAACTATTGTTTGCAATTGTTATTGTACATTATTGTTATTTGGTGTATTATTGCCATTTATATTTCTATTATCGTTCATATTTTTTCCGCCATTCATGTTACCTCCACGGCCACCACCATTAAAACCGCCTGGATTGCTGCCAAAGCCGCCGGCATTGGATGCACCCATGGTTCCTGCAGATTGTGTCCAGTTTGTTAATGAAGAACCATCGCAGTAAAGAGTGTATTCAGTGTTTGTTGTAAGAGCAGATGTGCATATCCAGCCATTTGAGTAACTGTTGTTTAATGTAAAGCTTATTATTTCATTACCGCTGGAATCTTTTACTGAGTAGCTTCCTGCGTTAAAGGATACAGAGCTGAATACGTAAGCATTAACTGAATTTACAGGAGTTTCACATATACCGCCTAAAGCTACACATGTTCCACCAGTTATAGTAATATTTCCGTCAACATCAATAGAACCAGATACCTGACCTGATGAACTGCCGCCTTTTACAAGAACCATACCGCCAGACTGGGTGTAGTTGCCATTAGAATCTATACCATCTGTATCGCCAGAACCGGTTGTTACATCAACGTATCCACCAGTTATATTAATAAGAGGAGTAGATGTGCCATCTCCGGTACATGCATTAATGCCATCATCAGCTGCATATACAAAGCTTTGTCCACCACTGATGTTGATTGTTATAGCCTCAAGACCCTCGTAGGATGTTAAAACATTTATATATCCAGCAGTTATATTAAGCTCTTTATCTGCATGTATGCCATCATCACCTGTAGAGATTGTGATAGTTCCACCTGATATAGATATTATACCCTTGCCATCTTCGCCGGTTTCAAGAACACCAGAATCTGAGTTGGCATGAATACCATCATCAGTTGAACTTATGTTAATGGCTGCACCAGATATATTTATCTCGCTCTCGGCTTTGATTCCCTTTGTAGAGTAGGACTTTTTAGATGAATTTCCTAAGCTGTTATTGCCAGGCATACCATTAGCAGCTCTGTTTCTACCACTGAAGTTACCTTTCATGTCAGGATTATTGCCAGAATTGCTGCTACTGTTATTCATATCAGGAGGATTGCCCATGTTCCCATTGTTCTGAGTATTGTTCATATCAGGAGGATTGCCCATGTTCCCATTGTTCTGAGCATTGTTCATATCGGGTGGAGTTCCCACGCTGCTGTTATTCTGGTTGTCTGTATTGGCAGTTGTTGTGTATGTCATCATAGTTGCATTGGATGATGATTTAGATGATGAACCTTGATTCTGATTTGATGAACCTGGGTTGCTGGCTGATGAACCTGGGTTGCTGGCTGATGAATCTGGGGTGCTGATTGAAGAACCAGAGCTGCTGGCTGAAGAACCGGAGTTGTCGGCAGCTACGGCTTCACTATAATCAGAATAAGTATCTGTATATATATTCAGATTTCCATCACCTGAAACATCTACACCATATGCAGCATATATGCCGTCACAGGCAGCATATATATCAATATTTCCACCAGATATTATTACATTTCCTTTCTGTTTTCCTTTGGTTGAAAGACTGCTGTTTGATGTTTTGATGCCATCGCCTTTTCTGGATATAGCTATTATTTCACCAGATTCTATAGCTACCTCATCGTTTCCTTTTATAGCATTATTTACAGCATTAACCTTGATGGTAACATTTTTAATAGAAATGTCATCTTTGCTCTGGATACCGTTGTTATAGTTGCCAGTTACTGATAATGCCCCTTTTCCAACCAATTTAAGGTCACATGCTGCATAGATGGCAGCATTACCATTTTCACTGGAAGAATTGTCTGAATTGTCGTCAGCTTCAGCTCTTGCATCAACTATACAGTTATAAGTGTTTTCCTCAGATTTGATTTTTACATTATCAGCATTTTTAATATAAATAGGTGAACCGTTAGAACATGTGATGGATGTACCATTCAATACAATGGTGATTTCGGCATTATCGTCAGCATTAACTACAATCTGTCCTTCTGATAAGAGTCCGGTAACGGTATATTCGCCAGCCTGTGTTATGGTATATACGGAATCATTCTGTGTTATTGTAGAACCATCAGTTGATGTAATGCTGAATTCTCCTGTTATTTCAGTTTTGTAGTTATCGGCATCATCTGCGTGAGTTACATTGGTATCCTGGGCAGTAATGCTGGAAGTTACAGTGGTATCAGTATTTTTGCTGTTGGTTGTATAGTTTTGTGAACCACAGCCTGATGTCATAAGACACATGGCAAGAATAACTGCGGCTACGCATGATTTGTTTACTTTTTTTAAATTAATCATATACATTCATCCTTTCATTCATTATTTCTTTAGTTCATATAGAGATTGTTAATGTAAATATCATTAATGCAGATATTATCAGCATAAATACAATTAATATAGCTATTGTCGAATAGATATCGTTAATGCATATATCATCAATATCAATATCAATGTCAGGTGGATTATAAAGTTAAAAGTTTTATTATGCAGGCATAAACAATGTTTTGCTCTTCTGCCCCTTACATCTTATCTATAGTGTAGGTGGGAATAGTGAAGAAAATATGATGAGAATGAGGATATTTTGTGTCCTGGAGAATGACAAAAGAAAAAGCCGAGGCAGGGTTTTTATTCCTGTATCGGCTTTATTGGCTTTATTGGTGTTATGGAGTGTTTATCAGCGCTTTGATGTCTTCTTCTGGTGTGGTGATAGGTGCTATGCCATATTTTTCCACAAGAAGGTTCAGAATATTAGGAGACAAAAACGCAGGTAGAGAAGGACCAAGACGGATGTTTTTGATACCAAGGTGCAGAAGCGTCAACAAAATGCAGACTGCCTTCTGTTCGTACCATGAAAGAACGAAGGAGAGCGGAAGCTCATTTACAGTACATCCAAATGCATCCGCAAGTGCCAGAGCAACCTGAATCGCCCCGTAAGCATCGTTACACTGACCCATATCCATCAGTCGTGGCAGACCATTGATTTCTCCAAGATTAAGATCATTGAAACGGAATTTGCCACATGCCAGGGTGAGGATGATGCTGTCAGAAGGAGTTTGTTTAACAAAATCTGTGTAATAGTTTCGGCCCGGTTTAGCACCATCACATCCGGCAACCAGGAAGAAATGGCTGATTGCACCTGATTTTACAGCATCTACTATAGTATTTGCATGTGACAGTATAGCTGAATGACCGAATCCGGTTGTCACCTTCGTACCTCCATTGATGCCTTTTAATGTCTGATTTTCTTTATAGCCACCAAGTTCAAGTGCTTTTTTGATAACTGGCGTAAAATCTTTTTTCTCATCAATATGAACAGCGCCAGGGAAAGCAACCACCTCTGTTGTAAATACTCTGTCAGCATAACTGCTTTTTGGCGGCATCAGACAGTTGG
>OBXA01001757.1_pt1 | contig 11770 bp, 9 predicted proteins | sample 1538121 | NCBI WGS metagenome assembly OBXA01 (sample SAMEA2580133, study PRJEB22360) | human gut metagenome | biome: human gut; feature: human-associated habitat; material: faeces | place: Denmark | collected 2008/2010 | reverse complement strand
CCAAAAGGGTAGACACCTGCGGTTTCTACCCTCTTGGGACTCCCGTTTCCCTTTGCTTGTTAGCCCGGCGAAAATCGGAGAACGGCGACCGCTCCGAAATTGGAGTACGACAGTCGGGTTACTCCAGCGTGTCTTTCTCCGCCTTTTCGCAGTTCACAGACAGCGTACTGCTACACAGGTCGGCAACTTCCAACAGGCGCGACATAACAGTGTCGCGCAACTCTTTGGCACGTTGTAACGCACGGCACCTGCGAATTAAGCATTCAGTACCATTTATCTCCGTAGGCCCTGTCTATCATAACGCGCTAACGTGTTGTGCGGCACTGTCATGCCGCACCCCGCGGAAAGAAAACCACCTGTGTAGCAGTACGGTATCTGATACTGCGAATATGCGGATACATGAGCGGTCGCAGGTCGTCTCTGCGGAAGAAAAAATCCTCTGCCGTTCCCCTTTTCGCAGCGGTCACATGTCGGCAATCTGCGCCAGACTATCCCAAAGGAAACGGGGAGAAAATCAGAGGGTGGAAACCTTGGTGTCCATCCCTCTTGTGCGCCCGCGCGGCGTCAGCGCAGTTCCGTTCGCTTCACAAGCGAAAACTCAAATCGCCTCGTGGAAGGTACGCGAAATAACCTCACGCTGCTGCTCGCGGCTCAGCTTGTAGAAGTTTACCGCGTAGCCGGAAACACGGATGGTCAGGTTCGGGTACTGCTCCGGATGCTCGTAAGCCGCCATCAGGGTTTCGCGGTTGAGTACATTTACGTTCAGATGATGCGCATTCTGCGCGAAATAGCCGCCCATGATGGCAACCAGATTGTTCACCTGCTCCTCATCAGTCTTGCCGAGCGCACCCGGCGTGATGGAGAACGTGTTGGAGATACCATCGCGGCAGTAGGTGTAGCTCAGCTTTGCAACCGAGTTGAGGGAAGCCAGCGCGCCGGAAACGTCGCGGCCGCTCATCGGGTTTGCGCCCGGTGCCAGCGGTTCGCCGTGACGGCGGCCGTCCGGCGTGTTGCCGGTCTTTTTGCCGTACATAACGTTAGAGGTGATGGTCAGGATGGACATCGTGTGGATCGCACCGCGGTACAGCGGGAACTGCGTCAGTGCCTGATAGAACTTCTCAACCTGCTCGCACGCGATGCTGTCCACGCGGTCATCATCGTTGCCAAACTTCGGGAAATCGCCCTCGATCTCAAAATCCACGATAATGCCGTTCTCCGGGTTGCGGACAGGCTTTACCTTGGCATACTTGATCGCGGAGAGCGAATCCGCCATGCAGCTCATGCCCGCAATGCCGAATGCCATCAGGCGGCGCACCTCGGTATCATGCAGCGCCATCTGGCTCTTCTCGTAGGCGTACTTGTCGTGCATGTAATGGATGGTATTCATCGCGGAAACGTAGGTCTTAGCCAGCCACGGACGGTAGAAGTCCATGCGGCGCAGAACCTCCTCATAATCCAGCACATCGCCGTCCATGACCGGCATCTCCGGGCCGACCTGCTCGAACTTGTTCTCGTCACGGCCGCCGTTGATTGCCATCATCATCAGCTTGGCGATGTTGGCACGCGCACCGAAGAACTGCATATCCTTGCCGACACGCATCGCCGATACGCAGCACGCGATAGCGTAATCATCGCCGTAGTACGGGCGCATGACGTCGTCGTTCTCGTACTGGAGCGCATCCGTGTCGATAGATACCTTTGCGATGAACTTCTTCCAGTTCTCCGGCAGGTTTTCGCTCCACAGAACGGTCAGATTGGGCTCTGCGGCAGCGTTCAGGTTGTACAGGGTGTTGAGCATGCGGTAGCTGTTCTTCGTAACCATGTGACGGCCGTCCTCGCCGATGCCGCCGACTGCCTCGGTGATCCACATCGGGTCGCCGCCGAACAGCTCGTTGTACTCCGGGGTACGCAGGTGGCGCGCCATACGCAGATGCAGCACGAAATCATCCATGATCTCCTGTGCCTCGCTCTCGGTGAGCAGGCCTGCCGCAATATCGCGCTCAAAGTAGATGTCGAGGAAGGTGGAGGTGCGGCCAAGGCTCATTGCGGCGCCGTTCTGTTCCTTGATGCCGGCCAGATAGCCAAAGTACAGCCACTGAACGGCCTCCTTTGCGTTCTCCGCCGGACGGGTGATATCAAAGCCGTAGGAAGCCGCCATTGTGATCATGTCCTTGAGCGCCTTGATCTGGTCGCTCAGCTCCTCCGCACAGCGGATTTCCTTCTCGGTGGTCGGCACGCTGCCGAGCGCATCCTTGTCCTTCTGCTTCTCCTCGATGAGGCGATTCACGCCGTACAGCGCCACGCGGCGGTAGTCACCAATGATGCGGCCGCGGCCGTAAGCATCCGGCAGGCCGGTCAGCAGACCAACGTGACGCGCTTCACGAACGTCCTTGGTGTATGCGGAGAATACGCCGTCGTTGTGGGTCTTGTGGTACTTGAACTCCTCCTCAATCTTGGGAGAAACCTCGTAGCCGTACTGCTTGCACGCATCACGGACCATACGCATGCCGCCGAACGGATTGCATGCACGCTTGAGCGGCTCATCGGTCTGCAGTCCGACGATAACCTCGTTGTCCTTGTCGAGATAGCCCGGGCCGAAGGCCGTGATAGTGATAACGGTCTCGGTGTCGATATTACGGACACCGCCCTTTTCGCGCTCCTCCGCGAGCAGTGCATCGAACTTCTCACGCAGCGCAGTCGTGCGTGCGGTAGCCGGAGCCAGAAAAGCGCCGTCACCATCATACGGGGTGTAATTCTTCTGGATAAAGTCGCGGACATTGATCTCGTTTTCCCAGTTGCCGCCATTAAAGTTGTTCCATGCGTTCATGTTCTTTTCCTCCTGTTTGTGCTGTCTGCTGTCCTTTTTATGGTAACAAAAAAAGGACAGCATCGCGTATTACTTGCGACACTGCCCAGACGGTCGGCATTGAGATACACTTCACGGTGCATCTGATTACGGAACTCCCTGCTCCCCGGTGGTTTGCGCTCCACCTGTGTCCGTCAGTTGCAGGGAATCTGTCTGGCATTAGCATAACACATCTGCCGCTCAATATGCAACTGCCGAAAGTCACAAAAAATCCATGTGAAAAAACCGTGGAATCTGTGTAAAGTATCTTTTCAATTTACACAAAATAGGGTATAGTAAAAATATGATACTGCGCATTGTACACATATAGAATGCGGAAAACAGAGGCAGGAGGCAGATGAGTATGTTAAAGATTGGTATGCTGACCAGCGGCGGCGACTGTCAGGGTCTGAACGCGGCACTGCGCGGTGTAGCAAAAACACTGTATAACGAACTGGGAGATAAAGTAACCATCTATGGTATTCGGGACGGCTACCGCGGTTTGATCGAGGGCGATTACCACGAAATGCTGCCCGAGGATTTTTCGGATATTCTGACCATCGGCGGCACCATTCTCGGTACATCGCGCCAGCCGTTCAAGGAAATGCGCAAGACCATCGAGGACAGCGAGGAGACCAAGCTGGATAAAATGCTGCACACGGTGAAAAAGGCAGGCTTTGACTGTCTGGTCATTCTGGGCGGCAACGGCACGCACAAGACCGCAAACCTGCTGAGCATGAAGGGTGTAAACGTGGTAACGCTGCCCAAGACGATCGACAACGATCTGTGGGGCACCGAGCTGACATTCGGTTTTCAGTCCGCGATTGATATCGCGTCCACGGTTATTGATTCCATCCATTCCACCGCATTTTCGCACTCGCGTGTGTTCATCGTGGAGGTTATGGGACATAAAGCCGGTTGGCTGACGCTGTACGCAGGCATTGCCTCCGGCGCGGATGTCATCGTTATTCCGGAAATCCCCTACTCCGCAAAAAAGATTGCCGCAGCGATTGAAAAGCGTGCCAAGGCGGGCAAACGATTCTCGATCATTGCAGTGGCTGAGGGCGCGATAAGTCAGGACGAGGCCAAGCTGAGCAAAAAGGAATTCAAGGCTGCCCGCGAGGCGATGACCTATCCGTCCATCTCCTACCGCATTGCGGACGAGCTGAAGGAGCTGACCGGTCAGGAGATCCGCGTTACCATTCCGGGTCATTACCAGCGCGGCGGCGCTCCCTGCCCGGCCGACCGTGTGCTGACAAGCCGGTTCGGCGTAGCGGCAGCCCAACTTATCCTGCAGAAAAAGTTCGGCTATATGGTTGCGCTGCAGGATAACCATATCGTGCCGGTTCCGCTGACCGAGGTCGCAGGCAAGCTGAAAACCGTTCCGCCCGATGGCGAACTGGTGAAGCAGGCAAGAGCGCTCGGACTGTCGATGGGCGACTGATTGCCGAATTGAGAATTGAAAATGGAGAATGGAGAATGAACGCAGCTATTTAATCCGTTCCAAAAAGGACGCATAATATGCGTCCTTTTTTCGTGCGAAAGCACATATAAAATTCCGGTTTGCTTGCAAACCGCAACCACATGACAGGATTTCGTTCAGAAATCTTAGTCATTGTCCCGTGCCGTGCACGACCGCCGTTTCACGGCGGCATTCAATCGCGTTTGCCGCGCAAATGCAAAAAAACGCAGGACATGCGCGCGCAGCGCGGACATAGCCGCGCAAGGATAGCGCCTGCGTTTTTTACAAGAAAAAAGGGATTTTGTGTGCCCGCCAAGGCGGACGCGCAAAATCCCGTATAGGACGTATCCGAGCCATTGGCTCGGTACGTCCCTCTCGTCCGAAAGCGTGGTTTCGGACGAATTATTTGATGGTCATAACCTGATCACGAGCAGGACCTACGCCAAGCATGGTAATCGGGCACTCGATGATGCGCTCCAGCTCCTTGATGTAGGACTGCACGGTTGCCGGCAGTTCCTCAAAGGAACGGCAGTTGGTGATATCCTCATCAAAGCCGTCGAACTCCTCGTAAACCGGCTCACAGTCTACCAGATCCATGAAGTTTGCCGGGAACTCGGTAACGGTCTCGCCGTTCTTCAGCTTGTATGCAACGCAGACCTTGAGCTTCGGCAGGCCGCGCAGCGGGTCGATCTTGTTGATGACAACGTCGGTCAGACCGTTTACACGAACCGCATAGCGTGCAACGACTGCGTCGAACCAGCCGGTACGGCGCGGACGGCCGGTAACGGTACCGAACTCGCCGCCTGCATTGCGGATGTAGTCGCCGGTCTCGTCGAACAGCTCGGTCGGGAACGGACCCTCGCCTACACGGGTAGTGTAGGACTTAAAGATACCCATGATCTCGTTGATGGCAGTCGGGCCGACACCTGAACCGATGCAGCAGCCGCCTGCTACCGGATGAGACGAGGTAACATACGGATAGGTGCCCATGTCGAGGTCGAGCAGTGTGCCCTGCGCACCCTCGAACAGCACTTCCTTGCCGGACTTGATGGCGTCATAGGTCATAACGGTGGTGTCGCGCACCATCGGACGCAGACGGTCTGCGTAAACCTTGTACTCTGCGATAACAGCGTCCGCGTCGATCGGCTACCCGTGTCGGGCCCCGGTGCGTGCGGCTCGCCGCCGTAAACGCCGGTAATCACGCGGTTCTTGCGGGCACAGGTCTCGCGGATAACCTCCTCGAAACGCTCTGCGTCTACAAAATCGTGCATGCGAATGCCGCTGCGCTCGGACTTGTCCATATAGGTCGGGCCGATGCCCTTCTTGGTGGTGCCGATTGCGGTGCCTTCCTTGGCCTTCTCCGCCTCGCTGAGCGCATCCAGCTCAAGGTGCCACGGCATGATGCAGTGGCAGCGTGCGTCGATGAACAGCTTGTCGGTGGAAACGCCCTTCTCGTGCAGACCGTCGATCTCGCCGAGGACAGCCTTCGGATTGACAACAACACCCGGGCCGATGACGTTGACGCACTCCGGATACAGGATGCCGGACGGAATCAGCTGCAGCTTGTACTTCTCACCGCCGGCTACAACGGTGTGACCGGCATTGTTGCCGCCCTGGCTGCGGACAACCAGATCCGCCTTGCCTGCGAAAATATCAATAAACTTACCCTTGCCTTCGTCGCCCCACTGAGCGCCGAGAATTACCTTACCTGGCATAGGATTTCCTCCCTTTCTATCTGCAACGTGCTCTTGTCACGCGATATACTTTATATATGTATGGATCATACCCTTGAAATTATAGCATACCCTTCTCTACTTTTCAATGCCGTTTTGCACGTTTTTGTCTTGTAAAAGACGGCCCGCCGTTGTAAAATATTTTATAATAGCGGGAAGTATGGCCGCACGGCGGTCTGTCCCGATGAAGGAGTTCGTTTTTCTATGCATTATCTTGATAACGCGGCGACGACCCGCGTGCTGCCCGAAGCAGCCGAAGCGGCCGTTCACGCGATGTGCGAGGAGTTCGGCAATCCGTCCAGCCTGCACCGCATGGGTCTGGAGGCCTCGCATCTGCTCGAGGACAGCCGCAGGACGGTCGCGTCTGCGCTCGGCTGTCTGCCCGAGGAAGTATATTTCACCGCCTGCGGCACGGAGAGCACCAACATCAGCCTGCGCGGTGCCGCTCACCTCAACCGACATAAAAAGGGCCGCATCATCACAACCGAGATCGAGCACGCGGCAACCGTCAACACCGCAAAGCAGCTTGCTGCGGACGGCTTCGACGTAGTTTTCCTTGCACCGGACGCAACCGGTCATATCACGTCCGAGGTGCTGAGCGAAGCACTGACCGAGGACACCATTCTTCTCTCCTGCCAGCTGGTCAACAACGAGATCGGCACAGTACAGCCGGTCGAACAGCTCGGAAAGCTGCTCAAGGCCAAGGCACCCAAGGCACTGTTCCATATTGATGCCGTACAGGGTCTTTGCCGTGTACGCCTGACGCCGAAAAAATGGAACTGCGACCTGATGAGCGTTTCCGGCCACAAAATCGGCGCACCCAAGGGCATCGGTGCGCTGTATGTGAAAAAGGGCCTGCGCCTGCCTCCGCTGACGTTCGGCGGCGGTCAGGAGCGCGGCATGCGCCCGGGCACCGAGGCCGTGCCGAATATTGCCGCATTTGCCAAGGCGTGCGAGATTCGCATGGCGCATTTCGACGAGGATTACGCCCATGTGCAGGAGCTGGCCGACTACCTCAAGCAGCAGGTCAGCGCCGAGCTGCCGGATGCTGTAATTAACGGCGAAGGCGATATCCCGCATGTTGTCAATCTTTCCATGCCCGGCTGCAAGAGCGAGGTCATGCTGCATGTACTCGAGGGGGACGAGGTTTACATTTCCAGCGGCTCAGCCTGCTCCAAGGGCAAGCAGAGCGGTGTGCTCAAGGCACTCGGTCTGCCGAAGGCGCGCACGGACAGCGCGCTGCGCGTTTCGTTTGCACCGTTCAACACAAAAGAAGATGTAGACGCATTCATCAATGCCGTTAAAAAAGGCGCAAAAATGTTCAGACGTTAACCGTTAGAAACAACGGACGGAGGTGCGAGTATGAAGAAATCGTATGTTTTCAACACCCTCATCTGCTGCGGTTGCACCGCACTGATTTTCCTGCTGCACTTTATTGTGTATGGCGGCGTGCTGCTGAAGAGTTCGGGCTATACCGGGCTGTTCTGCGCCGGCTGGATCGCGCATGCTGCCGGCTATTCCGGCACGCTGGAGCCGGAGACTCGTCCGCAGAGTGCTGTGCGCGTTCGACTGCTGCAACTGCTGTACTGCATCCTTTTCGTCAGCGTTCTGTTCGCCACCATCGAGGACCCGTATAACGTTCTGTGCTGGTTCTGCGTGGTATACGGCGTGGTTTACATCATTTTCTTCCTGCGCAAAGGAGATAACGGCGCGGAACCGTGGACTGCGACGTTCATGATGCTCTGGATGCTGCTCACACTCGGCGCGTTTCTACTGATCGTGCATCCGATCACGGTGTCGCAGGCACGCAATCTGGTCGAGCAGGCCGGTTACACTGACCTGTACCGTTTTCAGTCCGTTGACTGGGACGCGGCCCGGTTCGCGCAGGTGATAAACAATGATACGGAGATTATCGGCTGCACCATGCCGGAGGAAAAGGAGCCGCTCGGCTGGTACGGTTTCCGCGCCTTCAAAGACGGAGAAAGATACTGCGTGGTCGTTTCGGCGGCACGCGGACAGATTGAAGTACAGGAAAAACAAGGAGAATAACATGGAATACAAAACCATCACCAAACCGGACGGCTCGGAGCAGAAGCTCGCCGTATATGACGGCAAATGCCGCTTCTGGATGGAGGGCCTTTACGACAGCCTGCCGGACACTGCCGAAAAGCGTGCGGAGGAATGCAGTCTGCCGGTCAAAATTGACCGCCGGGAGGACGGCACGGTCAGCGTCGGCACGCAGTCGCTCGTACCGTGGGAGACCGATTACGGCAAGCTGGAAATCATGGCGGACGTTTACTTAAACTATCTGGCACAGGTGTTCAACCTGCCGGATGATGATTACGTCAAGACTCGCTTGGAGTTCGGCTCGGACAGCGCCGACCGCGACAGCCTGATGACCGCCGAGGAGAAGGAAATCATCAGCGCAAACAAATAAATTTACCATCAAGGAGACAATAAATGAAAGAAGTATTACTGCTCAAGTGCGGTGAGATCGTCCTCAAGGGACTCAACCGCAAAACCTTTGAGGATCGTCTGCTGAAAAACCTCAAGCGCCGCATGGCGCACGTTGCAGACTGCGAGATCACCATGCGCCAGTCGGTCGTTTATGTGGAGATTCCGGATGATGCGGATGCCGATGCCGTTATGGAATGCGCAAGCCGTGTGTTCGGCTTTGCGACCATCTCCCGTGCAGCGGTCTGCCCGGAAAAGACGCTCGAGAGTGTCATTGCGACCGCAAAGGACTATCTGGCACCCAATTTTGCGGCGGCTAAGACCTTTAAGGTCGAGTCCAAGCGCGGCGACAAGAAATTTCCGATGACATCCACTGAAATCAGCCAGCACGTCGGCGGCGAGCTTGCTGATCTGTTCCCAGAGGTCCGTCCGGATATGCACCATCCCGACCTGACCGTGCACGTTGAGATGCGCGAGAAGTACGCCTTCGTTCACGCCGGTCCGGTTCCGGGTGCGGGCGGTATGCCCATCGGCTCGAACGGCCGTGCAGCGCTGCTGCTTTCCGGCGGCATCGACTCCCCTGTTGCCGGCTGGATGATGGCCAAGCGCGGTCTGGAGCTGTGCGGCATCCACTTTTTCAGCTATCCGTATACGTCCGAGCGCGCCAAGGAGAAGGTGCTTGAACTGGGCCGCAAGCTGACCGCATGGTGCGGCCGCATGAGCGTTATGGTCGTGCCGTTCACCCACATTCAGGAGGAAATCCGCGACAAGTGCCACGAGGAGCTGTTCACGCTCATCATGCGCCGCTTTATGATGCGCATTGCCGAGCGCGTAGCCGTTGAGTACGGCTGCGGTGCGCTCATCACCGGTGAGTCGCTCGGTCAGGTTGCCAGCCAGACCATGCCCGCCATGGCCGTTACCGGCGCGGTGTGCGAGCTGCCGGTATTCCGTCCCTGCATCGGCATGGATAAGGAGGAAATTGTCACGATCGCCCGTAAGATCGACACCTTTGAGACCTCTATCCTCCCCTACGAGGACTGCTGCACCGTATTCACCCCGAAGCACCCGAATACCAAGCCGAAGATGCCGAAGATCCTCGAGGCAGAGAGCCACCTCGACGTTGAAGCACTCGTGGACGAGGCGGTTAAGGGTGTGGAGATTATTCACCTGCCGTAAAACCAGAGTGGAGAGTGAAGAGTGAAGAGTGAAGAGAACGTGATGGCTTTCTCTGCACAATTCCCATCTTATCTAATCTCCACTCTCAACTTTACACTCTTCACTCTCTTATCAATCTAACGACTATAAATGGAGGCAACTCAAAGTGAACGCAGAACTTATCGCAGTCGGCACGGAGATCCTGCTGGGCGACATCGTAAACACCGATGCACAGCTGATCTCGCAGGGTCTGTCCGAGCTGGGCATCAATGTATTCTACCAGACCGTTGTCGGTGACAATCCGGCCCGCCTCGAGCGCGTAGTCCGCGAGGCAAAGGACCGTGCTGACATCATCATCACCACCGGCGGCCTTGGCCCAACCCTTGACGATCTGACCAAGGAGACGCTGGCGACCGTTTTCGGCAAAAAGATGGTACTGCATCAGCCGTCCATGGACCGTCTGACCGACTTTTTCAAGACCATCGGCCGCGAAATGACCAAGAACAACGAAAAGCAGGCATGGCTGCCGGAAGGCTGCACCGTATTCACCAACCTGTGGGGCACGGCACCCGGCTGTGCGTTTGAGGCCGACGGCAAGCACGTTCTCATGCTGCCCGGCCCTCCGCGCGAGTGCAACCCGATGTGGAAGGAATGTGCAATGCCGTATCTGTACAAGCTGGCAGGCGGCTGCATCGTATCCCGCAACATCCGCGTATTCGGCCTCGGCGAAAGCAACATGGAGAATATCCTGCACGACATGATGGAAAAAAGCGCAAACCCGACTATTGCGCCGTATGCCCGCACCTCGGAGTGCTTCGCGCGCGTTACCGCCAAGGCGGACACCCCAGCAGAATGCGAAAAGCTGCTCGATCCGGTCGTTGACGAAATCCTGAAGCTGCTCGGCGACGACGTTTACGGCGTAGACGTTGACTCTCTCGAGCAGGTAGTCGGCGACGGCCTGCGCGAGCGCAAGCTGACCCTCGCAGTAGCCGAAAGCTGCACCGGCGGTCTGCTGTCCAAGCGCCTGACCGACATCCCGGGCGCATCCGATTACTACCTCGGCGGTGTGTGCTCGTACAGCAACAGCGTCAAGGAGAAGGTGCTCGGTGTGAAGAAGGAGACCCTCGATACGGTCGGCGCGGTATCTTCCGAAACCGCAGAGCAGATGGCTGTCGGCGTTGCAAATGCGCTTGGCTCGGACATCGGCGTCGGCATCACCGGCATTGCCGGCCCGGGCGGCGGCACCGAGGACAAGCCGACCGGTCTGGTCTATATCAGCGTTTGGTACGACGGCAAGTTCTTTACCCGTAAAATGCAGTCCTCGCTCGGCCGCGACCGTGTGCGCATGCAGGCCGCTTCTACGGCGCTTGATCTCATCCGCCGTCACATTTTCTAAACAAATTTATATCGAATTGTACGTTATTTTGTCATTCCCACTCAAATGATGTGGAAAGCAAACAAAATTTCTGTAAAGAAAGTCCAGTAATTGTGCTAAATTGCTGGACTTTTCTATTTATGTGATGTATACTATATCTAACTAAAGTGAGGGTATTCCGCCAAAATTCTGTCGAAGTACACAAACTGTTGGAAAATATTCGTATTTTCCTTCATTTGGCGGCTGTAAAGGGAGAGATGCTGTATGAAGAAAAAATCCGCAGCACCCGCCGCGGAAAAGCGAAGCGAGCTTTTCTATTCCGGCCGGGATTGTCGCGCGTTCGATTACATGGGAGCCCACCCTTTCGTGCAGGATGGTGAACAGGGTTATCTGTTCCGTGTTTATGCACCGGAGGCCGAAAAAGTTTCCGTCATGGGTGAGTTCAACGACTGGAATCGCGACGCCGATTATATGACGCGCGATGAACAGGGTATCTGGGAGAAATTTATTCCGAATATTCCGGAATATGCCGCGTACAAGTATAGTGTATGGGCTAAGTCCGGCGATGTGTTTGACAAGTCCGACCCGTACGGCTTCCATTTCGAGACCCGTCCGGGCAACGCCACCAAGGCGTATGACATCGACGGCTACGAATGGGGCGACGCCTCGTGGCTGGATTGGCGTAAAAAGCACCTGCCGTATTCCAATCCGGTCAACATCTACGAATGCCACCTCGGCTCGTGGAA
>OBXA01001756.1_pt1 | contig 11771 bp, 10 predicted proteins | sample 1538121 | NCBI WGS metagenome assembly OBXA01 (sample SAMEA2580133, study PRJEB22360) | human gut metagenome | biome: human gut; feature: human-associated habitat; material: faeces | place: Denmark | collected 2008/2010 | reverse complement strand
CGATCTCACCCCCCCCCCCCCCGGCCCCAGCCACTGCAGCAGAAACAAAGGGCGGGGACCAAAAGGAGGAACCAAAAGAGGATCAGAAGCCGGAAGAGACAGCTGCTGCTTCCGCTGAAAAAACGCGGTATGAAAAAATCCTTGAAAGCGGTGTCTTAAAAGTAGGTACAGAAGGAACCTATAAACCGTTTACGTATCATGACGACAATAATGAGCTGTGCGGATATGATGTGGAGGCAGCCAGGGCCATCGGTGAAAAAATGGGGGTTAAAACCGAATTCTCCGAGATTACCTGGGAAGGCCTTCTCACTTCACTGGACACCGGCACGGTTGATTTGGTATTGAACCAGGTAGGTGTCACGGACGAGAGGAAAGCAAAATATGATTTTTCCGCCCCGTACCTCTACAGTTACATTGCACTCATCACCAAGACAGATAATAACGACATTACTGATTGGGACAGTGCCAACGGGAAGAAAACCTCTTTAAATGTATCCAGCAACTATGCATTGATTGCGGAAAAATATAACATGGACATCACTGCCTCCGACACCTTCAGCAAGGACATCGAATTATTATTAGCAGGAAGGACCGACTGTGTCATTAACAATACAATAGCATTTAATGACTTCCTGACACAGAAACCCGATACTCCAATCAAGATTGCCGCTGTTTTAGAGCAGGCCGACACAGTAGCAGTACCGATTCCCCAGGGAAATGATGATCTTGTGGAGGCTGTCAACAAAGCAGTCGCAGAACTCAAGGCAGACGGAACACTTACTGAACTTTCCAACAAATATTTAGGTAAGGATTTCTCCAAAGAGCTTACCTTGGAAGAAATCCAGCAGTAACATATCAGGAGGGTGAATGAAATGGATGCACGTTCAATCGAAATATTAACCTCATCATTTTGGCCTATTTTAAAAGCGGGAATCTCTTTTACGATACCTCTGACATTGATTTCATTCGCCCTTGGAACAACGTTAGCGGTCTTCGTAGCCATTATCCGCATATCCAAGGTGCCGGTTTTAAACAAAATCTGTGAGTTATATGTCTGGATTATACGCGGCACTCCTCTGCTTGTGCAGTTGTTCCTTGTATTTTTCGGACTTCCCAAAGTAGGCGTTGTCATTAATCCAATGCCTTCAGGAATATTGGTTTTTACCTTAAGCATCGGTGCTTACAGCTCAGAAATAATCAGGGCCGCCATCCTGTCCATACCCAAAGGCCAGTGGGAGGCGGCCATGTCACTGGGAATGAGCTATCCCCAGCAGCTTTTAAGAATCATACTTCCCCAGGCGTTTAAGATATCCGTACCGCCTCTCTTTAACAGCTTTATTGCCCTTGTTAAGGATACATCCCTCGCGGCCAACATAACCATTCCTGAGATGTTCCTGACTACCCAGAGAATAACCGCCAGGAATTATGAACCTCTTCTCATGTACATTGAGGTCGGATTTATTTACCTTATATTTTGTACGGTCCTGAATTATGTGCAGAACCGGATAGAAAATAAACTCATGCTGACTCCTACGGATAAGAAAAAAATCAAAGAAATTACAGATACGCAGGTCTAGGGAGGTGCCATATGCTGCAGATAAAACATTTAAACAAATATTTTGGAGATAATCATGTGCTGAAGGACATCAGTCTGGAAATCGAATCGCACAAGACCATGGCTATCATAGGTTCCTCCGGCTCAGGAAAATCCACATTGCTTCGGTGCATCAATCTTCTGGAAACACCGGATTCAGGTTCTATCAGCCTGGATGGAAAAGCGTTGGATTTTTCCAGGAAACTTCCCAAACACCAGAAAACTGCCTTTACCAAGAAAACAGGTATGGTTTTTCAAAGCTTCAATCTTTTTCCGCACAAGACCGCCCTTGAAAACATCATGGAAGGGCCGGTCACCGTGCTGAAAAAAAGCAAGGACGAGGCCTGCCAGGATGCCATGGAGCTTTTAAAACGGGTGGGGCTGGAGGACAAAAAAGACAGCTATCCCCACCAGCTCTCCGGAGGACAGCAGCAGAGAATCGCCATTGCAAGGGCCTTAGCCATGAAGCCGGAAATCCTTCTGTTTGACGAACCCACAAGCGCCCTTGACCCTGAGCTGGGCGCCGGGGTACTGAGCCTGATTAAGGAACTGTCACAGGAGGAGTATACCATCATTGTCGTGACACATAATATGTCCTTTGCCAGAGAAGTCAGCGAAGAGGTCGTATTCGTGGAAAAGGGGGAAATTCTGGCAAAAGGAAGTTATGACGAGCTGGTAAATCTGCATAATGACAGAATCTCACAGTTTTTAAGCTATTTGGATTAGGGAGGCGGTAAGATGGATATTAAAACTATAAAGAATATCATCTGCTTTGGTTCGCTTATCATGGACATCTCCATACGCTGCGATAAAATACCGGCAATGGGCGAAACGGTCTATACCTATGAGGATTATAATGTGAATCCGGGAGGAAAAGGCGGCAACCAGTCTGTTGCCGCTGCCAGGTCCGGGGGCAATGTGACGCTGATTGGCAGAATTGCGGCTGACGAGTATGCCCATCAGTTGATTCACAGCTTTCAAAGGGACCATATAGATACCAGCCAGTTAAAGATTGATAAGGATGCCAAAACAGGCGTGGCTTTTGTGTGGGTGGATACGGAAGGGCATAATAAATGTGTCTGCTCTCTTGGCGTCAATGCCAGAGTAACCCCCCAGGATGTACAGTCCTATGCCCATCTGTTTACGGACAGCAGTATAGTCATGACCACCCTGGAGCACAGCAGCCAATTACTTGAAGAAATTTCCCTTATGGCCCGGCAGAATAACTGCATTCTGATTGTAGATCCTTCCTCCAAGGACTACTCTAAGCTTTCGCCTGAAATTGCCGGCCGAATTGATATACTGAAGCCCAATGAAGTGGAGACAGAAATGCTGACCGGTGTCAGGGTGGAGACAGAAAAAGATGCGGTACAGGCCATACATATTCTCAAGGAGAAGGGCATAAGAATGCCTGTGATTTCCCTGGGAAGCCGTGGTGTTGTCTATGAATACAAGGGCAGAGTCACTTACGTGGAGGGTCTCCGGGTCAATGCCGTTGATACGACTGCAGCAGGTGATACTTTCATCGGCAGTATGGCTGCAAAACTGTCACAGGGATACTCATTCCGGGAGTCCATCGACTATGCCAACCGCGCCGCTGCATACTGCGTACAGCACAGGGGGGCGCAAATCTCTATTCCTTTTGAGGAAAATGTATTATAATAAACTATATAGTATTTTTACGAGCCAAAGGGAGAGAGAGCATGGATAATAGGAGATATTTATTATATTGTGATATGATGACAGAATTGAAACTGACAAATCAGCTAATGAACGAGTATGACAGTCTCCCCCATGACTATGGAAATGCCGTCCTGTACCAATCAGAGGCCCATCTTATTCAGTGTATCGGCCAGAATGATGGCATTACCGTGACAGAGGCGTCCAAACTGTTGAAAAAAACAAAAAGCGCCTGTTCCCAGATGGTAAAAAAATTAGTTGGAAAAAACTGGGTCAAACAGACCCGCAACCAGAAAAACAACAGGGAATATAAACTTCATCTAACGGAGGAAGGTCTCATTGTCTACGACCACCATGAAAATTTTGACCGTATGTCTTATGAGCACAACTCAAAAGAGCTGTATAATTTCACAGATGAGGAATTACAGCTGTACATAAAGATACAAAAGAGAATGAATGAACTCATCGGACTTGATGTGGAGAGAAGCTACAATTATTTTAAGACGGACATTTCCTGTATCAACGAAAGGTAATATAATTATGGGTAAATTAAAAGATGTTTTTAAGGTGGATAAGCCAATTATCGGCATGGTACATTTAAGGCCGCTTCCCGGCTCCCCCAAATATGACCCGGTAAACATGGGAATGGATAAGATTATTTCCATCGCGCTGGAGGAGGCCGCCATACTGGAGCAGGCTGGTGTGGACGGTGTCCAGGTGGAAAATATGTGGGATATCCCCTATCTGCGCAGTGAGAATATCGGATATGAAACCGCCGCTGCCCTGGCAGTTGGAATCCATGCGGTCCGCGATAAAGTCTCCATTCCGGTTGGAGCCGAATGCCACATGAATGGCGCCGACTGTGCAATGGCCTGCGCGGTAGCAGCCGGAGCAAACTGGATACGTGTATTCGAATGGTGTAATGCATTTGTATCCCAATCCGGCTTCATCAATGCCATGGGCGCCAATGTGTCCCGCATGAGGAGCCGGCTAAAGGCTGACCAGATTCTGGCCCTGTGTGATGTGAACGTCAAACACGGAAGTCATTACATCATCCACGACCGGAGCGTAGCGGAACAGGCCATGGATATCGAATCCCAGGATGGTGACGCAGTCATTGTCACAGGATTTGATACAGGTACCCCACCATCCGTGGAAAACATATCAAAATGCAAAAAATCCACTTCGCTTCCCATACTCATAGGCAGCGGCCTTAACAGCAGTAATGTAAACGAACTCCTGACAGCCGCGGACGGCGCCATTATCGGAAGCTGGTTTAAAGAAGGAAATAATTGGAAGAATCCTGTGAGCTATGACAGAACAAAGGAATTCATGGATAAGGTAATCGCCCTAAGGCAAGGCTAATCTCTGTTTCATGAAACTATTAAACCCGCGGCCGGTCACACCAAATTTCCATATGTGTCAGATACCTGCCTGCCCCTTCTTCTGTTCCAGATGGGCAAGCAGGTACTCTTTCGTATTCCTCTGAGGTTCCTCCAATACCATATCCAGAAGCCGGGCCAGCGTGCTGCCCACTTCCCTGCCAGGCTTCACCCCTGCACCCATAATGTCATGACCCGAGACAGCCAGGGTCTTTAGGCTGATACAATCCCTGTTCCTGCGGATTTCCTCTGTCAAGTCCCTGACCTGGCGCAGCCACCGCAATTCCCCGTCATTGGATGCTGCCTCAGAAAGGCACATCTTAAGTGTGAGCAAATCATCAAACAGCTCCGGCTCCATCTGGCTCATGGCACGGCGGATGGATGCCCTGGACGGCTCCCTGCCATCCTTTATGACATCCCTCATGCCATCTTCCATACTGTCCTGAAGTCCCACCTTCTTACCCTGCCGCTCCACCAGGGTTCTTACCCTGTAGATGGTGTCATTGTCCAGCTTTAAATCCTTCAGTATATCCGCTGCCCGGGAAGCGCTGCAATCCCTCAAAAAAGCAGCCCAGCGCATATGCTTTACTGCCGGAATTCCGGCGGGAATGGACGGCACAGCCCAATTCCCTGACTCCCCGGCATAAGCCCCGTGAAATTTCTCTGACACATAGGGACTGATTCCGGTCTCATACACCCGCAGGATATAATCCGGATGGGAACTCAGCAGAAGCTTGGTCAGCTCCACCTGAATCCGTTCCTTACTCACATGGACCATGTTAGGCGCAATTGTCCTGATGGCCTCATAGGTGCGTTCTTCTATGGAGAAGCCCAGCTGGGCCGAAAAACGGATGGCCCGCAGGATTCTGAGGGCATCCTCTGTAAAGCGGTCCATGGGCTCCCCCACGCACCGGATGATTCCCTTCTCCAAATCCTCCACACCTCCGAATTTATCTACAAATCCCGTATGGCTGTTATAGGCCATGGCATTGATGGTAAAGTCCCGGCGTTTTAAATCCTCCACCAAATCCGGAGTGAACTCCACACTGTTGGGATGGCGTCCGTCCGAGTACTCTCCGTCAATACGGTAAGTTGTTACCTCATACCCCTCCTTCCCCATCATCACGGTCACTGTGCCGTGCTGTATGCCGGTATCCACAGTACGCCGGAACACCTCCTTTACCTGCCCCGGCAGGGCGCTGGTGGTGATATCCCAGTCCCCCGGCTCCCTGCCCAAAAGCATATCCCTGACGCATCCGCCTACCACGTATGCCTCATATCCGTGTTCATTCAGTTTATTAATAATCTCCTCTGCGGGAACGGGTATTCTGATTTCCATGTCTGTCTGCTTCCTCATACTATATTCATTTTATGATTAACACTGCCACGGTCTTATTCTATCAGCTTTTCCTGTCCTTTTCCAGAAATATTTTAACCACATATTATAACAACATATTCAGCTGGGCAGGGAATGGGCAGATGCAGGTCCACTCCTGCATCTGCCATATCTATTTACTTCTTTAGTACGCCTTGCCCCAATAAACCATCTTCTTCGCCGGCTTCCCGCAGCAAACGCATTTATCGGACAGGTTCTCCTGCTCAAAGGGTATGCATCTGGATGTGGCTCCGGCCACCTCCTTGATTTTCTCCTCACACTCCAGGCAGCCGCACCACATGGCTTTTACAAAGCCCGGCTTATTGTTGACGGTATCCACAAATTCATCCCAACCGGCCGCTGTATAGGTGTGGGCATCCCTGTGCTTCCTTGCCTTCTCCAGCATGGCGTCATGGATGGTATCCAGCATTTCGCCTGCTCTTGACTCCAGTTCATCCAGGGATACGAAGCTCTTCTCATGGTTGTCTCTGCGCACCAGCACTGCCTGGTTCTTCTCCATATCCTTTGGCCCAATCTCCACACGAAGAGGCACGCCGCGCATCTCACAGTCAGCGAACTTCCAGCCCGGGCTCTTGTCCGTATCATCCACCTTTACGGCGAATCCTGCCTTTGTAAGGCGCTCCTTCAGCTCATATGCCTTATCCAGCACGCCTTCCTTCTGCTGCTGTACCGGTACCACCATAATCTGGACCGGAGCGATTCTCGGAGGAAGCACCAGACCGTTGTCATCGCCGTGCACCATGATGATGGCGCCGATGATACGGGTGCTCACGCCCCAGGATGTCTGGTGTACATACTTTAATGTATTATCCTTGTCCGTAAACTGGATGTCAAATGCCTTTGCAAATCCGTCACCGAAGTTATGGCTGGTACCTGACTGCAGGGCTTTTCCATCATGCATCAGAGATTCTATGGTGTAGGTTGCCTCTGCTCCGGCAAACTTCTCCTTATCGGTTTTCTGACCCTTAATGACAGGAATGGCCAGCACTTCCTCACAGAAGTCCGCATACAGGTTCAGCATCTGAATTGTTCTGGCCTCGGCCTCCTCGGCTGACGCATGGGCCGTATGGCCTTCCTGCCACAGGAACTCCCTGGAGCGTAAGAACGGACGTGTAGTCTTTTCCCAGCGCACAACGGAACACCACTGGTTATAGACTCTGGGAAGGTCGCGGTAGGAGTGGATGTCCTTTGCGTAAAAATCACAGAACAGAGTCTCAGAGGTAGGCCTTACGCACATGCGCTCCTGAAGTTCCTCCAGTCCTCCATGAGTTACCCATGCCACCTCAGGCGCAAATCCTTCCACATGGTCCTTTTCCTTCTCTAACAGGCTCTCCGGTATGAAGATAGGCATGTATACGTTCTGCACCCCTGTCTCCTTAAACCTTCTGTCCATTTCCTTCTGGATATTCTCCCAGATTGCATAGCCGGCCGGCTTAATCACCATGCATCCCTTGACGCTGGCATAATCGCACAGCTCCGCCTTCTTTACCACATCCGTATACCACTGGGCGAAATCCTCATCCATGGATGTGATGGCCTCTACCATTTTCTTGTTGTCTGCCATGATTTTTCTCCTTTTCGTTATTTACATTGACCCTTGCATATCTTACATTATGAAATAAAAAGAGCCACCCAATCCCCTGTGCCGCGTGCACAAGGGACCGAATGACTCGGCGGTACCACCCTTATTAACCATCGGGCTTAAAGCGTGTCTGAAAATTCATTCCCGCCATCTGCGCGCCCTCATGGTTCTCTCATCATCCGTTAACGCCGGACATACGCTGCATTCATCATACAGGACTCCAGGGCGGGTTCAGCATCTGCCAACCGTAAGGACCTCTCACCTGCGGTCCTCTCTCTGTGACGTGCAATCACGCTTACTGTTCCCTTTCCATGTCATATCTATGAATTGGTCATTTCTTTATGTAAGAATGATTTTACGTCAGTTTTGGGACTTTGTCAACCACAGAATCGCCATATGAAGATTCTGCGGCAGACAAACCCTAACCGCTCAGACAGTCCCCCTCTTTCTATGTCTCTCTTTCTATGTCTCTCTTTCTATGTCTCCCTTTCCACCTCTTTCGTCCACGCCTCCACCATATCCTCTGTCAGCAGCAATCCCAGCGGTCCCAGTATGAAACCAAAAAATCCGAACAATTCCAATCCCACATACACGGACGCCAGCGTCTCAAGGGGAGACAGCCCCACCTGTCCGCCCATCATCCGCACTTCCAGGATCTGACGCACAAAATAGCACACCAGATAAAGGGCGGTGAGTGCCAGCGCCTGCTTCCAGTCCCCAACAGCCAGCCGAAGGACAGCCCAGGGTATCAGCACCGTGCCGGTTCCAAATATAGGAAGAGCATCCAGTATACCGATTCCAATGCCTGCCATGATGTAATACGGATTGCGGATCAGGAACATTCCCCCGATACACAGCCCTGTTGTAATAAAGAGAATGATTCCCTGGCTTCTGAACCAGGCCTTTCCTGTCTGCACCAGGCGGTTTCCTATCATATTAAATTCCTTACGGAAGACGGACTGGTCCCGGCGGTCCCGCAGGTCCTCCATTTCCTGCAGGCTTAATATAGCTGCCAAAAACACCACCAGGCTTACGATGGCTGCTTTTGCCAGACAGCTGAGCACGGACATGGAGTTGGCCATGAGAAAAGGCATGGCAGCTGTTTTGCATGTATCTACCATGTGATATAGCATATCCCCGGCCATGTCGGCCACACATCCCGGCCTCAGCCCCATGGCATGCTCCACCCTGTGGCAGTTTCCTGTGAGCCACAGATCAAACTGTTCCAGCCATACCGGAAGCTGCACCATAAGTAGTTTCCCCTCTGAGCACAGCTTTAGAGCGCCCCTGTAGAGCACCACTCCCAGGACGGACAGAACCGCCAGGAATTCCACGCCGCCGATGACGCCGATGGGCATATGATGCCGTTTTCCCCTCACTGTTATCCTCATCCGGTAGGACAGGAACCTGGCCGACGGCCGCAGCACAAGAGCCAGGATATAACCCACGAAAAAAGGAGCCACGAGGGGCAGCAGATATTTAAATCCTGCATACACCGCTCCCGTGGTTCCTGTTATAATTAATAATTTCTTCAGTTTCTTACCCGGCTTTTCCATGGACTCACCTGTTTCTGATTCGTACTTCATTTGTACCCTCATAGTATGAGCCGATGGCCGGAAAATATTCTGTTTCCTATGTACAAGTGATGCCGGTAAATTATTCCTTTGTTACCAGGCTGTCCACTGTATCCTGTGTTACAAGCTGGTTGTCCAGGATTACATAAGGCTCAACCTGCTTGCCTTCCAGATAATCATAGGCAGTGTTAAGGATGGCCTTTCCCAAGAAGAATGGCGGCTCTGCGATGGTTGCGTCAACCTTGCCGACCTTCATTGCATCCAGTGTGTCGTCGATGGCGTCACAGCCGATTTTTACGATTTCATCGGTTCTGCCTGCTGCTTCCATTGCCTCTAATGCGCCTAAAAGCATCTCGTCATTTGCGGCATAAAGTCCGTCGATTTCCGGATTGGCCTGAAGAATATTCTCCATAACGCTCATGCCCTTGGCTCTGTCAAAATCAGCCACCTGGCAGGCCACGATTTCCATGTCCGGGTTGTCCTTCATCACTTCGTTGAAGCCCTGGGAACGGTTCTGGGCAACGTTAGTTCCCATGATGCCCTGAATCTCAACAATCTTGCCTTTTCCGCCTAAGGTGTCAACCAGGTACTGTCCTGCCATACGGCCTGACTTGATAGCGTCGTAGCCAATGTGTGAAATAACCTCGCCGCCGTTAGCCTCGCGGTCCATGGTAAATACAGGAATCCCTGCATCGTTGCATGCCTCGATGGAGGAAACGATAGCGTCGGAATCACATGTATCGATGATGATGGCATCCGGCTTCTTTGTAATCAGGTTCTCCACATCCTTCATCTGGATGGTGGGATCGTCCTGGGCGTCGGTAATATACAGTTCAATACCGTGCTCGTCAGCGGCCTTCTGGACACCGTCCTTTACATCCACAAAGAATGGGTTGGTCTGTGTGTTCATGGCAAGACCGATCACATACTTCTTTCCGCTTCCCTCTTCTGAACCGGTATTTTCCGCCTCAGCCGAGGTATCCTTTGCCTCATCCTTTGCCTCATCCTTTGCTTCTTCCTTTGACTCCTCCTTTGCCGCCTCAGTAGCTGCGGCGGTAGTTTCCCCTGAGCCTGAGCTGCATCCGGCCATCAGTGAACACGCCATTGCTATTGCCAATACAGTTGCCCCAATTTGTCTCCTCATAATACAATCTCCTTTTCTTAAATAAATATTTTGTGACGTTTTTGCCGTTTCATGGATAAACAGGATGAACCGGCAGAACCGCAGGTACCTTATCCTTTTCGCCCGTTTCCGGGCTTTACTGCTCTGCATTTACACTACTTTGTGTTAACTCTGTTTTCTATCTGCTATTCCGCCTTAGCCGACAGGTCCTTTACCTTCTTGTCCACCAGGACCGCAATCAGTATGACAGCGCCCTTCACAATATTGGTGGCATGGGGATTTACGTTCATAAGTGTCAGGATATTATCAATAATACCCATAATCATGGCGCCCACCACAGTTGGGAGCACAAAGCCCACGCCGCCGCTTAAGGACGTACCGCCCAGGATAACGGCAGCGATGGCGTCCATCTCAATGCCGGTGCCGCTGGTGGACTGTGCCGAACCAAGCCTTGCTGTCAGAATCACGCCTGCAACGCCGCACATAAGACCGTTAAGCGTATAAGCCATCCACTCTGTGAAACGGACGGAAATACCGGACAGACGCGCCGCCTCCCGATTGCCTCCAAAGGCATAGATGCTGCGGCCGTAACTGGTCTGTGTCAGCACATAGTGGGCAATGAGAAATAGGATGATAAGGATGATGACGGGAACCGGCACTCCGGCGACTGTTCCCTTGCCAAAAAACTTGTAGCCATCCACTTTAATGGGAATAGGGGAGCCTTTTGTATATACAAGAATGCATCCGCGAAGGAGGGTCATCATGCCCAGGGTGGAGATAAAGGGAGGAATCTCACACACTGCCACAAAGAAACCATTTACGGCGCCGCATCCTATGCCTACGGCCAGAGCCGCCGGCCTGTGGATTCCAGGATACCGGAAGCCAGAACGCCTGCCAGTCCCAGGATGGAGCCTACAGAAAGGTCGATTCCCCCGGTGAGAATGACAAAGGTCATGCCGCATCCCACGATACCTGCCACTGTAATCTGCTTAAACACGTTGAACAGGTTGGCCACGCTTAAGAAGCTGGGGGACAATATGGTTGCAAATACGCAGATTACCAGTAAAATCAGCACGGAGCGGTAGATATTGAGCCGGCCGATTAATTTTTTCTTATTTACACTATTCATTTTCACTGACACCTCCAGATGCATGGGCTAAGATAATTTCCTGATTCATCTCTGATTTTGGTATTTCCAGGACCGTATGGCCTTCCCTCATGATGACTACCCGGTCACTCATGCCAATGACTTCGGGCAGGTCCGTGGAAATCAGTATAATGCTTTTTCCGGCCTTGGTGAGCTCATCCATGATTTGATAAATCTCCGCCTTGGCCCCCACATCCACGCCGCGGGTTGGCTCGTCCAGAATCAGTATGGACGGGTTGGCTTCCAGCACCTTGGCAAATACCACCTTCTGCTGGTTGCCGCCGCTCAGTTTA
>OBXA01001755.1_pt1 | contig 11773 bp, 8 predicted proteins | sample 1538121 | NCBI WGS metagenome assembly OBXA01 (sample SAMEA2580133, study PRJEB22360) | human gut metagenome | biome: human gut; feature: human-associated habitat; material: faeces | place: Denmark | collected 2008/2010 | reverse complement strand
AGGCGAACTGGGGTTAGGGCCGGCCGTATTGCGGGAAACCCAGCCGATAGCCGGGGTGATGCCTGCTGTTATGGCAGCACAGGAGTATACGGTAAAAGCTTCCAATGCAGTGTTGTATAGTAACAGTAAGACAGTGGTATATGCCAGCCCGGATTTAGGCTCCGCAATTATCACATCCATTAAGGCAGGGATACCGGTGGCTGTGACAGGAGTAACTTCCAATGGATGGTTCCAGATATCCCTGGATGGGACTTATTATGTACCGGGATACGGACTTGAGGAGAAAAAAACAGTAACAGATGGAAATGGCAGCACAGTACAGATCACTTACAGTGATGAGGATATCAGCAAAATGACCAAGGGTACGTTTGGCTTTTACCAGAATGCGCAGTTACGTGCCTTTACCAGAGAAGAGGTTCAGGATATGGACGCCAACACATATCTTAAATATATGGACTCTTTCCTGATCGGAAATGCCATGGTAGATTACTGTATCCTGCAGGACAGTGGAGTGACACTCAAGACAGAATATGATAAGAAAGCAGCTAATGATACTACAGTGGCGGCTATGACCATGAAGGATTATCTGGCTAATTACAGAAATCAGTATCTCAATGACAGCCTGTGGGGACCGATAAGGAATGAAGAAGGCTTAAAGGTCACACTGAATCGTGCAATCCGTTATGATATAGGAAGCTTCAACACCATGTACAAGAATACTGTGATTGGCGATGATGAGAAAAAAATGGAAAAGGTATTGAGCAATCTGGTTCAGACAATGGAAGATGAGCAGGGTGTTACTTTTACCTATAAGAAAAACTATGGCACTTATGAGAATTCACAGGGACGCAGTACTTCTGGATGGCTGGTTGAGTTTACAAAGAAATAGAAGATAAGGAGTCGTGGATGAACAGCAGGACAAAAGGCAGAAGACTGGATGGGTATTATCCGGAATATGTGTTGTTTGATATAGAAACGACAGGGTTAAGTCCGGCAACGGATGAGATTATTGAACTCTCTGCGGTAAAGGTGAGCAGAGGGGATATTATAGACACTTTTGATACACTGATCAGACCGAACAGGAAGATACCGCGGTCAGCGACTGCAATAAACGGGATTACCAACGATATGGTAAGGGATGCTCCTACGCTGGAGCAGAAGCTGCCGGCATTTCTGGACTTTATCAGGGGATATAAGCTGGTAGGACACAATATCCATACCTTTGATACGAATTTTATATACGATGCTGCCCTTACATTGTGTGGGGTGCAGCTGCGCAATGATTATGTTGATACACTCTATATGGCACGTAAATGTCTGCCACAGCTGTCACATCACCGTCTGGGGGATGTCTGTGAATACTTTGGCATTGGGACAGAAGGGGCACATAGAGCGTTGAATGACTGCATTATGAACCAGAAATGCTATGAGAAGCTTGGAGAACTCTTAAATACAGATCATGAGGTGGTAAAGGACCATGTGGCATACAGCGATAAAGAGGGAAATTTCTATTGCAGGGCTGCCCATGGAATCCTGAATTATAAAGAAGACCAACAGGTATGTGGAAGGGGCTGCCCTTGTTTCGTAGGAACGGATGAGAAGGGTTATCCCGTATGCCGTTATCAGAGTCTGGAATCACTGGAGAAGCCAACCAGAAGTCCCATGGTGATGTATAAGAGGATGCAGCAGGCAATAACGGACGGATATGTACCTCTTTTCCCAAGGACACAGAGAATGACCGAGTTCTATCCGGCATATGCCTATGCAGCCGAGGCACATCAGGGGCAGATGCGTAAGGGCACACAGATACCTTATATTACGCACCTGCTCACTACGATGAATTACTGTCTGCAGCTGACCGACGATAAGGATGTTCTGATGGCAGCAATTCTTCATGATACCATAGAAGATACAGATACCACGTATGAGGATATCCTGCATCATTTCGGATCACGTATTGCAGATTATGTGAGGGAAGAGACGGAGAATAAGCGAGAGAATCTTCCTGCCGAGAGTACCTGGGAGATTCGAAAGCGTGAGACTATAGAACATCTCAGGACGGCTTCCATAGAGGTGAAGATGCTGGTGCTGTCAGATAAAACTGCCAATGCAGAATCCATGCTGCGGGAGTGGCGCAGAATCGGTGACAGGATATGGGGCAAATTCAACCAGTCGGATAAAGAGAAGCAGGCATGGTACTATCGTTCCTGTAGAGATGCCTTGCAGGAGCTTCATGACACAAGTGTCATGAAATGCTTTGAAAAATATATAGGGGAGTTATTTGGATGAATACGATGAAGAAAAAAATATGGAAAATGTCAGGGGCAGTTCTGATGGCACTGACCCTGACAATAGGATGTATAGGAGTAAATACGGCAACGGTTCAGGCAGCAGAGTACAGCGTGGCACCTGCCACAGCCGTATTGTATACAGGAAGTGGTGCAGAGGTATTTGCACAGCCTGATCCGGCGACTCTGGTAACAGTATTACCGGGGGATGTGCCCTTACAGGTAACAGGGATGACAAGTAATGGATATTTCCAGGTTGTTGTGAATGATGGCATTTTCTATGTCTATGGCAAGGCACTGTCAGCTGCTGTGGGAACGAATGCATATAAGCTGACCAGCATAGATGCCAAGGCTGCTTTGGCAGGAGATGCAGCGACAGGACAGCTGATCTATGCACAGAATGCATATGACAGACTGGCTCCGGCAAGTACGACGAAGATCATGACGGTACTGCTGGTCATGGATGCCATTGCGCAGGGGAAAATCGCACTGGATACACCGGTCATGGTATCATCCACTGCACTGGCGGGGATTCCTTCTGATGCCAGTCATGTATCTCCAAGATTAAAGGCAGGAGAGGTCATGAATGTACTGGAACTGCTGGAATGTGTGATGCTTTCCTCAGATTGTCATGCATGTAATGTGTTGGCAGAGCTTGTAGCAGGAAGTGTAGATAATTTCATTGCGATGATGAATGCAAGAGCAGCAACATTAGGATGTACAGAGACGAATTTCGTCAATACCAGTGGTTATCCTGATCCGAATCATTATACCAATGCATACAGTCTGTTCCTGATTACGAAGGAAGCATATCGCTATCCTGTATTTCAGGTTATTGCAGCAATGTCGGCAGCAGTCATCCCGGCTACTAATATGGCACCAGAGAGAAGTCTGGAGACAACCAATGCCCTGATGAAAGCATCGGAGTATTATAATCCTTATGCAATTGGTGTAAAGACGGGTTCTGCCCAATCCTCCGGATTATGTCTGGTTGGTGCAGCCAAGAAAAATGACACAACTGTCATTACTGTAGTTCTTGGAGCAGGCAATAATCTGATGAGTGACGGAACAAGACTGAAACAGCAGTTCAGTGAGACTAACAAACTGATTGAGATGGGGCTTGCCGGTAAGTAGCCTTGCAAATACTGCGATTAACTGATTAGAAAATGTGATATTTATATAGAACTATTCTCAAATACCCCTCCTCTTACTATACTGGAAGTAACAAGTATACATGAGGAGGGGTATTGTTATGCAACAGATATTTGAAGCAATTAATCAGGTATTTACATTCATTGGTCCTTTATCAGATTTTTTGTGGGATTTTCCTACGAATTTTGCATGGTATCAGAATATACCGATATTGGGAAATTTCTCCCTGGCAGTTATTCTGCTGCTTGGCAGTGGCATTTTCTTTACATTTAAGCTGGGATTCATACAGATAACACAGTTTAAGAAGGGTGTGAAACTGATTGCCCAGCGCAAGCATGCAGCAGTCGGTATCTCTTCCGGTGCAGCATTTTTCCTGAGTACGGCAATGAGAGTAGGACCCGGTAATATTGTCGGTGTGACCGGTGCAATCGCAGTTGGCGGACCGGGAGCATTGTTCTGGATGTGGGTATCTGCTTTCTTTGGTATGTCCATTGCCTATGTGGAAAGTGTTCTGGCGCAGATTTTCAAGGAAAAGAAAAATGATGAATTTGTAGGTGGTCTGCCTTTTTATGGAAAGAAGTTACTGGGAAATCAGGTATGGGTAGGTGTAGCATTATCCATACTATACATACTATATGCCATGTGTTGTCTGCCGGCACAGGGCTATAACGTAGTATCTTCTATTGGGGAAATAGCAGGAACCATAACAGGGGCTGCGATTCCTGTAGACAGTGCCTTTTCCTATATTGTGGCAGCTATCGTAGTAGTGGCAACAGCCATTCTGGCTTTTGGCGGTATTAAGAAAGTAACGAAGATGACCAATAAAATGGTGCCGGTTATGGCGGTGGTATATATACTGACTGTATTTGTATTGATATTGCTGAATCTGAATCAGCTGCCCTATTTCTTCAAGGCAGTATTTGGAGGAGCTTTCACAGCCAAGGCGGTGTTTGGAGGTACATTTGGTACAGTATTGGTACAGGGTGTAAAGAGAGGTCTGATGTCTAATGAAGCCGGTCAGGGTACGATTACCATGCCGGCGGCAGCAGCAGAGTGCGACGACCCCTGTGAGCAGGGTATCATTTCTGCGGTAGGTGTATTCCTGGATACCATTGTAATCTGTACATTATCGGGCTTTGTCGTAATCATGGCGCATTGCTGGAGTGGAAATGAGGCAGCACAGTGGGAGGCGCTTGATAAGCTGGGTAAGTTCAACGCATCCGTAGCACAGCTGACACCTGGTACAGCAATGAACAATGTCATGACAGTGCTGGTATCCTTCTGTTTCTGCCTGTTTGCCTATACCTGTCTGATCGGTATGATTACCTTCTCAGAGATTGCAGCGAACCGAATCAGCCGTTCGATGAAGCTGACTCAGGGAATCCGTATTCTGGGCATCTTCACAGTGACCTTCGGTATTCTGTGCAGTCTGGCAGGGCTGGAGCTCGGTAATCTGTGGGCATTCTCAGATCTTGGCAATATTCTGATTGTATTTGCCAATATCCCAATCCTGTATCGTGGAGCCGGCTATGTAATCAAGGCAACGAAGCACTACAAGGCAGCGGATGGTACGCCTTTTACTTCTGAAACGATAGGAAGCGAAGAGTTGTACTGGGATGAGAAGGAATAATGTGGTATACTATTGCCTATGATACAATTCTCGGAAAGGTAAGGATAAAATATGGCAGAAGCAATAGTAACATTGAAAAAAGGCGAAGGCAGAAGCTTAAAAGCAGGCGGCTTATGGGTATTTGATAATGAAATAGATACGATTATGGGTACGTTTACCAATGGCGATATCGTAATCGTACATGATTTTGACGGATATATGATGGGAAGGGGATTCATCAACCAGAATTCCAAGATACGTGTCCGTATGATGACCAGAAATAAAGAGCAGCAGATTGATGAGGCGTTTCTCAGAAACAGGGTGCAGACAGCCTGGGATTATCGTAAAGATACGGTAGATACTTCTTCCTGCCGTGTGATATTCGGGGAAGCGGATTTCCTGCCGGGAATCGTGATTGATAAATATGAGGATGTACTTGTAGTGGAATCTCTGGCACTTGGAATCGATAGATTCAAGGAAACAATCGTCAGACTGTTGAAAGAGTGTATGGCAGAGGACGGTATCCATATTCGTGGCGTGTATGAAAGAAGTGATGCCAAAGAACGTGAGAAAGAAGGTCTGACGAAGGTAAAAGGCTTCATTGGAGAGCCTTTTGACACCAATATCGAGATTGTGGAAAATGGTGTTCATTACATGGTAGACGTGGAGAATGGACAGAAGACAGGTTTCTTCCTCGACCAGAAATATAACAGGTTGGCTATGCAGAGAATCTGCAAAGGAAAGAAGGTACTGGACTGCTTCACACATATGGGAACTTTTGCACTCAATGCAGGAATCGCAGGAGCAAAAGACGTGACAGGACTGGATATATCCGAATATGCAGTAGAACAGGCAGCTAGAAACGCCAAGCTCAATCATCTGGAAGATACTGTGCATTTTCGTTGTGCCAATGTGTTAGATGAACTGCCAAAGCTGGCTGCCGCCGGTGAGCAGTATGATGTAGTAATTCTGGATCCTCCTGCTTTTACAAAGTCAAGGGAAGCAACCAAGAATGCAATCAAGGGCTATCGTGAGATCAACATGAAGGGCATGAAACTTGTAAAAGACGGAGGATACCTGGCAACCTGTTCCTGCTCGCATTTCATGACACAGGAATTGCTGGCTAAGACCATCAAGGAAGCCGCCAAGGCAACTCATAAGCGCCTGCGTCAGGTAGAGTTCAGAACCCAGAGCCCCGATCATCCGATACTGTGGGCAGCGGATGAGAGCTATTATTTGAAGTTTTTCATCTTTCAGGTGGTTGAGGAAAAGTAGGGCACTGAAGTATTGAAAAGTCCAGTGTTTATGGGAATTCAAGGACTTATGCTTAAATTGTGAAAATATCGTATCTTATCGCGGATTGGCGTATTTTGATGTTAAATTGGCGTATGATTTGGCGTATGGTATGGCGTACGCCGGATTTGGATTCGGAAAAGAACCTGTTGGATTCATTAATGTTAGATAACATATGAGGAAGGAGAAAAATTTGCAAGAGGATAGAATACCAAAAGTTTTTATTTCATATTCATGGAGCAGTGAAGCGCAGGTTTTGAGTTTGGCGCAGCGATTAGTAGCACATGGAGTGGATGTGGTTTTAGATAAATGGGATTTAAAAGAAGGACAAGATAAGTACGCTTTTATGGAACGTTGCGTTAATGATCCAGAAATAACAAAGGTTCTTATTGTATGTGACAAACAGTATGCAGATAAAGCAAACAATCGGACTGGTGGAGTTGGTGATGAAACAGTTATTATTTCTAGTGAAATTTATGGGAATATGAAGCAAGAAAAGTTTATACCAATTATTGCTGAAAAGGATGAAAATGGAGTAGCATATGTGCCAACTTATATTAGAACACGAATTTATATTGATTTGTCAGACGAAAGTAAATATGAAGAAGAGTATGAAAAACTGCTACGCAATATATATGAAAAACCGCTTTTTCACAAACCAGTTCTAGGGAAAAAACCAGAGTGGCTCGACGATGAAAAGACGGACTTTTTTCCCCTAAAGGATTTAATTAAGCAGATACGGGGAAGTGTAAATAGTAATAAAAGAAAGTTATGCATTGGAAGGTTTAAGGATGCGTATATTGAGATTTTGAAGAACTATTGGACTAAAGATGTAACTGCTGAAAAAGAAATGGAGAACTTCTTAAATTCTAAATTGGTTAGAGATCTTTTTCTTGATTTTGTGGAAGCAATCGCAGAAACTGATTTAGAATATGCTGAAACAATCGCAGAAATTTTTGAGGAGTTATATAATACATTAACTTGTGTTCGGACTTTTGAACCAGGGACAAGTTCAGGTTCGGATAATGATATTGATTTTTACAGAATACATTTGTGGGAACTTTTTATTTGTACAGTAGCATATATGAGGCATAATCAAGATTTTCAATCGATTAACACGTTGCTTACTTATACATATTTTCTTGAGACAAGTATTTTTGGAGGAGAGAAAAAGGCAAACAATTATACGGAATTTCAACACCATAGTAGAATGATAGAAGATATGTACAAGCCTAAAACAGAATATAAAAATAAGTTTACTATGTTAGGGGATATCATTTGTAATCAAAGAGAATATCTTCCAATATACTCAAAGGAAGCCATTGCAGGTGCAGATCTTTTCTTATATCAGGTATTTAATGCATTTGAACTTCCTAAGAATGAAAGATATTGGCGGGATGATTATTGGTTTCCGACCTTCTATGTATATGCGTCAAAAGCTAATTTAGAATGGGAAAAAATGAAGTCGAAACGGTATTGCAAAAAGATGTTTTCGCTCTTTGGTGTTGATGATATTGAGACACTAAAAAAGAAAATCGAAAAATGTGTACTAGATAGAGAAATGCGATATAACGGCAGTTTTGATTGCGCACCAGCTATTATAAATTATATTAATATAGACGAGATTGGTTCTTTTAATTAATGATTTATTAATGTAAAATGTGAATAATTAAATGAGCTTAACATAAAAAATGAAGGACGGTTGATACATGTATACAACGATAGAACTGTTTGCAGGAGCAGGAGGATTAGCGCTTGGTGTCGAAAGAGCAGGATTTAATACGATAGGGTTGATTGAATTTGATAAAGATGCAGCAGATACTCTCAAAAAAAATAGACCTAATTGGAATGTTATAAATGATGATATTGCAAATATATCTTGCCTTGACCTTGAAGAGTATTTTGGCATAGAGAAAGGGAATTTGGATTTGCTGTCTGGAGGTGCTCCTTGCCAGGCATTTTCGTATGCAGGGAAGCGATTGGGACTTGAAGATGCTAGAGGAACTTTATTTTATCATTATGCAATTTTCTTAGAAAAGCTACAACCCAAAATGTTTTTATTTGAAAATGTACGAGGCTTACTTACGCATGATCATGGCAGAACTTATGCTACAATGCTTGAAATCTTTGAACATGCAGGATATACGATTGATAGAAAGGTGCTCAATGCTTGGAATTATGGTGCACCACAGAAAAGAGAACGTCTTATAACTATAGGGATTAGAAATGACCTTGTGGGTAAGACAACATATGAATTTCCAAAGCCACATGACTACAAGCCAGTTTTGAGAGATGTGCTTTTAGATTGCCCGGAGGGACCTGGAGTGCAGTATGGTGAAAAGAAAAAGAAAATATTTGAATTAGTGCCAGCTGGAGGATATTGGAGAGATATTGATCCTGAGATAGCTAAAGAGTATATGAAGAGTTGTTGGAATATGGAAGGTGGAAGAACTGGTATATTACGAAGGATGAGTTTAGATGAGCCGTGTTTAACTGTTCTCACATCTCCATCACAAAAACAAACAGAGAGGTGTCATCCATTAGAAGCAAGACCATTTACAGTAAGAGAAAATGCGAGATGCCAAATGTTTCCGGATGAATGGGAATTTTGCGGGCCAGTTGCTTCACAATATAAGCAAGTTGGAAATGCAGTTCCGGTAGGACTTGCATTTGATGTTGCAAAAGAAATACATAAGTCACTTGATAACTTGAATAAGTCTGAAGTAAATTAGGAGGAAGTGTAATGGAGTGGAGTCTTGATTTTATATCGGAACAGGATTTTATAAATCATGTTGCGGCGACAATTGAAAAGTATGGGGAGAAGTTGGAATCTTTTGATATTAAGCGATTTAATAAGAATATTATTGATCCAATCAAACTTATTTTCGATAAAACGGTCTATCGCTCATCATGGGAAGAAATGGTTGGTAACGAAATATTTAGGCAGAGAGATAAATCAAATAATAATGATATTGGATATTTTCATCAGAGGATTTTTCAGTATATAAAAAACTGTCATGTGCCGGATAATGGAAAGGAAGGTGGATGGGATGTAATCTTTCAATCTGAGGATGGTATACAGTTACCAGATGGAGATATGGTTCATACTGTCTATGTAGAAATGAAAAATAAGCACAATACGATGAATTCAGCGTCAGCAGGAAAGACTTATATCAAGATGCAGAGCCAATTACTTAGCGATGATGATTGTGCATGTTTTCTGGTTGAAGCTATTGCTCAGCGATCTCAGAATATTAAATGGGAAACAACAGTTGATGGTAAAAAGGTTTCTCATAAAAGGATACGGCGAGTGAGTTTGGATCAATTCTATGCACTGGTTACTGGTGAAGAAGATGCGTTTTATCAGATGTGTATGGTGTTACCCGGGGTGATTCAGAAGGTTGTTGATAGTGGAGAAGATGTAAAAGTTCCACATGATACGGTGATTCAAGAATTAAGAACCTTAGCAAACAGAGCGGATGAAACAAATGAGAATCTGGCAATGTCCATTGCGGTTTATTTGTTAGGTTTTAATACATATAATGGGTTTTCACGTCTCGTAGGAGAAGCAGAGAGTACAGATGAGAATTTTTTGAAGCGTATCTATACCTATGCCAAAGCAATAAATAAGGATAATGATTAGAAATCTATATTTAAGTGATTTGCGAAGGAGAAAGAAAATGGCAAGAAAAGTTAATATAACGTGCAGATATTATTTGGTTAAGAAATATACGGATACTGATAATGAAAAAGAAGCTCTTTTTGATTTGCGTAAATGGATTGCTGAAGTAAAAGATATGACATTATCAGAACGAGTAAAGGAATTAGGTGGAAGTGGAAAAGGAAGAATAGATTCAATAAAAAATAGAAGTGATTTTTATGCATTAAATTTTGTTCGAATGGAATCATATAGCTCAACATATACCGTTACGGAAGATGAAGCGGCAAAACATGTAGATATTTCTGTAAATGATGGTGAGTATATTGGAAAGAATACCGTGGCAATCTATGATGCTAATAAATCGGTATTGATGCTTATGAGTAATCAAGGCGGATTCTCACCAAATACTGTTACATATTACATAAATTCTTTTTATGATAAGCCGGTATGCGTTCTAGAACCGATTAAATTGAAAAAAGATTTTGTAAAGGCTAGTAATAAATATGGAAAAATCTCTATAAAAATATCAAGTGTTAATGATTTTATCCCTACCAAAAATGCTGCTTATGAAGATGCACTTACGCAAGCACGAAATATGTCTGCTTCTACAATGTCATTTGAATTTAGTGTAGGTAGAAAGAAAAATGAATATCTTGACGCAGATACGGTAAGAACTATTATATCTGACGCATTTACTAATATGGGTGCTGTTTCAATAGCTCGAGTTAAAATGGAGGATGAACAGGGGACTGCCTTATATAATTTGCTTGAAAATGTCAAGAACTGTGTTCTTGTATTAGAAACAGATACTCATGGGGAAATTGCTTATGAAAATATAGCGGACGCAATGATTGGTAGTTACAACTAAGATATAGGAGGTTGCTATGAGCAAAGGTAAAGTAAGAAAGCAATTGCTTGAAAAGTACTCATACTTTGTTCCAACGATAATACTTATTCTATATATTCTTTATGTTGTTTTGGGGGTAAACGGAAAGGTTGCGCTTAATTGGATTGCAGATAGCAAGAACTTTGTAAATATGTGTGAGTTAATTACTCAGTTTTCTTCAATTGTTTTGGGAGTTTATGGTATTTTTATTCCGGTAGTGATTGGAAAACAGGATAGATTTACAAATTACTTTTGGCAGAATATCAATAGAGATAAATTTGCGAAGGATGTTCATAAAATCATTTTGAGCGGTATTTTTGTGATTATCTTAAGTATTGTATTAACCGTATCAGACATTATAAATAAGAAGATAGTAATGATACTGGTGGGAATGATGGTTTGGGTGCTGTTTTTTTACGCATGTTGCACATATAGATTTTTGGGTATTTTTATACAGTTGATAGTTGGAAGTGATACAAGAAAAAGTGATGACGATTTGCTAATAGAAGATCCAATCTCTGATAAGGATAAAAATAATCTTAACAAAGACTTGGATCAATTTTAGTTGAGAGTGATGATGTACACGTTACACATCATAAATGACTAATAAATAGAATGAAAAAACTAATATTTGACTAATGTTTTGACACTTGTTTCACCGATTGGAATATGTTATTGTTATCATATCCCAATTAGCAATTTTAATTGCGTAGCCAGACACGACAGTGTCTGTTCTAAGGGGATTGGGGATATACCCCAACAAGCAAAATGCGTTCGTGTGATCACGAAGGCACTGCTTGCCAAGTTTGTACTGAATTCGGTACAAAATTGGTTATACCGAAAAAATAGTTATACCGAATTCTTTGCCAGAGCCCAATTTATTA
>OBXA01001744.1_pt1 | contig 11834 bp, 10 predicted proteins | sample 1538121 | NCBI WGS metagenome assembly OBXA01 (sample SAMEA2580133, study PRJEB22360) | human gut metagenome | biome: human gut; feature: human-associated habitat; material: faeces | place: Denmark | collected 2008/2010 | reverse complement strand
TATTAATAAAGTATTTGTGTCCGCGCGACTTTAGGCGCGGGGAAATGGAGGAAATAATGAGAAAATTGTATACGGTAAAAGAATTAAAAGGAGTGATATCGTAATTTCAATTTTTTCCATCTGGGTATTGACTTTTCTATTTTTAAAGCTGGTTTTTATATATGTGAAAACTAACGGGTATGTTGACGGATTTATAAATGAATCTTTTTTTGAGCCAACCTTGGCCTTAATTTTGACACCGATTATAGTGCTCTTGGCTTTAAGTGTCACAAAACTTCAATATTTAGAGTTGAATGATGAGAGCATAATCTACTATAGAGGAAATAGCTTGATGGAAAGTTTAAAAATGGTCGCAGAAATACTAAAGAGTGGAGATTATAAAAATGCGTATCAAGAAATGACGTATTCAACAATTAAGAAGTTGCGCATCACGTATAATTCTGGCAATCCTATATCAAAAGCAAATTTTGATACATATTATTTATCGTTGAAACTATTTGATAATAAAGAATGCTTCTTTGAGTTAACACAATCAATGCTATTAAACGACAAACTAGATATGAAGTTGATTGCACAAATAATTGAAAAAGCAAAAGAGCATTTAGTACGTGTGGATGATCCATATCAAATTGTTCCGTTGCTACGAAAGAATCCAAAGTTCTTGTATCGACATTTAACTAATGTTTCAAATGCTAGAAGTAAAAAGTGTGAAGAAAAGGGTTCTTTGTGAATATATATGGTTCTAACCTTTACCTTTTTGAGTTAAACCTTGTTTTAGTAGTTCGTCATGGTCTTGTTTGTTCATATATGTATCCTCAAATTCATTGTAATATAAAGAAAAAAAGAAGAGTATATCTCTTCTTTTTTATCTTATGCATAATTTTTTTAAGGATCCTAATTATCTAAAATTAAATAGCGTTTTGTTTCTTCAAAGTTTTTAATGTTCTAGCTGAAACACGGATAGTTTGTGGCTTTCCATCAACTACAACACGAACTTTTTGAAGATTCACGTTCCATTTACGGCGAGAAGCACGCATTGAGTGAGAACGTTTATTTCCAGATAAAGGACCTTTTCCAGATACTGCACATACTCTTGACATCTTAATGTCCTCCTTTTTCTTTCATTTACGCAATCGCTTAACTATAATACCATTAACAAGCCCTTATTTCAACCCCTGAATTAAAATTTGTTCAAGACTCAATAGAATGTTATAATGATAATGTTTTAAAAAAAGAGGAGACGATGGAATGTTGAATTCGAATTACTTAATAATCTTGGGCATGTGTTTAGCTACGCTTGTGATTATGTTGCTGATTATGCCTGGATTGATTGATTATTTACATAAAATTAAGTTTGGACAAACAGAAAGAGAAGAGGGGTTGGCAAGCCATAAAAAGAAGAATGGTACGCCTACTATGGGTGGATTAGCCTTCATTATTGTACCGACACTTGTCTATATTATAGGTTCTTTCTTTACTCCATTCAAACTGGATATGAATACAATGATTATTCTACTTGCCTTTGTAGGGTATGGTGTTGTTGGATTTATTGATGATTATATTATTGTTGTACAAAAGAATAATGAGGGGTTAAAACCAGCTCATAAGTTTTTACTTCAGTCTATTTTAGCGGTTGTGTTTTTCTTCTTATATCGTACAAGTTCAACTACAGATATTTGGATTCCTATTTTTAATGTGACAATTGATTTATCATGGTTCTACTTTATTTTGGTATTTTTTATGTTTACAGCTGAAACGAATGCGGTGAACTTAACGGATGGTTTAGATGGATTGTGTGCAGGCCAGATGGTCATTGCGCTTGTTCCATTTGTGGTATTCGCATTGATGCAAGGATTATATAATGTGGCATGTTTGATTTGTCTCGTGATCTTTGCGTTACTTGGATATTTGAAGTTTAATAAGCATCCAGCTCAAATCTTTATGGGGGATACGGGATCATTGGCTTTGGGTGGCTTGATTGCAGCTGTGGCAATGGTTTTAAAACAAGAAATTTTATTGATTATTATTGGTTTTGTTTTTGTTGCAGAAGTTTGCAGCGTTATTATACAGGTTACGTATTATAAAAAAACACATAAGAGAATTTTCAAGATGGCGCCTTTGCACCACCACTTTGAAATGTGTGGATGGTCTGAAGAAAAGGTTGTTACACGTTTTAGACTTGTTGGTGTTATCTTAGCGGTTCTTGGACTTGTTTTGGGGGTAATGTAGATGGAAACTGTATTAGTCATTGGGGCTGCCCGTAGTGGGATTGCCGTTAGTAAGCTTTTATTAAAAAATGGATATCATGTTGTTTTAACGGATTCGAATGCGATTAAAGAAAAGACAGAATTAGAATCAATGGGTATTGAAGTGTTTGATGGAGGACATCCAGATTCATTAAAAGAAAAGAAGTATGCGTTTATCGTGAAGAATCCTGGTATTCCTTATCGTGTTCCTTTCGTACATTATTTTGTAGAACAAAACGCAAAAATCTATACAGAAATTGAAGTGGCGTATCGTTATGCCAAGAACTTTAATTATGCAGCCGTAACAGGTACAGATGGTAAGACAACCGTAACGACGTTATTATATGAGATGTTGAATCGACAAAAGAAGAGTTTGGTTGCTGGAAACATTGGTACGCCTTTATGCGAATTGGCTTTAGAACATACGGATGAAGACTATAATGTAGCTCTTGAATTAAGTAATTTCCAATTGTTGGGAATTGAAACATTTAGACCTCATGTATCAACCGTGACAAATTTGGCACCGGATCATTTAGATTATATGGATAGTCTAGAAGCGTATTATGAAAGTAAGATGCGTATTTATGAGAACACAAATGCGGATGATTACTTTATTCGTAATGTGGATGATGAAAACGTTGTGAAGTACGCTCAAAACATTCCTTGTCATGTGATTGATTTTTCTTTGAAAAGAAAAGATGTTGATTTATATAAAGATGATAAGTATGCCTATTATAAAAATACGCAGTTGTTTACTTTATCGGATTTAAAAATTGTTGGAGAATTCAATTGTGGGAATGCGATGATGGCAAGTTGTATGGCCTATTTGATGGGTGTTTCTTTATTTAATATTCAGGAAGTGATTCGTGAATTTAGTGGTGTAGAACATCGTATTGAATATGTCGATACTATTGATAATGTTCGTTTCTACAATGATTCTAAGGCTACAAATACGCATGCGGCTTGTGCAGGTTTATCTGCATTTGAGAAGAATGTAATTCTACTTTGTGGTGGCAAAGATAAACATATTTCTTTTGATGATTTGAAACAATATGATGGTGTAGTGAAGAAATGTATTTCTTTTGGTCAGACAAAAGATAAATTTAAAGATATTTTTACAAGTCAAATGAGTGTTGAAACCATGAAGGATGCGTTTGAAAAGGCAGTGTTACTCGCAAAACCTGGTGATATTGTCTTGTTGTGTCCTGCATGTTCTAGTTTTGACCAGTTTAAAAATTATGAGATTAGGGGCGAAATTTTTAAACAGATGGTTCATGAGTATGCAGCTAAAAGGAATGAAGAATGACATTTCTAAGCAGTATTGTTAAGACAATCTTATTAGGTATTATACAGGGGATAACGGAATGGCTGCCGATTTCTTCGACAGGACATTTAATTTTATTTGCGAGCATTTGGCCACTTGAACCGGCTACCTTCTTTGAAGTATTCAAGGTGGTTATTCAGTTTGGAAGTATTTTAGCGGTTTTAGTGTTGTACTATCAGAAATTGAATCCTTTTGATACTCGTAAATCGTTTAAAAAGAGAAAACAGACTTTACAACTTTGGTCTAAGGTGATTGTGGGCGTCATTCCTGCTGCCATTATTGGCTTATTGTTGGATGATATTATTGAGGGATATTTATCGGCAAACTTTGTGATTGCGGTGGCACTGATTGCGTATGGGATTATTTTTATCTTGGTTGAGAAGAATCCTAGACAAGAAAAGATTGAAACGATTGAACAAGTTGATTATGTATCGGCTTTAAAGATTGGATGCTTTCAATGTCTAGCCTTGATACCAGGAACTTCAAGAAGTGGAGCTACAATTTTGGGTGGCTTATATTGTGGCTGTTCTAGAACGGTCGCAAGTGAATTTTCGTTTTTCTTGGCAATCCCTGTCATGTTTGGAGCGAGTCTTTTAAAGGTCATTAAATATTTTATAAAGGTAGGTTTATTTAATTTTGGACAATTGTTCTTATTACTACTAGGAACTTTTGTGGCTTTTGTGGTGAGCTTATTTGCGATAAAAGCTTTATTAAACTATGTGAAGAGCCATGATTTTACAATTTTTGGGTGGTACCGCATTATTTTAGGTATCTTTGTGATTATATTTTTCTATGTGATTTAAAGAGGGTTATAGTAATGAATGAATTTGATTTGCATATGCATTCCTGTTATTCGGGAGATGGGCAGTTTACGCCTGAAGAATTGATTGGAATCGCAAAAGAAAGAGGATTAAAAACCATTGCGTTAAGTGATCATGATTGTATCAGTGGTGTTAAGGAAATGATCAAACTTGGTAAAGAAGCGGGTATTGAAGTGATTCCTGCCATTGAGTGTTCAACAAGTATTGGATATACAGATGTACATTTACTTGGATATGGTATCGATTTGGAGGATACCTATTTTCAAAATTTATTAGAAAGAACGCAAGTGAAGTCTAGAAATGCATTTTCAACTCGTTGCGATAAATTAAGAGCGAAGTATGGTGTTGAAATTGATGAAGAGGCTGTTTTGAAAGAGGCGAATGGTAAGAATCCTTGGTTTGTGATGTGTACGCATATGTTCAATGATCCTCGTTATCAAGATATTCCAGATTTTAAGGATTATATTCCAGGCGGTAAAAGAAGTGATCCGGCCCCCGTTAATTTCTTTTGGGATAAATGTCAATATGGTTCGGATTTATTTGTATATGTACCAATGCCTGATTTTGTTGAATCGGTTCAAAAGATTCATGAGGCTGGTGGACTTGCGATTGTAGCGCATCCTTTTAATACGTTTTATAAAAATGATGAGATGTTCAAGGTGTTATTGGATGCTGGAGTGGATGGTATTGAAGCTTATAGTAATTATCATACGCCTGAACAGAATGTATATTATGAAAAACTAGCGAAGGAACATCATTTATTAATTACTTGTGGAAGTGATTTCCATGGAGAGAAAAAGCCAAGTATTCAAATGGGTGAGTATGGATTGGATAAAGATGGTTCTTTATGGTTAGAACAATTTAAGGAAAAATTAAAGGCAGCTAGAGAATACTAGCTGCCTACATTGTTAATAGGAATGTAAATAGAATGCAATAGCTTAATAGATTGTTAGAGCGACTTACTCGAAATAGAGATTGATGTCCCATTTCTGTGATGGCACAGAATTTATCTACAGCCTGAATAATCCATCCAACATTTGTGCTTGGGTGGCTTGTTTTTAATGGCCACATGTGATGTAGAATGGCATCGTCAATAGTAGGATTTGTTGATGTGATGTTTTTAGCGTTCTCAAGGGCAATGATTGGATGAATCATCGCATGATTTCCTTCAAGAGGACGATCCTCATCTGTTTTCCAATCATAGTAATATAGATCATGTAATAAACCGGCGCGTGCTGCACTATAGGCATCAAGGCCGAATTTTCTGCAAATTAAAAAGGAATAGTAAGAAACGTTTAAAGAATGTTGAAAGCGAGATGTAGCCATGTGTTGGCTGCATTTTTTTAGGGCTTGTACTTCTTGTGTATCAATTAAGTCTGATATTGTATCAAAATATTCTTGTGCAATATGAGTATCTTGTCGTTGTAAATTGATTCTTGATAAAATAGCTTTTTCCATTTCTTGACCTCACTAGGGAAGAATATAGCATATTTAAATATAAGATACAACTATTTATTTTAAACCTAGTATTATGATATAATTAGTTGAAGGAGGCTATTATTATGGTAATTTTATATACTTCTCCAGGTTGTGCGAGTTGTCGTAAGGCAAAACAGTGGTTAAAGGACAACCAAATTGAATTTGTTGAAAAGAATATATTTACTTCATTATTGAAGGAAAGTGAAATTAAATATTTATTGTCGCGATGTGAAAATGGAACGGAAGATATCATTTCGGTTCGTTCGAAGGCATTCCAGGCACTTCAAAAAGATATCGATGATTATTCGATGAAGGAATTGGTTACTTTGATTCAGAAAAATCCATCGATTCTAAAAAGACCAATTCTTTTATCGGAAAAGAGCCTTGTGGTTGGATATGATGATGATGAAATCACAACAATGATGCCAGCACAGTTAAGAACAGTCGTAGACAATGCGTGTACAGATGCTTGTCCAAACTATTCTGTTTGTGGTAAGTGTAGAGAGCGTGCAAGTATGAACTAGAGTATTCTAGTTCTTTTTTTTTCACTTATAAACGAAATGAAAACGAATTAAAGTTGATGTATTTCGTTTAAACGGATATACTTAGAGTAGAAGCATGTTTAGGAGGAGTTATATGAACTATATATCTTGCGAATCTGCTGCTAAAAAGATAGGGGTATCGACTCGTAGAATTCAACAGATGTGTAAACAAAAAGAAATAGTTGGTGCAATAAAGGATGGGCGCAATTGGCTGATTCCTGATAATGCGATTTTAAGTCTTAAAAAGCCTTTACCAATAGGTGTTTCTGATTTTAAGTCGGCAACAACGAATTATTACTATGTAGATAAGACTTTATTGATTCGTGATTTTTTGAATGCGATACCGATGGTGTCTCTTTTCACGCGTCCTAGGCGTTTTGGGAAAACATTAAATATGGATATGTTGCGTGTGTTTTTTGAAAAAACACCGGAAGATACATCTATTTATTTTAAGGATAAGTATATATGGCAGTGTGGGGATTACTATACAAAACATCAAGGTCAATATCCTGTGATATTCTTGTCTTTTAAAGATGTTAAATGTTCGAGTTGGCAAGAGACTTTTCAAAAAATTAGTAAATTGATTTCTCTAGAGTTTATGCGTCATAATGAATTGGAGAGTAGTTCTGTACTAAGCTCATACGAAAAAGAGCAGTATCATCGTTTTGCGAGTGAAAATATAAATGAGGTTGATTGTCAAATGGGGCTTCAACTTTTATCTTTATTACTTCACAAACATTATGATAAAGAGTGTGTCATTATTATTGATGAATATGATACGCCTATTCAACAAGGTCATCTTTGTGATTTTTATAATGAAATTGTTGATTTTATGCGCAATTTTTTTTCGGGTGGTCTAAAAGACAATCCACATTTGGCTTTTGGATTTTTAACTGGTATTCTAAGAGTCACAAAAGAAAGTATTTTTAGTGGGATGAACAATTTAAAAACGAACTCCATATTAGATAATAATTATAGTTCTTATTTTGGTTTCACAAATGAAGAAGTCAGAGAAATGCTTGCATATTATGATTATGAAGATAAATATCAAGAAAATTGCGAATGGTATGATGGATATCGTTTTGGAAATTCGGAAATATTTAATCCTTGGTCTGTAATCAATTATATTTCGGATCAATGTTTTCCAAAAGCTTTTTGGCAATCAACAGGTAGTAATGATATTATTGGTGAAATCATTGGAACCGCAACACCTGAAATTAATGAAAATTTGTATAAATTGTTTTGTGGAAATACTGTCACAACGTATGTAGATACAAGTGTAATATATCCTGAAGTTCAAAGTAATCCTAATAGTATATATAGTTTCTTGTTGGTTGCGGGGTATCTAAAGGCGGCCGAAATATATCCGCAAAATGATGGAAATTATATGTGCGATGTGGCTATTCCTAATAAAGAAATTTTATATGTATATGAAAAAGAAGTATTGAATCGTACAAATCAAAATAATGTTTCAATTTCAATTCATCAGGCTATCTTTTCTAAAGATACAAGTAAACTGCAGTCTTTGTTGGAGGATTTTATGTTAAAAAGTATATCAACGATGGATGGGGCTAGTGAAGCATTCTATCATGGAATGATGCTTGGGTTATGTGCTGTACTAGGAAGTCAATTTAAGGTAAGATCAAATAGAGAATCGGGACTAGGTCGGTTTGATATTGAATTATTGCCGATGGTGAAGGGAATACCTGGATTTATCTTTGAGTTTAAACATACGAAAGATATAAATGTTGATTTAGATTCACTGGCTAATAGTGCACTTAAACAGATTGAAGATATGAAATATGATACAGAATTAAACGATTTTGGTGTTGAAGATATTGTAAAAATTGGTATAGCATTTAGACAAAAAAGTGCGGTTGTTAAGCGTGGATAAACCTATTGGTGAAAACTGATAGGTTTTTATTTGTGAAATTTTAAAATAAACTATCATTATGTAAATTTGTATGCTATAATTATTTACACATGTAAACGGTTACAAATAGGAGGTAAAATATTATGGATAAAAAATATGTCTATGAATTTAATGAAGGCGATGAAACGATGCGTGAATTGTTAGGTGGAAAAGGTGCCAACTTAGCTGGAATGTCTAAACTTGGAATGCCTGTGCCTTATGGATTCACGATCACTACAGAAGCTTGTAACCAATATTATGAAGATAATGAAACAATTAATGATGGTATTAAAGCTCAAATCATGGAATATCTAGATTTATTGGAAAAGAAGTCTGGAAAGAAATTAGGGGATGAAGCCAATCCTTTATTAGTATCTGTTCGTTCAGGGGCACGTGCAAGTATGCCTGGTATGATGGATACTATTTTAAATTTAGGTATGAATAAAACAGTTGCAGAAACAGTAGCTAGTTTAACAAATAATGATCGTTTCGCATATGATTCATATCGTCGTTTTATTCAAATGTATTCAGACGTTGTTATGGGGTTGAGTAAAAAGCGTTTTGAAGAGATCATCGATGAAGTAAAGGCTGAAAGAGGCATTAGTGATGACTTAGATTTAAATGCTGAAGATATGAAGAAATTAGTAGAATTATTTAAAGCGTTCTACAAAAATGAATTAAAATCTGAATTCCCTGAAGATCCAAAAGAACAATTGATGGGGGCTATTGAAGCTGTATTCCGCTCTTGGAACAACCCTCGTGCTATCTACTATCGTAAGATGAATGATATCCCTTCAAGCTGGGGAACTGCCGTTAACGTACAGATGATGGTATTTGGGAATATGGGTAATGACTGTGGTACAGGTGTTGCCTTTACGCGTAATCCAAGTACTGGTGAGAATAAATTGTATGGTGAATTCTTAATGAATGCCCAAGGTGAAGATGTTGTTGCGGGTATTCGTACACCTCAAAAGATTGATCAATTAAAAAAAGTAGCTCCTGGAGCCTATGATGATTTTGTAGCTATTACTAAGAAATTGGAAACTCACTATCGTAATATGCAGGACATGGAATTCACAATTGAAAAAGGTAAATTATTCATGTTGCAGACACGTAATGGTAAACGTACAGCTCAGGCTGCATTAAAGATTGCATGTGATATGGTTGATGAAGGCATGATTACTATTGATGAAGCTTTAATGATGGTTGAGCCTAAACAATTAGATTCATTACTACACCCAATGTTTGATGCGGATGAATTAAAGAAAGCTGAACCAATTGCTTCAGCACTTCCAGCAAGTCCAGGTGCTGCTTGTGGTCAAATCGTATTTAGTGCAGAAGAAGCAATCCAAGAAGCAAGTCGTAACCACAAAGTCATCTTAGTTCGTTTAGAAACAAGTCCAGAAGATATTGAAGGTATGCATGTATCTCAAGGTATCTTAACAGTTCGTGGTGGTATGACAAGTCATGCTGCTGTTGTTGCTCGTGGTATGGGTGCATGCTGCGTCAGTGGTTGTGGCGATATCAAGATGCATGATGATGAAGGATATTTTGAAATTAATGGTGTGAAATATCACCGTGGAGATTGGATCAGTTTAGATGGTTCAACAGGAAATATCTATGGTAGTGCTATTAAAACCGTTCCTGCAAGTATTTCAGGTGATTTTGAACGTTTCATGAATTGGGCAGATGAAAGACGTACATTAAAAGTTCGTACAAATGCGGATACACCACATGATGCAAAACAAGCTCATGAATTTGGTGCTCAAGGTATTGGTCTAGTTCGTACAGAACACATGTTCTTTGAGGGAGATCGTATTAAAGCGGTTCGTGAAATGATTGTTTCTAAAACGGCAGCTCAAAGACGTGTCGCATTAGAAAAAATCTTGCCTATGCAAAGAAGTGACTTTGAAGGAATCTATGAAGCTATGGAAGGTTTACCAGTGACAATTCGTTATTTGGATCCACCTTTACATGAATTCTTACCAACAAACTCTTATGATATTACACAATTAGCTAAGGATATGCACATTGGATTGGATGAATTGAAATCTGTTATTTCTAGCTTACACGAATTCAACCCTATGATGGGTCATCGTGGATGTCGTTTGGCTATTTCGTATCCAGAAATTGCTGAAATGCAGACAACTGCAGTGATTCAGGCTGCATTAGCTGTCAATGAAAGACACCCAGACTGGAAGATTGAACCAGAAATCATGATTCCATTGGTTGGTGATGTTGCAGAACTTCGCTATGTTAAAAAGGTTGTATGTGAGGTAGCTGACAAATTGATTCAAGAATCTGAATTCGATATGAAATATCATGTTGGTACAATGATTGAAATTCCTCGTGCTGCATTATTAGCAGATGAAATCGCAAAAGAAGCTGAATTCTTCTCATTTGGTACAAATGATTTAACACAGATGACATTTGGATTCTCTAGAGATGATGCAGGAGGATTCTTACAAGATTACTATGATAAAAAAATCTTTGAATCAGATCCATTTGCACACTTAGATCAAAGAGGTGTTGGAAAACTAGTAAAGATGGCAACTGAACTTGGAAGAAGTACTCGTCCAAATATTAAATTAGGTATTTGTGGAGAACATGGTGGGGATCCTGCAAGTATTGAATTCTGTCATAGAGTTGGATTGAATTATGTATCTTGTTCACCATATCGTGTACCAATCGCAAGACTTGCTGCGGCACAGGCTGCTATTAAATTCGATAAATAAAACACTTAGGAGTTGATGGATTTCAACTCCTTTTATATGTTACATGTTGATTAGTGTTATTTTTTACAAAATATTAGTGTAATTTTCGGTGTGTTTTTATCGTTTTTTTATATATTAAGATTTTGGTTTCGGAACAGAGAAATATGGTATGTGAAATAGCGTTAAAATATCACAAGATATGAATTATCAGGAACGACAAAAAGGACTATTGAAAATAGCCAACATTTTGTATTCATTTTTAGTTGTTGAATTATTTTTTTACAATCATCTTATGATCGCATTCAGGGCAGTGCATCATATAGTTTTCTTCAGGTTCATTTGGAAATAATTCATCGATCAACCATCTAGGTACTTCTTCTTCGTAACCGCATTTTGTACATTTCATCAATACATCTTTTTCTGTATGTTCTGTCATTCTTTGAGTTTTCTAAAGGATTATAGGTATAGGTATACTGCATTATAGATCCACATTTACATTGGATTGGGTCTCTATTAAAAGAATCTATTAAATGAGTGCGGTATCTAAATTTATTGAGTTTGTTTTTAAGGGCTTTGGTTCTTGTTTCACGAGAATAATCCTTATTCTTTTTGATTCCAAGAAGTGCATGTACTTTATCCAATGTTTTCTTAGATGCATTGGCATAGAATCCATAATATCGAGTGGTTAAGAAATGGTAGTCTGGAATATGTATAATAAGGCGGTTTATAAAGTCGATCACATTATCTGTGACATCATATCTTTTCTCATCCTTATGATCATTGTAGAACCAGCTGA
>OBXA01001737.1_pt1 | contig 11854 bp, 10 predicted proteins | sample 1538121 | NCBI WGS metagenome assembly OBXA01 (sample SAMEA2580133, study PRJEB22360) | human gut metagenome | biome: human gut; feature: human-associated habitat; material: faeces | place: Denmark | collected 2008/2010 | reverse complement strand
CAAAATCGTTGTTTACGCTGTTCGGGTCAATGGTGTCGTAGTTGTCGTTAATGGCGATGTAGCGAACGCCATACTGGGGAAAGGTGAAGTTGGTGTACAGACCAGTCAAGGCAGAATTGCGCCCCAGTCGGGACAAATCCTTCGTGATAACGATTCCTACACGCCCTGCTTCGATCTCGACCAGCATACTCTGAAAGCCGGGACGGTCATAGTTCGTGCCGGAGTAGCCATCATCCACAAAGAACACCGGGTTCGGGAAGTGGTTCTTTTTGGCGTATTCCAGAAGGATAGCCTTCTGGTTCTCAATGGACAGGCTTTCGCCGAGCCGTGCGTCCTCTTGCGACAGTCGGCAGTAAAGTGCGGTGATTTTATTCGTTGCTCCAGACATTGTTGTGTCCTCCTTACTCTGTGGAGCAACTGTCGGTACAGGATTGGTTACCGGGTCAAGTATAGCAGAATTGGACGCAGTTGTCATTCGTCTGCACCCTCATCTTCAAATTTTTGCTGGGCGTTCTTGGCAACAATGCGCTCCAGCTTCTTCAAAAAGGACTCCTTGCCCTCATAGCTGCCGGTCACGGTGTAGGTGGTGTGACCGACTTTCTCCGTGGTGGTCAGTTCTGGAATCCAGAAAGCGGACAGGTTCTTGACATGGAGGTTGCCGTTCTCGTCCACATAAGAGCTGTGTTTCTTCTGCTCTTCGGTCAAGGGCTTCCGCTTGAAATAGATTTCATTTTCGGAGATGTTCACAGTCTCGCTGGTCTGCTCTTTCGGGGCATCATCATACAGCTGTGCGAAAAATGCCAGTGCATCTTCGGGTGGTTCTTCCTCCATGAGCTGCTCGAAAACTCGCTGTTCCTCTGCCGAGAGGTTATTCCATGCGGCTTCCAACTCCTGCTCGTTGGCTGCGTTGACGAAGGCTTCGATCTCTTTTTTCATGGTGCATCCTCCTTTGGCTGCGAAAAGCGGATTTTCAAAAAGTATGGGTTTTCGTGAGAGCAAGAATCGTCCCGTGGCCACAAATTTTCAATTCTTGAAAATTCTTGCCCTTTTGGGACAGCTTCTTGTTGGGGCGTGCCTGCCCCAAACCCTGCTAGGTGATTTCATTCTTGGTGGTTGCTATATTGCTTATATGCCTTTTCAAATCCTGATTTGTTATATATGATAAATTTATAACATTCTCCATCTTTCATGGAAATTGCTGCAACAGGAACGACCATCTGACTCCATGAAAGCTCCCTTATCTCGTTCATGGGCAATACAAGGTTGCGATACAGTGGACTGACTGTGAGCTTTTGAGTTGAATATGTAATGCTCTGTTCATCAATGTACAAACCACCGCCAATGATTCCATTACGGCATAAGCTACACACAAAAGTTTTTCCCATAATATTACCGCCTCCTATTAGTTGATGGTTGGTTAAGTTGAGTATATCATATTGATTTCCAGAAGAACACCCCTATATAGGAGATTTTAGCCGTTTTACTGCGTACGTGCGTACGAGAGATTGGTACGCACGTACGCAGCGATTTGCCCGAAGCGCACCCTATACAGCCGTTTCCCCCTCGGAGAGCCCACTACACTTTGCAGACCGCAGGGATGAAAGTGTTATAGTGGGTTATTACACTTCCGCAGAAGTGCCTTCTCCTCGCCGCAGACAGCCGGGTGTGCCTTTTGTGAGAGCCTTCTGTGCGGCGAATCTACATCGCCCACAGGCGATGTAAGCAGGGATTCCAAAGGGGCGCAGCACCCTTGGCACACGACTTTGGTACAAAGTCTAGTGTGTTACACCTTTCCAGAGGTGTATACGTTCCTGAAATGCAAAAAGCCCCATACCCAACACCTTAACGGTGCGGACATGGGACTTGATGCTTCCTCGGCCTAGCCGGGTACTCCGTAACCAATCCTGACAGGCAGTTGCCGTGTCATTTTTCGAAAACTGTTTTACGGATACCCAGCAAGCGGCATCTCCCGTTTTTTATGCGATGGTTTCCAGCACCGGTTCCTCCGGCGGGGGAAGCAGGGTGGAGTGGGCTTCCACGAACTCTGCCGCCCGCTGGCTGGCGATGCCCTGCCGCACCTTGCGGAAATCGTTGGCAGGGAAGGTGCGCTCACCCTTCCAGTGTGCCAGTGCGGCCTCCACCTCGGCATCGGTGGGCCAGAGGTGCTCCCGCTCGGCCACCATCAGAAGGCCCAGACTGCCCCGCAGCTTCTGCTCCGCCTGTGCGTGGAGCTCAGTGCGGAACTGCTCCACGGTCTGGCCCCGCACCTTGAGGTACTGGTCAAAGTTGACGTTGTTGGCCTGCAGCCGCAGGTTGAAGTTCCGCTGTTCGGCAAAATAGTTGCCGGAGACCAGGTCCTTGGGCAGGGTGCCCGTGACACAGCCGCCCAGCTGGAAGATAAGCTCCCGGCGGGCCAGTGCCTTGGCCTGCGCACAGCGCTGGGCATAGAGCTCCCGCGCAACCTGCTGGCGCAGGGCCGCCTTGCCTGCGGCATCGGCGGCGCGGTCTTCATCGCCGTGCCGGGTGTTCACTTCCAACTCAATGCTCACCTGCCGGATGGGCCGGGGCTGGATGGGCTGGGTGAAGCCGGTGTAACGCTCCAGCTTCAGCGGCGGCAGGCAGTAGAACTCTGCCCCCGCCCGGAAGCCCTCGGCCCGGTTGACGGCCAGCAGCTCAAAATCCGGATCGGTCACGGGCACCAGATGCTCTTTTTCCACAAGCTCCTGATATAATGTGGAAAAACCGGCCAGGATGGCCCGGTTCACGGCGGCAGTCAGCAGGTCCTCTTCCGCCTGCGGCGGGTTCTCTGCGGCCTGCTCGGCCTGAATGGCCGCTTCCAGCTCCTCGGCGCTGGCGGAAAATACCACCCGGCAGTCCCCGGGCTGGGGCATTCCTACATGTTCCAATACCATTGCGGTGACCTCCTTTCAGCGGCTAAAGCTGACCATCAGTGCCAGCAGCACAACGGCCAGACAGAAATAGAGGATCTCGGCCCCCAGAACGGAGCGGTCGCCCTCCACATACATCTTTTCGGGATCTTCGGGGTCGTAGTACAGCGTGACCGTTTCCCCGCTGACAAAGCCCTTGCCTTTGGCGGCTTTGGGGTAGTGCAGGCGGTGGCTGCCGCCCTCGGTCTCGAACTCAAGCAGATAAGCCGCGCCGTCCCGGCTCTGAACGGTGCCTGCCACCCGGGCCTCCACACGCTGGCCCTTCTGCTGTAAGCGGCGGCGCTGCAGCACACTGCGCAGGCCCATGTAGAACATGATGCCCGCGCCGATGATGAAGATCAGAACATTGAACATTCGGTTTCCCTCATTCCGTCATTACTCGCCCGGCGGCATACAGGCCGGACGGTCAGCTTTTATTGTACCATATTCCGGCCCAAATGCCCCTGTACGGAGTGCCCGAAATTTAGGACATTTTTTTGTCGAACAATTTTGAAAATAGTGCTTGACTTTTCTTGTGGCTGTGGTATAATAACTAACGTTCCGAGCCGAACGGCCCGTGAACAAAACAGAATATGCGGATATGGCGGAATTGGCAGACGCGTTAGATTCAGGTTCTAATCGGGGCAACTCGGTGGAGGTTCAAGTCCTCTTATCCGCACCAAACAATGAAAATCCGAACCTTTTCTCGATAGGAGAAGGGTTCGGATTTTTTGTTTTCTTCGGAAAGCAGAACGAAGGCTCTTTCCAAACGGCTGTGTGTCCAAAACCTTATCAAAAAAGACGTATCACGAAAGTCACAACTGTAAAGGTGCCGTAAGGCAGAAAGGACACAAACATGAAGTACGATGAAAGAGCCTGTAAATTCAACATGGACACCGGCTGCGTGGAGCTGCTGCTCCGGGATGGAAGAAAAATTTCCATCGACTGCACCGGGGTCGAGGATGCACTGGATGTGACTATGGCACAGAGGTCGGAATTGGATTACCTCATCTACAATGATCCGCTGGGCTATGCGGATTTGATTCTGAACGGTGACCCGGAGGGATACTTGAAAAACGTAACCGGGAGCCATGGGCTAGAAGATTAAGAGAAAAGCGCAGAGCACCTTATTCAGAGTGCTCTGCGCTTTTCTGCATCTTGCGCCATTGTTGCGGGGTCATGCCGTACTTTTGCCGGAACAGTTCGTAGAAGTGGGTGCGGTTGGTAAATTTGAGTTGTAGGGCGATCTCGCTGACGGAAAGTGTTGTTTCCCGCAGCAGCCGTTCAGCCTTCTGGAAACAGAAGGTCATGCCGTAATCGAAAAGACACAGACCGGTGCGGCGCTGGACGATGGAATTGAGGTAGCTGCCATTGTAATTCAAAAGCCGTGCCAGTTCGCTGCGAGGCAACCGACCATCTGTATCTTCCAGCAAACGGCTGATACGCAGAAAGAGCAGGCTTTCGGGGCTGCTGCTCAGGTGCACCGGGGTGACATAGAACCCGGACGACAGAAAATCGAACAGTTCGCAAAGTGCGCCCTTCAAATAATAGGTGGCGGCGGCACTGGGTTCGTGCAGGATGTGGGTCATGCGGGCGATGAGCGTTGCCAGGGTTTGAACACTATCGGTGTTTTCCGGTGTGGGGAAAAGGTCCTGATATTCCTTTCGGAGGTCTTGTCCCAGATTTGCCAGCATGAACTGCAAAACGGGATTTTCCGGCAGATGGCGCTCGGCTTCAAATAATTGCAGGGATGCAGATTCCGTCAGGCTGCGGACAAAATCCACAGACAGACCAAGAAAACAGAGCTTGGCGGGGCCAATGAAGCGTTCGTTATGGAGGATGCTGCGGTTTACCAGACAACAGGTTCCGGCACGGTAGGGGTATTCTTTTTCCTCGATCTGTTGGATGACCTCCCCTTCCAACACCAGCATCAGTTCAAAATAATCGTGGCGGTGCAGCGGACGGGAGCTGAGGGCACGGAATAAAGCATCCATAGAGTTTTCATGTAGCCAGCAGCCATTCGGTGAGAACATCTGAATGCTGTATTGGTCGGTTTCTCCCAGACCGGTACAGGACTCCAGTGTGATCTGTACCGGGGACATGATCTTGTAGAAGGTAGAGAGCTGACTGCCCCAGTTTTCAACCTCCAAAATATTCTCATAGCTGGTGGAATCCGGTTTCATGAAAGAGTCTCCTTTTTCGCAATGTGCGAATATGATACAATCTGATGGATGCGGCACACGATGCTGTCATTGTGGAATGTGAACGGAATTGCTAAAATATAGGCACAATACAAAAACATTCTGTAAAAGCTGTGCGGCCGATGGCTTTATTATAGAGTGCTTTTGAAAAAATGTAAAGCGACAGACGCATTCTGTCGCCGTGAATGATACAGCACATCTTGAAAGGAGAATCCCCATGTCTGCTACTGCAACGACAGAGAAAAAATATCTGAAATGGTATCAGAAGCTGGCCTACGGTTCCGGCGATCTGGCCTCTAACTGCTCCTATGGTCTGGTTTCCAGCTTTGTACTGCTTTATCTGACCGGAACACTGGGTCTGGACAGCGCCATCATTGGCTCTTTGATGCTGGCTTCCAAGGTTCTGGACGGCATCAGCGATGTGATCTTTGGCACCCTGATCGACCGCACCCACTCCAAGCTGGGCAAGGCACGTCCGTGGATGCTGTTTGGTCAGGTAGGTGTTTCCCTCTGCCTGTTTTTGCTGTTTGCCATCCCGGCTGGCAGCACCACCATGCAGTATATCTACTTCTTCATCGTGTACACGGCACTGAACGCAGTGTTCTATACTGCCAACGGCATTGCATATTCCTCTCTGGTAGCACTGATCACCAAGAACAACAATGAGCGTGTGCAGCTGGGCTCCTTCCGTTTTATGTTTGCGGTCGTCACCAACATCTTTATGGGCTTTGCCGTTACCGGCATGGTGGAGAAGTTCGGCAGCGGTGCTGCAGGCTGGCGTACCACGGCTCTGATCTTCGCGATCGTTGGTCTGGTGGTCAACACCATCAGCTGCCTTGCAGTTAAAGAGCTGCCGGAGGAAGAACTGAGCGGCAACACCAGCGAAGCCGCAGAGGAAGGCAAAGCAGTTGCCGAGGAGAAAAAGCATGGCTTTGCCGAGACTGCTAAGATCCTCGTCCACAACAAGTATTACCTGATGATCCTTGCCATCTACATCGTGTACTATATCATGAGCAACCTGACCACCGGTGCCGGTGTGTTCTGCGCCACCTATTACTGGGGCGATGGCAGCCTGCTGGGTCAGTTCTCCATGATGAAGATGTTCCCTGTTATCATCGCACTGGCCTTTGCGCCTGTCCTCATCAAAAAGACCGGCAGTATGCAGAAGGTCAACTTCTGGGGCTACGCCATCAGCAGCGTGCTGGGCATTCCCATGATCTACTTTGCCATGCAGAAGAATCTCTCCATGTTCCTGCTGTTCATGTTCATCAAGGGCGTCTTTGCAGGTACCCTCAGCGGCTCTTTGAACGCTCTTATTGCTGAGGCCAGCGGCTACACCACGCGCACCACCGGTGTCCACATGGACGGTATGATGTACAGCTGCTCCTCTCTGGGCGTGAAGGTCGGCGGCGGCATCGGTACTGCGGCTGTGGGTTGGCTGTTGAAGCTGGGTGGTTTTGTGGGCACCGCAACGGTCCAGAGCGAAAGCGCCATTCGGATGATCTTCAACCTGTACATCACCTTCCCCTTTGTGATTGGCATTATTATTACAGTGCTGCTGGCTTTCCTGGATGTGGAAAAGGCCAATAAGAAGTGGGATGCTGAACACAAGAAAGAGGCACAGGCATGATTCGACAGAATTTCAACGCAGATTGGACGGTAGAAAAGGGCGATGGCAATTCCCGGATGAATTCCTTTCTGGGAAATACCCAGACCAAAACCGTGCATCTGCCCTACGATGCCATGATCCATGAAGCCCGCACCCCGGACACGAAAAACGGTGCACAGACCGGCTTCTACCCCGGCGGCGAGTACATTTTTCAGAAGCATTTCACCGCACCGCAGGCGTGGCAAGGCAAGCCGGTGTCCCTCGTATTTGAGGGCGTGTACCAGACGGCGCTGGTCTACCTGAACGGCTGGCTGCTGACCCGGAACGTGAACGGCTATGCGGAGTTTACCGTGGAGGCTGGTCCCTACCTGAAATATGGTGCCGACAACCTGCTGAAGGTCATTGCAGATAACAGTCTGGAACCCAACAGCCGCTGGTATACCGGCAGCGGTATCTACCGCCCGGTGCGGCTGCTGGTGGGCAACAAGGTCTATCTGCCGCAGGATACCGTGCGTATCACCACACGGGAGGTGGGCGAGGGCTTTGCCCTACTGGATGTGACGGCGCAGGTGCAGTCTGCCAGCGCCGTTACAGAACGGGTGACCCTGCAGCAGACCATCTGCCGGGAGGGCACGGCAGTGCTCACCGACCGGCAAAACCTCCTGCTCCAACCCGGCGAAAGCAGAACCGTCTCCTTCCGGTACTGCGTGGACAGCCCGGCTCTGTGGAGCCCGGAGAACCCCAACCTCTACACCAGCACCATGCAGGTGCTGGAGGGCGAGGAAGAACTGGACCGGGAAGAGACCGGCTTCGGCATCCGTACCCTGAGCATCGATGCAGCGCATGGGGTACGCATCAACGGGCAGACCGTCAAGCTACGGGGTGCCTGCATCCACCACGACAACGGCATTCTTGGTGCAGCTACCCTGCCCGATGCCGAGGAGCGCCGCATTCGTCAACTAAAGGAAGCGGGCTTCAACGCCATCCGCTCCTCCCATCACCCGGCAGGGCGGGCGCTGCTGGATGCCTGCGACCGGTACGGCGTGCTGGTAATGGACGAACTGAGCGACGTATGGAACGTGCGGAAAAATCCCTACGACTATGCCCTGTACTTTGAGCAAGACTGGAAGCCCACCATTCAAAAGATGGTGGCCAAGGATTACAACCATCCCAGTGTCATTTTGTACTGTGTGGGCAACGAGATCTCCGAGGCAGGCTCGGAAAGCGGAGCGGAGACCAACCGTCGGCTCTGCAACACCTTCCGGGAGCTGGACCCCACCCGTTACACCACCAACGCCCTCAACGGCCTTATGGCAGCTGGTTACCGCCTGCGGGAGATCATGGGGGATGTGATGCGAAAGTTCCCGGCACAGCCCGGTCCCTCCGGTGGCGATGGCGGCGGCAGCAATGCCCTGAACAGCTTTATGAGCCTGATGTCCGGGGAAAAGGGTGATTACTTTGCCACCCATCCGCTGCTGACTGAGGCGCTGTCCGGCTGCGAGGATTCCTGCGATGTGATCGGTCTGAACTACCTTACCGGACGCCATGTGCTGGAGCATGAACTGCACCCCCACAAGGCAGTGCTGGGCACCGAGACTTACCCGGCAGACATCGTGCGGCTGTGGCGCATCGTGGAGGAGAATCCTCACATGATTGGCGACTTCACATGGGCTGGCTACGATTATCTGGGGGAGGCAGGCTGCGGCATCTTCCATTACGATGGTGGTGCCAACTTCAGCAGCATTTACCCGGAACGCACCGCCTACATTGGAGATCTGGATCTGCTGGGCAACCGCCGCCCCATCAGCTATCTGCGGGAGATCGTTTACGGTCTGCGGAAGGCACCCTATCTGGCAGTGCTGCGAATGGAACACAACGGTCAGACCTCCAGCAAAACGCCTTGGATGTTCAAGGATAACCTTTCCAGTTGGACATGGCCCGGTTTTGAGGGACAGACGGCTTCGGTGGATGTGTACTCCGCCTCGGAGGAGGTGGAGCTGTTCCTGAACGGAGCTTCTCTGGGCCGCCGTGCCATGGTGGATTTTACCGCCACCTACAGTGTGCCCTACACTCCCGGCGAGCTGAAGGCTGTGGGCTATACCGGCGGTGTGTGTGACGGCGAGTTCACGCTGCGCACCGCACAGGATGCACAGATGACCCTTACAGCAGATCGTAAGACCCTGCAAGCTAACGGCGAGGATGCCGCCTTTGTGATGATCCAATTCGTGGATGCAAATGGCACCGCAGATCTGCACACCAAGCACACCCTGAAGGTGGAGTTGGAGGGTGCAGGCATTCTGGAAGCCGTAGGCAGCGCAAACCCCTGCTCCGAGGAGCGTTACGACACCCCGGAAAGCGAGACCTTTGACGGCTGCTGTATGGCGGTGATCCGCGCAGGAGAAGCTGCGGGCGAAATTCATCTGACCGTCACAGCAGATGACAGCGTTCAGAAGCAGCTGACGATCCTGATTCAGGAAGCAGAGTGCTGAAGCTCAAAAAGCCGGTGAAGGCTCAAAACAAAAACAGGGTGCGCCCTGCCGGACGCACCCTGCCAAAAGCCACAGACGATAGCGATATGTACAACAGGGAGTTCCCCAGTGGGAACTTCCTGTTTTTCGTTGTTTGCATGATGAGCCTGTTCCGCCTGCCACGCGGCAAACTCCCGCTGGCCTTCCTCGCTGTTCCAGCAGGCAAGGATGGCCGGGTAGAATGCCCGTGCCAGACGGTCGATGACTTCATCGGGATAAGGGGAAGTGTTTGTGGACTTTTTCTTTTTGTTCAAACGCACGCTCCTTTGATCGTCCCACCGTGGCAAATTCGGGCGAGAAAATCAAAGTTCCAATTTTTATCAGGCGCAAGGGCGCGGAAGTTTTCCACCCTGCACTTGCGGCTGGTGGCTCGTTGATGGCTTACAAGTGCCTGTCGTTATGCGGTCTTTTCAGCTTCTTCAAGGGTTTCAGCGAGAATCTGTTCCATGCAGGCTTCCAGCTCATTCAGATAGAGGGCAGGACGCTGCATCGCAAAACGGAGAACTTTCTGCTTTTCCGGGTCGGAGAGATAGCTCTGATTGTTCTTGAGCACCCGCTTCCATGTATTCTTCATCATTTCAGTGGCTGTGCTCAAGGTTTTGTAGACCCGCATGAACTCGTCCGGGACTTGATAAGTTTTGAACTGTTCCGGGTCGGCTGTGGGCATCGGAACCGGATTGTCAGCGTTGGGTTCTGCGTCAGCAGCTTCCATCGCTTTCGTGATCTCCGGGTGCATGATCTCGGCGAACACGTCCTGCCGCTTGTCGGGACTGCTCTGCACGAGTTTGGACATTTCTTCGTTGGTAAACTTCACTTCGCCGGAAAAGACTTTCTGCTTGATGCCGGGAGAGAGGTTGTCTGCGATGTCGATACCTCGTGTATAGTGGCTGGCGCGGAGAACGGAGGCACGGCTGACACCGTTTTCCTCTGCGATCCGGTCACAGGTTTTCTTTCCAGAGTGGTGGTTATCACCGTGATCACCACCACTTTTCTTTGCTAAAGTGTACTGATTACCCCGAAAGATTTTTGCAGCTTTCTTTTCAGCTTCATACTGTTTCCCAAGCAGATAGCGTTTCTGTTCGGGGCTCAGGTTTCGCCGTCCCAACTGATTCCGGCAAATCCACGCAATGGCTTCTTCGCGGTTCTCAAATCGGAGCGGCATAGTGGAAAAATAAATCTCCGGGTGTTTCTGGAGGATGGCATAACGATTGTGTCCGTCAACAAGGATGTTATTCCAAACGATCAAAGGAGAAAGCAGCTTGCCTTCCTTGAGGATATTTTCTTCAAGCTGCTTGTACTCATCGTCCGTCAGCGGCGGAATCTGATTCTGGAACTCCGGGTCGATTTTCAAGTTGATCATACGCACACTCCTTTATCTCTCCTGCTGCGCCGGTTCTTCCTCCCGGAAAAAGGACGCAACATTCTGCTTTGCGGTTTTCAGTTTGAGCAGTTCCTCTTTAGCTTCCTTGTACTGCTCGTAGAACTTTGCCTTTTCGGATGCCAGCTGCGCATACTCGGCTTCCAGCTTTTTCGGGCTGGGCAGCTTGATGATGCCATTTGCCTTGAAATAGGCTGCTGCCGCCCGGTACGCTGTCAGCTCTGCACGATGCTGTTCCTCAAAGGTTGCGGGTCGCTTGGCAGTATTGAACTGCTGTACGATACCCTTGGTGCTGGTATAGGCTGCGACATGATAGCGCAACTCTTTGTTGAATTTCATGCGACCTTCGAGGTCTTTCACCACCGCCAGTGCGTCGTGATACTTGGTTTCCAGTTTGGCGATGCGCTGATTCAAAGCGTCCTCGTCGGTCAAGCCCTTTTCCTGCAGAAGATTCACGGTCTGTGCCATAACTTTGAGATTGTGTTTCGTGATCCAACGCTTATAGCCGATGCCTTTGCCCTCGGTCATTCTCGACTGGATGTCGATCAGTTTCCCGATAGTATCCTGTTTGAACTGAACCTTGGGTTTGCGTTCGGCGTTTGCCTGCAACGTGGCAAGCACTGCCACCTTGTCGAACTTGTCCCCGAGATGTTTCGCTCGGATGAACTTTGTTCTGCCAGAGGGCAGATAGCTGAGCTGCCCACGGCTTTCCTTGACGGTGATGCTATACTGCTGCATGAGCCTATCGGAAAACTCTTCAAAACTCGTTGTGCGGTACAGCACTGAAGAAATCTGTTTCCGTAAAGTGTCCTTTACGGTTTCAAACTTCTTCTGCTTGGGCTGTTGTCCAGCTGCGGCAAGGGCTGCGTTCTCGCGGTCAAGTTTCATCTGACCGCGCCTACGCGCCCAATACTCGGCTTCGTTCACACGCTCCTTGGAGCCGTTGAGCAGGTCGATCTGGTACAGTCCGGCACTTTCGCACAACTCCATTACCTCGACACGGAGATGCCGCATGGTCTGGGCGGTGCTGGAGTGCTTCATGCCCTCACGCCAGTCGCGGGGCTTCTGCATATAGGGCTTGCGTTCCACTTTTCGTGTTCGGACGCTGCCGATCACGATGTGGACGTGGATATTTCCCGAACGGTTATGCCCATCCGGGTGAGTGCAGACGATGGCGGGATGACCGGGGAAGTTTTCTTCGCAGAATTTCA
>OBXA01001716.1_pt1 | contig 11985 bp, 6 predicted proteins | sample 1538121 | NCBI WGS metagenome assembly OBXA01 (sample SAMEA2580133, study PRJEB22360) | human gut metagenome | biome: human gut; feature: human-associated habitat; material: faeces | place: Denmark | collected 2008/2010 | reverse complement strand
CGTCGGGCAAGTTGCAGAAGAAGTCGATGCCGGTGCGTCTCTCCAACTCCTTGATGGTGATGTATTCTGTCTTACTTCCAGACTCATGGGGCGACCAAATGCCCAATGCGTGGTAGGTTTTTGTGGTCTTGGAGTAGGCTAATAAAGCCATGTAGAAGTATTTTGGCACGATAAGTCCTGCATTTGTACGCGTTTTTATATGCTTGTCATCTATCGTAGCAGCTTTTACGACATACAGGGTGTCGCAGTTTTTGGCTTTAGCGTATGTCTCACGCACAGTCTGCTCTAATTGCTTCCAAACGCCAGTGTTGTGCCCATGTATCTGTGGCTGCATATTGCTCAAATAGAATGTTTGTTTATTTTGGTCTACAGAACAAAGGCGATCGCCTGATGGACAAAGGTGTCCTCTGTCATAAACGTTCGAATGTTTACTATAGTCGTTCAGTGTGGTTTTGTGCTCTGGTTTAATCCTGTCTTCTTCATAAAACTTCTTGTTACGTTCGGTTCTCTTTACCATATTTCCTGCATAGAGTTGATAACAAGTCCAACGGTTAGCTTTCTTTTGTCCATCCCATTCTAAGGAGAAGTTGACACCATATTCGTCTGATGTCTTATAGAGTAACTCATACGTTGCCTCGCGATTTTGGATAAAGCGTGGGAACTCCAATCTCCAACCTTCGGGATTCTTCTCTAAATCGGCTTTGGTATTCTTGTTCTTATTCTCTTCGTCGGGAGTTTCACCTCCCTGTTCAAAGAATACCACCTCCTTGATTTGCGAATAAAGGTAGTCTACCGGCTCGGCATCGTGTACATAGACCTTGATGCCAAGCGAGTCTTGCTGCCCGTTGGGCCCGAACACCACTCGGGCACTGTCTATTTGGTCGTTGGTGAAAGTTACTTCCAAGCCCGTCTTGAGTTTGATGACTTTGGGCTTCTTATTGTTTTGTGCGCTTATGCCCAGCGCAAAGACCAGGCAAAGCAGTGAAAATAGATATTTTTTCATGATTATTCGCTTCATTCCTATTGATGGTTATACATGTTTCTTGTCTATTGTCAGTTGTTGTTTATTTGTCAGTTGATAACCATTTTCTTACCATTGACGATGTATATTCCCTTGGGCAAACCGGCTGTTCCGATACCAACAAACTGCCCATTGAGGTTGTAGACGCGGGCGTTGGCCGATGCTGTCGGGTGGTCGATAGCTATATTGTCGATAGCTGTGGCCTCACCTGTGATAGCTACCTTGACATTTTCTGCCGTAGCAGGCACGATGAAGTAGGCCTGCAAGCCTTTCAGCTTGTTGGCATCGGGCGATGTCTGGGTGTCTGGGCGGAAGAGCATGTAGTCTTCGCCGAGGAGGCACTCGGTCTTGTCGGTCTTCAACGTATAAGGACTGTAAGTGCCCACATAGCTGTAACCCTCGTGTGTGATTTTCTGTGCTTCGGCCTTGGAGAGCGTTACATCCTTATAGACAGGGTTCTCCATAGCTGTGGCCGGCTTAAACAGATAGGGCACGCCCGGTTCCACAGATGCGGCTTCCACAAACTTCATTGTCTGTCCGTCCACGTTGTCGTATTTGCGCAGCTTTCCCCCTTCGAGTGTTGTGGCGAAAGGCAGGGTGAGTGTGTTCCATTTGTCGGGCGAGAATGTACGCTTGAGGCGTACAGTGGCATGAGGAATGTCAGTCGTCGGAGAAGTGAAGTCTCGGGCTTCGTCTATCACATAGATGATCGGACGGAAGTCTCGGGCTTCTACATTGTGAGCTGTTGTTGCTGTCACCTTATTGTATATGGGGCGCAATTCGATGCCCGCTGCCGTGGGATAAACGATGGCCGAGAGGTCTACGATGGCCCCTTCGTAGGGCTGCTGATAGAACGAGCTGCCGTTGAGCCCGTAGGCATTGTTCAGCATATAGGTCTGTCCGTTTGCCTCGAGTTTGCCATTTTTCATGGTCAGGTCTTTCATTGTGACCCAGTCGCCAAGATGGGTGGCGTGCTCACCGGCTTTCATGACAGCAGGCTCCACATCAGACTCCTGTACCGGAGCAGCCATCACGAGGAAAGCCGTGTGTGTGTCGGCCACAGCTTGCAGAGTGGTCATACCGTTTTGGGTCATTTTCTTGCCGACGATGTAGCCTGCAATGTGCTGGTTGTATGCCATAGCAGGCTTAGCCTTGACACCAGAGAAGCAAACCGTGCAATCCTTGTCGCGGATGAAGGCATCGTCATTGCCGGCAAAGAGCACACGGGCATTGTCGGCATCGGCAATGTAGAGATGTACAGGCGTTTCGTCTGCGATGTCTTTCAAAGCAGCAAGGCCATTCACCTTTTGAGTGGGCTTGGGCGTTTCGCCATTGATGGCCACTTCGATGGTATTGATATAGGTATTAACATTGACTTTGAAAGTGACCGCTGACTCAGTTCCTGTCCATGTGCCTACAGTTCCCGATACATTATAAGTACCTTGTGTGGTACTCAGACCAAAGTTTGAAACAGAATAGCCCGTGATGGTGATTTTTGTGATATTGGCCCCACCGGCTTTCAATGTCAATGTGCCTTTTTTATAGATGCGCAGACTGTATTTTCCTTTTGAATTATAAATACGGGTCGCAGTGCCACCTTTTGTATTAGATAAAGTAATACCATCTTTCGTCAGCTCGGTATTGATATCCGTTCCTTTACTTGGGGCAGGTAAAGCTATGCCCAATTCTTGTAGGCCGTCTTTTGTGTTGAATACAAATGTGCTGTTGGCGCCATGCGTGTGGGTAGTATTGGCCCGCACGGTGGTTGCCAAAACTGCGAGCAGAATTGGCATGGTTAGTCGCAATAGATAATTCATTGTGTTGTTGTTTATATTTAAGTTTGTTATAACTCTTGAGTTGGGGGTGATTGCCTAAGTTCGATAACGCCACAAATGTACTCAATTTTTCCGATAAAGCAAACGGAAAAGCCGATTTTTTCTGTTTTTTATTCGCATGATAGTCATTTATACAGTCAAAATAATGCTGTTTGTTGGGAAAAATCAACAAATAGCTGTTTATCGAAATAGAAATTGAAAGCGGATGACAGTGCACACAACTTCTAATGCGCATTTCCCCGTAGACAGAAAGGTAGCATTCAGCAGTTTTCAGCACCATTTACTATAAATCTGAAAGTATAGCTTAAAAACTCCAAAAAACCTTTTGAAAGTTTTCGCCTTACTTGACATAAAAATCACCTCCAAAAGTATAGTGCCCTGCTTCAGCCGCAACAAAATGTCAAAACAGACGAAAAAAGACACCCGAACGGCCACACTCACATCCTCAAAGGGCCACACTCAACTTGCGATTCAGGCCCATCCACAACCCTGCGGAGCCCCTTTCACATCCCAATTCGGCCTCCGCAAGCACCTCTGCCGGCAACATCCACGAAAAAGGGGAGCACACGCGTACTCCCCTTGCCACAGCAAAGATACGATGGAAAATGGCCGAATGCAAATCAAGCACGATATTATTTGACAATATAAATTTGTAAGTTGAGTCCGTAAATGTACTATGAATGATGAATATAGGTGATAGTAATAGATTTGTAACACAAAAAGACCGGAGTCTTGTTCATCCGTCGCGCTTGTTTAAGGTGTTGTGCAGAGATTATTCTAAAATTCTTAATCAGATGATTTCGAGAATTTGGGAGACTGTTTTTTGTAAATGTTCAAATTCTTTTCGTCCGATTTGTAAATGATGGTATCTATAAAATAAAGGTTACCGTCGATGCCGACAAGCACGTTGTTGGGAGAGGCATCAAAGATATCATGTACTTTGTTGGAATAGTATTCTCCATCTATTTGTGGCATAAAGCCCAACCGTTGCAATTCATTATTGATCTCCTTTTCTGTGGCTTCGCGTTCAGAAATGATGTAAGGTTGGCTAAGTACGGCACAGACCTTACCGTTTTTATTTTCAGCAAAGCCTAACAGTGTATAGGCACAATCAGGAAAGTATTGATTATGAGCTTTTATACGGTCAAAAAACGGAGTGAGGTTGTCATCGGAATAACGGAAGTCGTTTAGTTTGTAAACGACATTTCCTTCTGTAGACAGGTAAACTTCGTTCTCAGATCCGCGATCTGCATAAATCCCAAGCGAAGCTGCTTCTATCCATAGATTTTGCTCTATTGCCCAATCCTTTAGACGGACTATTTGGATTCCCTTGCAGACCGTTGTTCCCGCAACCGATTGAATTGATTCAAGCACTCCTTGCGCGACAACTTGAGCTTGCTCCAAGATTCTACCGATTGGAGCTTGATCGCGTTTATCTTCTTGTGATAGTCGTTGAGAATCGCTTCCATTCATTATTCCTTTCACATTAATCTTATGTTGCAAAAATAACCAAACATTCCCATCTGTGCAAGTTTTTGACCATAAGAATTTGCTGCGGAAAGCCATTTAATGACGAAAAACTCTACACAAAGAAAACATATGCGTACTCCTTCTGCCACGGCAAAACACGATGAAACAAGGCCGAATGCAAATCAGGTGTGATATTATTTGACAACTTCTGCAGGTGTCCCTAAAAGCCAACACCTTGCCACACTCCGGCTCCCCACTCCACCACAGAAAGAGATACTTCTGCTCCGATTCGAGAAACAAGGGCCGATTTTTGTGGAAGTATCAAAAAGTGGTGTCGAAAAATCAAAAAACAAGTGGTTCGTCTTCTTTCAGAAGATATATTTGTGAGATAAACTACGATCTATTAAACCACAATCACTAATAACTAAAAACAATGCAGTATGAAAGACATTTGCAGAAAGAAATGGCCTGCCTTGTGCAGGCTATCATTGATGACAACGGTATTCTTTGTATTTTCAGTCATCGGGGCCCATGCGCAATCGGTCGTTACGGGAAGTGTGAAAGACGGCAGCGGCGAACCGATCATCGGCGCCACCATCATGGAGAAGGGCACCTCCAATGGCGGAGTGACCGACCTTGACGGCAACTTCTCCATCAAGGTGGGCGACCATGCAACGCTTGTCGTCTCCTACGTGGGATATGAACGGCAGGAGGTGCCGGTGACCGGCAAATCTACGGTCAATATCGTTTTGACAGAAAGTGACAGAACCATTGATGAAGTGGTGGTGGTCGGTTATGGAGCAATAGCCAAACGCTCGGTTTCCACGGCCATCTCTACGGTCAAAGGTGACAGGATAGCCGGCATGCCCACATCCAATGTGGCCCAGAGCCTCGTAGGCATGTCGTCGGGCATCACGTTGCAACAGGTCAACGGTGAGCCCGGAGCAGCCCCTGCCATCCGCATCCGCGGAGCGGGTTCCATCAATAGCGGCAACGACCCCTTGTATGTCATCGACGGCTATCCCACGACAGACAGCGAACTGTTTAACAGCATCAGTCCTACCGATATAGATGACATACAGATATTGAAGGATGCGGCATCATCGGCCATCTATGGTTCCAAGGCCGGAAACGGGGTCATCATAGTGACCACGAAAAGCGGACGGACGGGCAAGTCAAGGGTTTCTTTCTCCACCCAGATAGGAGTCAATCAGGTGCAACGCTATGTAGATGTCTTGGGCTCCAAGGACTATCTTGACATGATCATCGAAGCCCGCACCAACAATGGCACCATCGGCAACTTCCCGGGATTGCTCAAACTCCGGGAGAGTGGTGACTATGCCAATACCAACTGGCAAGATGAGATATTCAGAAATGCCCTGAACTATCGGGCTAATGCCAATGTGACGGGGGGCAACGAGAATGTGACCTACCACTTTTCGGTCAACTACCAGAACGAAGACGGCATCTTGCTAAACTCCTATTATAGAAAGGTGAACGTGAAAGGGGGCTTCGATGCCAGACTGAACAAGTATGTTAAAATAGGTGTCGGATTCTCACCCACCTACACCAAGAAGCGGGCACAGCAGCCGGCAGGCGGCGGCCCTGAAGACGTGACGGGCGTTATAGCCGAGGCACTGTCCTATCCACCCATTCTGCCTGTATGGCAGCCCAATGGTGACTACACGCAGATAGCACAGCACTACACGCGCTATGGGCTCAACAACCAGTTGAGAAATCCCGTTGCCAACCTTTTGGAGAACAGTAATGACTCGTGGAGCATCAGGACGCTCACCAATGCCTATATAGAGATAAAGCCTCTCAAGAGTCTGACGGTGCGGTCCTCCGTGGACTTGTCAACCAATTCCACGAAACTCGACTACTACCAATCGGCCTGTCTGTTGGGAGCTAACGAGACCGGCAACAAGTCTACACCCAATCTTTCGGCCATAGATGCCTATCGCGCCTCCGGATTCGGCTACAACACCTATTGGTCTACCACAGCCACCTATGACCGCATGTTTGGCGAAAAGCATCATCTGAATGCTGTCTTGGGCTATGACTTCGAATATAACAGCGACTTCAGCGTGAGACAAGACGACCGTACGGATGCAGACAACCCCGTGGCCTACAAGAACACGAGCATCACCAACGTGATGGGGGCCAACCTGTGGACAGGCTCTTCGAGAAACACAAAATATGCTTTCGATGCACTATTCGGGCGTGTCATTTACGACTACGACAGCAAATATGTCGTGTCGGGCTCGTTGCGTCGCGACCGCTCCAGCAAGTTCGGGCCCGACAACAGGTCGGGACTGTTCTATTCCGGTTCGTTGGCTTGGAACATCACCGAAGAACCGTGGATGAAACGGCTCTCATGGCTGACCATCGCCAAGGTGCGCACCAGCTACGGTGTGACGGGCAATGACCAGATAGGCACCAACTATGCATGGATATCCACCATCAACACCAACCACAATGTCGTGTTTGGCAACGTCTCCTTTCCCGCCTATTACCCTAACGGATATTCCAACAGGGAACTGGGATGGGAGAAAAACAAGCAAGTGGACTTGGGGATAGACCTCGCCTTCTTTAACCGTATCAATCTCACCGTAGACATGTACAGGCGTACGAGTGATATCGTGATGCCGGCCAACATACCCGATTTCAACGGCATTGCGGGAAGTGTGTATATGAATTCCGGAGAGGTGGAGAACAAAGGTATCGAAGTGCAGCTTAGTGCCAAGGTGCTCCAAGGCACATTCAACTGGGAGACGACTTTCAACTGGTCGCTCAACAGAAACAAGATATTCTCCCTGGCCAACAACCAGAAACAGCTCGCCAACGGCAAGGCAGGCACCAAGTGGGCCGATGTCATTCGCAATTATGTGGGCCGCCCCATGGGTGACATGTATATGCTGAAAGTCATTGGGACTTTCAATACAGAGGCAGATCTACAGAAATATGCCAAGAAAGGAGCCGAGGCTTTAGGCGACCTGATATTTGAAGATGTCAATGGCGACAAGGTCATCGACACCAACGACTATCAGTGTGTGGGCAACTATCAGCCCGATTTCACCTACGGATGGACCAACAAACTGGGATATAAGAACTTTGACTTGGCAGTCACGATTGACGGACAGGTGGGCGGAAAGGTGATCTATGCTGCGGCCAGAGCATTCACGCTGAACCGCTACGACGATAATGTGCTGGCAGAGTCGGGGCTCAATCGCTGGAGATCGGCAGAACAACCGGGTAACGGATTCTCCCACAAGGCCGGTACCAACAATCTGGGGGCAAACATCAGTCCTTCCACCCGCTATCTCTACAATGCCGATTTCTTGCGCATCCGCAATATCGCGTTGGGCTATACCATGCCACGAAAATTGTGCAGCAAGATAGGTGTAGAGAGTGTAAGATTCAGCATGAATGTGCAGAATCTGTGGACTTTCGACAGCTATCCCGGCTATTCGGTAGAGGCCAACTACAAAGGTAATTCGGCTACCAACAATGGGGTGGATTTCGGCGGATATCCCACCTCAAGGGTTATCACTTTCGGAGTAAACTTAAATTTCTAAAAGAAAGGGCATAATGATGAAAAAGATAAAAGACATTCTGTTGTATTCCGTAATGGCAGTAGCATTAACAAACACTGTGGGGTGCAGCAACAGTTTCTTTGACAGGTATCCTTCCGACTCCATGCAGATGGAGACCTATATGAAGAACGAGAGCGAGGTGCAGACCATCCTGCTGGATGTGTATTATTATTTGCAGACCGTGAGCCAGAATGTTGTCTATGTCAACAGTCTGTGTACGGACGAGGCGTATGATTATAAAATCAACAATGCCACCGACTTCATCAATATGAACGAAAGCACGTGGGATGCTACATTGGGCATCACCGCCTCGATATGGAGCGACTGCTATAAAATGATTAACCGTTGTAACAATGTCATAGAAAAGGCAGGCAATGTGAGCAGTGCCAATAAGGCGCGATTTGAAGGAGAAGCCTGCTTTTTCAGGGCCTATGCTTATTTTACATTGGTGCGTCTGTTCGGCCCCGTACCGTTGACAACAACTGTTATTGACGACTATTCCACACTCTATGGTTATGAACGGAGTGGAGTCGATGAGGTGTATAAGCAGATAAATGCCGATTTGGCTACGGCCATTGCCAACCTGCCTGACAGCTATGAAGCGGGTACCTCGTCAGGGCGCGCCACCCGGTTGGCTGCCTATACAATGCAAGCTGAGGTGGACATGACTCGCAACGACTTCGTGTCGGCCAAGAAATCCTTGCAACAGGTCATCAATTATGCTAATGCCAATACCGGGAAACTGGGACTACAGGCTTCGATAGCGGACATCTACGGTTCAGACAAACCGATGAATAAAGAAATCATTCTCGCCGCACAGTTTAACAATGGAGCTACGGTAGTGGCCAACGACTTGATGAAACGAAGCATTCCTAATGTGAGTCCCGGCACACAACCCAGCTACACCTATGCTGATGGTACAAAGTCTACCATCTCTTGTTCACAGGGAACAAGTTGCCTGTTGATGACTTGGGAGTTGTATAACCTCCTCCGCAGCCATCCTAATGACAAGCGTTACAAGGAGATGACGTATGACGGAATATACGACACCCGCCAATCCATTTCGAAGCAAACAGCCGAGGTAAAGGTCAATGCCAACGGATATGCTTACTTACCGACAACATTGAAGTATTATGACTTTGGCAATCAAGGGCTGACCAAGTGCGCCAGTGGATGCGACAACATCATATACAGATATGCCGATGTACTCCTGATGTATGCGGAATGCCTCAATGAGGCCGGGGCTACGGCCGAGGCTGCTTCGTGGCTGAACTTGGTGAGGACGCGTGCTGGCCTTGACAACACGACTGCTGCGACCAAGAACGAAATGGCCAAAGCCATTGAAGACGAACGACTGCTGGAACTTTGTTTTGAAGGACACCGATGGTATGACTTGGTTCGCACCGGAAGATTGAACGAGGTGATGGTCGCTCATTTCAATCACCGCACTCCGGGGTTGTCGGCAACGCTTCAGGCCAATGATAACGGAATGGTGGTGAAAGATTGCAACAGCACACAGGGCACTCCCCTGAAATGGAAATTTGCCGATGGCAAGACAGCACCACTCTTTGCCATTCCGTATAGTCAAACCCAACTGATGAAAGGGTGGAAGCAGAATGAAGGCTATTGAGGGAGCTTGTCAGGGAAAAGACCGAAATTCCCACAGTAAAAGGAAAATAAGAACCGTAGGACTTCATCAAATCTGAAGTCAGGAAAACAAAGAAGAGGAGCACAAAGGAAAGAATACGATTGTATCTTCTATCCTTTGTACTCCTCCGTTTCTTTTCGTATCTTGTTTATTCTCCTTCCAACGGCCAGTTGGGAGAAGGATGCCTGATGGCTTTCATTTCCTTGTCGAACTCTTTCACCATTTCGGGATATTGGTCCGCCAGATTATGCCGTTCCTCCATATCCTCCTTGATGTTATACAGCTCTAAAGGAGCACCTCTCTTGGTTGTGACACATTTCCAGTCACCTTTACGGGCCGCCCTCTGTACCCCGGGAAACTCCCAATAGAGCAACCGGTGATCGGTATCCAGTTGCTTGCCATAGAAAAGAGGCAGGATATTTATGCCGTTGAGGTGTTGTGGCAGATGCTTGTTGCTGCCGGTGAGTGCTGCAAACGTGGGCATCATATCGGGAAAGTAGATGATGTTTTCAAGCGTCCGGACAGGTATCTTGCCCGGTTGGTTGACAATCAGCGGCACGCGGATGCCTCCCTCATAAAGCAGACCTTTACGCCCACGGAAGACGCCGTTGCACTTGAGCAGTTTTAGCGGGGCTTGTACGGCTGCACCGTTGTCGGAAGCGAAGACCACGAGCGTGTTTTTCCTGAGCTTCAGTCTTTCCAGTTCTTTCATCAGTCGTCCGATGGCCGCATCCATGTGAGTGATAAGGGCTGCATAGCGTTTGGTATTCATGTCCCAGTTCTCGCCGTCATACCACGAAGTGTCATCGATGATGTAGGGCTCATGAGGCGCATCGTAGGCCAAGTAGAGGAAGAACGGTCTGTCTTTGTTTTTACGGATGAAATTGATCGCGTCTTCGGTAGAAAGGTCCGTGTTGTGCATGACATGCTTGTCATGGGCGTTGGCCTCAATGTTGATGAGTTTGTCGTTGTCAAATCTCCAATAAGGATAATAGTAAGGATCGTTGGAAAAGATGGTACTGATAAGCCACCCGTGGAACTCATCAAAGCCGCGGTTGAGTGGAGTGGCTTCAGGATTGAAGCCGTCAAGATGCCACTTGTTGACGAGACAAGTCTTGTAACCGGCACTTCTGAGTACGGTGGCGATGGTTGTGTCGGTAGGCAGGAGATTCATTCTTCGGATATAAGACACGCTGCCATCAGGACTCACCTTCTTTCCTTTGATACCTCCTGCCTTGCAGAAATTGTCACGAATGGTGGTGTTTCCCGTGTTTTTGCCTGTCAGCAGTGAGCATCTGGACGGTGAACTGATGGCCGAGCCGGCATAGCATTGGGTGAATGTCGTGCCGGTTTTGGATAGGTTGTCAATGTTCGGTGTTTTGACAAATTGGCTGCCAAAACAAGATATGTCACCATAACCAAGGTCATCGGCAAGGATGAATACGATGTTCGGTCTTTCAGGTGTTGCTTTACTTTGTCCGTTTGCATTCAATACCATTTGGGGTAGGAGTCCGGCTAAAGGGAGCAGTCCTACACCACGGAAGTAGATTTGTTTCTCCATGTGTATGTAGTTGTTTAAATGATCGGCCCGATTTTTGCACGGGCAACTCCGGCAATAAGCATCATTACTATCGCAAATATAGTGATAATAATGGATAACGCCAAGTTTTTAGTGGAGAAGTGTATGTCTCACTTCAACCGACATGTAGACTCATTGCCGGATCTAATAGAAGCAGGAACTTCCTTGTTGGTCAACGTTCAAGTCCCGTCTCCATCATCCGGCGCGGTTCGATGGTGATCTTAGCCTCATCTATCATAGTGCGGTCGAGACCGAAAACACGGGCAAAGAAGTCGTAGTTGGCCTGTCGCTTGTTGGGGCCATAGTCGTGTCGCTCAGCAGGGAGATGTACGTTTTCCACCTTATCTTGGGCCCCATAGAAGCCGTAGATGCGGTGGAGGTAGGGATATTCGAGCGTGGGCACAGAGGCAGTCCAGTCGCCTCCGTCGCTCACTATCTGTAAGGGACGGGGCGCAAACATGGCAATGAGCTCGGGATTACACGTGCCTCCGCCCGCCAGATGGATGGACCGGCCGCTCTCGCAGGGGCAACCGCCGTCGAAATGGCTGGCCAGATTGACGGTGGGGGCAGCTGCCGTGATGCGGTCGTCAAGCACGGTGAGCAGAATGGTATGGCTGGCCGCTACCGCCATTGGCACCGATACGCGACCGGTCGATGTCGTGTCGATGGTTCCACAGATAGTCAAGCAGTTTGAGGGCACAGGCCGCTTGGTAGACATGGGCCCGGTCGGTGCGATGGGCCTCACGCCCCACTTCCTGCTCGCTTTCGCCATAACCGTAGAGGTCAAAATCCACACAAACGGCTCCCATCCGCGCCAATGTGGCGAGCCGTTTCTG
>OBXA01001710.1_pt1 | contig 12005 bp, 14 predicted proteins | sample 1538121 | NCBI WGS metagenome assembly OBXA01 (sample SAMEA2580133, study PRJEB22360) | human gut metagenome | biome: human gut; feature: human-associated habitat; material: faeces | place: Denmark | collected 2008/2010 | reverse complement strand
CGATTGTTAGTGACTCCGTTAACCGCAACGGTGGCTACACCCGCATCATCAAGACCGGCCCGCGTCGTGGCGACGCAGCTGAAATGGCGATCATCGAGCTGGTTAAGTAAGTTAAATTTTAACTTCTGACGACTCGATCTGTTCCAAAACAGAAAAATGATCCTAAAAAGGTTATCCAGTAGCGTGCTTATTGGATAACCTTTTTCTTTTTGCCTTTTTGGGATACCTATGATACTATGTAGGTAGAACGTAAATTGTCTGATCGAAAATTGGAACGTTGAAGGAGGGCTGAAAGATGTTTGCAATGTTTGATATATTGAGTTTCATCGTCCCCATCATGTTTATTGTCGTATTTGGCATCATCATTTTTTCTATCATACAGGGGATAAGCACATGGCATAAGAACAATAATTCGCCCAGATTGACCGTACCGGCGGTGGTCGTTGCAAAGCGGACAGATGTCTCGCATCACCGGCATGCCAATGCAGGCGACATGAGCGGAGCGCACGGCTTCTACACAACGTCGAGCACGACCTATTATGTCACGTTTCAGGTAGAAAGCGGAGACCGGATGGAATTCCATGTTTCCGGCTTGGAATACGGTATGCTCGCAGAGGGCGATACCGGCAGACTGACCTTCCAGGGGACGCGGTATCTGTCGTTTGAGCGATAGTTTTTATTCGGAAGGGGGCTTGCGTATGCCGGAAAATATTCAAATGATCTGTCTGGTGCGGCTGATCGTTGCGGCTGTCTGCGGTCTGCTGATCGGTGTGGAGCGGCAGACACGCATGAAAGGCGCCGGTTCGCGTACACACATGATGGTTTCGCTCGGTGCGGCACTGATGACGCTGGTCTCCTCGTATGGTTTTCTGCCTATCGTGGGAGCAGCCGGTGTTTCGGTTGATGTTTCTCGTGTGGCGGCAAGCATTGCGGCCGGTATCGGCTTCCTTGGCGCGGGCGTGATTTTCGTGCACCGCGGCGGCGTGGTCGGTCTGACGACTGCCGCCGGTCTGTGGACAACGACCGGTGTCGGCATGGCGATTGGCTGCGGCATGTATGCGCCCGGTATTACGGCAACTGCCCTCATGCTGATTGCGCAGGTGCTGCTGCGCGGTGTCGAGCGGCGCGAAAAAATGCAGGTTACCGAGCTCGTGGTCGGTCTGACAGACGGCAAAGGCGATCTTGTGCGTCTGTACGACTGGCTGGAGCAGAGGAAAATCACCGTGCGAGAGATCGATCTCAAGCGGCAGGAAGGCAGTTCGGTAAAAATCGTGCTGTACATTGCCATGCCGCGGCATTTCGATAAAGCGGATTTCCTGCGGCTGCAGGAGGATATCCCGGGTGTGCAGTCGGTTGAGATATAAACGGAATAGCAAAGCCGTTCGGCAGAAATGCCGGATGGCTTTTGTGCTGGATGAATAATATGATGTTGAAAAAACAGGATTTGTTTGGTATACTGTAACAAACAAATAAAGGGAGGTCCCGCTATGAAAAAGAGAATCCCCGCAATCATCCTGATGTTTGCCCTGTTCCTGACCACATCCTATGCGGCAAACACCTATCGCAAGACGATCACCGTCACGTCCGGCGTCAATGTGGAATTCAACAACGAAGCAATCGACATGACAGACGCCAACGGTAAAGCGGTCGAGGCGTTTATCTACAACGGCACGACCTATGTGCCGATTCGTGCGGTGTCGAATGCGTTTGGCGCGGATATCGGCTATGACCGCAATACGCAGACGATTTCGATTTATGATGATTTTTCTGAGGTGGCCGCCGTTGCACATGACATGAGCAATGTTCTGTCGGACTGCTCCAACGTGCTGATGCAGGGCTATGCAAATGTGGGAGCGGACAGCACAGACAGCCTGAAAGAGTCTTTCGACAATATGAAAACGATTAACAGCAATCTGCAGAGCACACTGCAGTATCTCAATTCGGACGATGGCTATAACAACTGTATTGGCCTGCTCGATACTGCAGTAAAGCAGTACAATATTGCGCTTGCGGCATTTAATACAGCAGGACAGTCGTATGAAAGCTATGCCAAGTCTGGAAGCACTTACGCGGCAACCACCTATCTGAACGATGCAGATACTGCGTATGACGAGTACATCAATGCGCAGAACGCAATCACGGACTTCTTTTACGATTACGCCATGTGGCGTGATGTTTAAGGACAATAAATAAAAGGAGATAGAGATTATGTATTTAAAAGCAACCATACTCACCATATTAGGCTGGTTTATTGGAATGGTGTTAGATGCAAACATCGATTTCGGTGACCCGATGGGCTTCCTCAGTCTGCGCATCCTGCTGCCCATCCTTGCCATGGGACTGTGCATCCTGCATGAGCTGAGACGCGGCAGCAGCCGCTAACCCGCAAAATTTGCGGCTCACACGCCTAAATTTGTGCATTTTCACGGTAAAAACGGATATTTTTATTGCAAAAACGCTTGCAATGTACGGCAATGCGTGATATACTATCAATGTAAGATGATAAGTAACCGTAAGGAGTGGCCAAGTGCCACTCCTTACGCTTTGCTCGGAGAAAATTTTTCAGTAAGGAGGGACGGCTTTGCAGGCAAAGCAGATCGTAGCCCGCGTAGAGGAACTGGTAAAGCCTTTGTGTGAACAGGCTGGTGTTTCCCTGTGGGATGTGGAGTTTGAAAAAGAGGGCGGACAGTACATGCTGACCGTCACCGTGGATCGACCGGAGGGCGTCAGCATTGACCAGTGCGAGCAGGTTTCGCGCGCACTTGATCCCATGCTGGATGAAAAGGAATTTGACGATATGCCGTCCTATACGCTGTGCGTTTCCTCGGCAGGTATGTCGCGCCGCCTCAAGCGTCCGGAGCATTTCCAGGCGTTTATGGGTCAGACCGTCGAAGTAGGCTTTTACAAGCCGATGAACGGCATGAAGCAGATCGAGGGCACACTCGCCGGCTATGACAACGGCGCCGTAACACTGGAAGTGAACGGCGAGCAGACCGTATACGAACCTAAAGACATTGCCGCAGTTCGACTGGCGGTAGAGATATAAGAAGGAGCTGAATAGGAAAAAATGGTTAACGCAGAATTTTTTGACGCGCTGGAACAGCTGGAAAAGGAAAAAGGCATTCCGGTAGACTATATGCTTGACCGTGTAGGTCAGGCGCTGATCACCGCCTACAAGCGCGATAACGACGGCATGACCGACAATGTTTACGTTGAGCCGGACCGCGACAAGAAGACCATTCACATGTTTGTCCGCAAGACGGTTGTCAAGGCGGAGGATCTGTACGAGCCGTACGAGGAGATCACTCTCGAGGAGGCTGCCGAGTACAAGAATAACCCGATGGTAGGCGATATCATTGATATCGACATCCCGACCAAGTCCTTCGGCCGCATTGCTGCCCAGACTGCAAAGCAGGTTATCATTCAGGGCATCCGCGAGGCAGAGCGCGGCATGGTTATCTCCGAGTTCGAGAGCAAGGAGCACGAGATCCTGAACGGCGTGGTTGCCCGCATCGATCCGCGCTCCGGCACCGCTTATCTGGATGTTGTTTCCGGCGGTGAGAAGAGCGAGGCTGTTCTGGCTGCCTCCGAGCAGGTGCGCGGTGAGGTTCTGACTGAGGGTCAGCGCCTGAAGGTTTACCTCATCGAGGTTCGCCGCGGCACCCGCGGCCCGCAGGTCGTTGTTTCCCGCACCCACCCGGGTCTGGTTAAGCGCCTGTTTGAGCTGGAGGTGCCGGAGATCCACTCCGGTATCGTCGAGGTCAAGTCCATCGCGCGTGAGGCAGGCAACCGCACCAAGATCGCTGTTGTTTCTCACGATGAGAACGTCGATCCGATCGGCGCATGCGTTGGTACTCGCGGTGCGCGTGTTGCCAACATCACCGGCGAGCTGAACGGCGAGAAGATCGATATCATCAAGTGGAACGAGGATATGGCGCAGTTCGTTTCTGCGGCACTCGCTCCGGCTGATGTTATCAATGCCACCATGCAGGCGGACAACAAGTCCTGCCGTGTCATCGTTCCGGACGATCAGCTGTCGCTTGCTATCGGCAAGGAAGGTCAGAACGCGCGTCTGGCTGCCAAGCTGACCGGCTGCAAGATCGATATCGCTCCTGAGTCTCAGGGCGAATAAGCAAGCGGAGGTGCGGCAGAATATGGTACAGAAGAAGATTCCCATGCGGCAGTGCCTCGGCTGCCGTGAAATGTTCCCGAAACGGGAGCTGATCCGCGTGGTGCGTTCGCCGGAAGGCGAGCTTTCGCTGGATTTCAAGGGCAAGGCACCCGGCCGCGGCGCATATCTGTGCGGCAAGCCGGAATGTCTGAAAAAGGCCCGCAAGAGCCGTGCGATCGAGCGCGCGCTTAGTGTAGAGGTGCCCGAGTCGGTTTACGACCAGCTCGAGCAGCAGATGGAACAGGAGGGTGCAAATGGCAACTGATCCGGTTCTGAGAATGCTCGGTCTGGCACGCCGTGCCGGCAAGCTGGCCTACGGCGACGAGCTGGTGCGCGAGGCGTGCTTCGACCACAAGACCCGCTGTGTGTTCATTGCGGGTGACGCAGGCGCAAATGCAGCGAAAAAAGCCGCATTTTACGCCGATAAGGCCAATGTGCCGTGCGTAACGCTGCCGCACGGCAAGCTGGAACTCGGCAGCGCGATCGGCAAGGCAGGCTGCGCGATGTGCGCGGTAGCGGACATCGGCATGGCGGCAGCCGTAAATAAGCTGGCGGAGCAGGATCCTGCATACGCCGAAGTGGCGCAGCAGCTTAGCGAAAAGAACGCAAAGATCCAGTCCCGCAGGGGCGTCAAAAAGCATAAGGATAAGGCGGAAAAGACAGAGGAAGCGCCGGTCAAGACCGAAAAATCGGCAGAGGAGAAGCCGAAGCGCACCTACTGTAAGCCGTCCGGCGAGAAGCGTCCTTATCGGAAGAACGATGAGGATAAGCGTCCTTACCGTAAAGCCGACGGCGAGAAGTGTCCGTTCCGTAAGGACGGTGAATCCCGTCCGTATCGCAAGAACGACGGAGAGAAGCGCCCGTACCGTAAGGAAGGCGACCGTTCGTATCGCAAGAACGACGGCGATAAGCGTCCGTTCCGCAAGGACGGCGACCGTCCGTATCGCAAGAACGACGGCGAGAAGCGTCCGTTCCGCAAGGACGGCGAACGCCGCCCGTACCGTAAAAGCGGTGCCGGCAAGCCGAGCTTCAACAGCGGCAAGCGCAGCTTCCGCAATAAAACGTAATTTCTCGCGCCGCAGCGCGCATTCCAATAGCAAAGCATAGAAAAGTTTCGACACAGGAGGAACTTTTCGCAGCTTTGGACGTATCCGAACATTGTTCGGTACGTCCTCTCTCGTTCAAAACCGTGGTTTTGAACGAAGTGTGTAAGGAGGTTATTGCCCATGGCATTAGACAATAAATATCGGGTACACGAGGTCGCAAAGGACTTCGGCGTATCCACCAAGGAGATCACTGAAATTCTGACGAAGTATCGCTCTGCACCGAAGAATCACATGCAGGTGCTTGACGATACCGACCTGTCGGTCATTTTCGAGTATCTCACCCAGCATAATCAAGTAAGCGACATGGAAGGTACGCTGAACGCACAGGGTGCATCCCGCAAGAAGCCGGAGCAGTCCAAGGCGGAAACCAAACAGCAGACCGAGTCCAAGAGAGAGGAGCCTATCGTGCAGCAGCAGCCGACACAGAGCAAGGTAAAGCAGGTTCACCGCATTGATACCCGCGGCACCGGCGACGTAAACCTTGCAAAATATGATGATCATGTAGATAAGCTGGTTGACGCAAAGGCCGAGCGAATGGAGTCCAAGGGCAGCAAGAAGCAGAAGCTGACCAAGAAGTCCGACCAGCGCTCCAAGCCGTTCGGCAACAAGCGCCGTCAGGAGGAGCAGGAGAAGATGCGCCGCCTGCAGCGTCAGCAGCAGATGGCAGCACTTAAGAAGATTCCGGTAAAGGTAATGATTCCGGAGGAGATTTCCGTCGGTGAGCTGGCTTCCCGTATGAAGCGCACCGCAGCGGATGTTATCAAGGGTCTCATCAAGCTGGGCGTTATGGCGTCCATCTCCGAGGTGATCGACTACGATACCGCAGCCATCGTTGCAGAGGAAATGGGCTGCAAGGTTGAGAAGGAAGTACACGTTACCATCGAGGAGCAGCTGTTCGATGAGCACGAGGACAAGGAAGAGGAGCTGCAGCCGCGCGATCCGGTCGTTGTTGTTATGGGCCACGTTGACCACGGCAAGACCTCTCTGCTCGACGCGATCCGCAAGACCAAGGTCATCGAGGGCGAGGCCGGCGGCATTACCCAGCACATCGGCGCATACCGCGTTAAGATTGGCGGCAAGCCGATCACCTTCCTCGATACCCCGGGTCACGCTGCGTTTACCTCCATGCGTGCACGTGGTGCGCAGGTAACCGATATCGCCATTCTGGTCGTAGCAGCCGATGACGGCGTTATGCCGCAGACCATCGAGGCCATCAACCATGCTAAGGCAGCAAACGTGCCGATCATCGTTGCCGTAAATAAGATCGACAAGCAGGGTGCAAACCCGGATCGTGTGCTCCAGCAGCTCACCGAGTACGAGCTGGTACCGGAGGAGTGGGGCGGTCAGACCATCGTCTGCAACATCTCCGCAAAGTTCGGTCAGGGCATTGACAACCTGCTCGAAATGGTACTGCTGACCGCTGAAATGGCTGACCTCAAGGCAAACCCGAACCGCAAGGCGCACGGTACTGTTATCGAGGCAAAGCTGGATAAGGGCCGTGGTCCGGTTGCAACCCTTCTGGTACAGAACGGCACCCTGCATGCAGGCGATACCGTTATCGCGGGTACCTCTGTCGGCCGCGTTCGCGCAATGACCAACGACGACGGCAAGAAGATTGAGTCCGCAGGCCCGTCCGTTCCGGTCGAGATCATCGGTCTGGCTGAGGTTCCGGGTGCAGGCGATATCTTCGATGCAGTTGACGACGAGAAGATGGCTCGTGAGCTGGTTGAGCAGCGCAAGGACAAGGAGAAGGAAGAGCGCAACAAGCTGTTCCACAAGGTAACGCTCGATAACCTGTTCGATTCCATCCAGCAGGGCGAGATGAAGGAGCTGAATATCATCGTCAAGGCAGACGTTCAGGGCTCTGTCGAGGCGGTTCGTTCCTCTCTCGAGAAGCTGACCAACGACGAGGTTCGCGTGCGCGTTATCCACGGTGCCGTTGGCGCCATCAACGAGTCCGACGTTATGCTGGCTGCCGCTTCCGGCGCGATCATTGTTGGCTTTAACGTTCGTCCGGACCGCACCGCTACCGACTCCGCTGCACAGCAGGGCGTTGATATGCGTATGTACCGCGTTATTTATGATGCCATCGAGGAGATGGAGCAGGCCATGAAGGGCATGCTCGAGCCGAAGTTCAAGGAAGTTGTTCTCGGCCACGCAGAGGTTCGTCAGGTGTTCAAGATCACCGGCGCAGGCGCGGTTGCAGGCTGCTATGTACAGGACGGCAAGATTCAGCGTAACGCTGAGGTTCGCGTAGTCCGTGACGGCATCGTATTCCACGAGGGCCACCTGAATACCCTCAAGCGCTTCAAGGACGATGTGAAGGAAGTTGCAACCTCTTATGAGTGCGGCATGAGCATCGAGAACTACAATGATATCAAGGAAGGCGATATCATTGAGTGCTTTGTTATGGAAGAAGTGAAGCAGTAAAACGCTTCTTCTAAGGGGGACGCTGTCCCCCTTAGATACCGAAAAAGTTCCAAAGAAACTTTTTCGGATAACCCCCTCTCGTCCGCACGGCGGACGAGGCCGCGCCGCCGCGGCGCGGGCAGTGGTATAAAAGTCCGGCGGAGCTGGACTTTTATGGGGAATTGAATCACGCACTGCGGTGCGTGTGAAAATGCGCGATAGCGCATTTTCCTATACGACCGGAGGGAATGTGCAGAGTGGAAATAGAGAATCATTCTCCATTTTCCATTCTCAATTCTCCATTATTTAACCAATCCTCACGAAGGAGGTTTGATTTGTAAAATGTCTACTCGAATTGATCGTATTTCCGAAGAAGTGATGAAGGCTCTGGCGGAGGCGATGCGCTCTGTCAAGGACCCGCGTGTACAGGAGGCTATGGTTTCCGTGGTACACTGTGATGTTACCAACGATCTGCGTTATGCGAAGTGCTATATTTCCGTACTCGGCAGCGAGCAGCAGACCAAGGACGTGATGAAGGGCCTGAAGTCTGCGGCAGGCTGGCTGCGCCGCGAGGTTGGCCACAAGGTACAGCTGCGCTACGCGCCGGAGCTGGTATTTGAGCTGGATCAGTCCATCACCCACGGTGCACACATCTCCGAGGTGCTGCACGAGCTGAAAAATGAAGGCAAGCTGGGAGAGGAGGACGCAGAATGATCGTTGACGTTGCTGGCGCTGCTGCTGCGCTGCAGGCAGCGGACGACATTCTCATCCTGACTCACCGCAGACCGGACGGCGACACGGCAGGCTGTGCCGGTGCACTCTGCCGCGGTCTGCAGCAGATTGGCAAGCGCGCATATATTCTGGAAAATCCGGAGATCACCAGACGTTATGCGCCGCTGATCGTGCCGTATTATCCGCCGGAGGATTTTGTTCCGGCGTATGTGGTTTCGACCGATATTGCTGAGGAGAAGCTGTTTCCGGACACGGCCGAGCCGTACAAGGGCAAGGTCGATTTGGTCATTGACCATCACGGCTCGAACGACGGCTTCGGCAAAAAAAACCTCATCCGGCCGGATGCAGGCGGCTGTGCCGAGGTACTGTACGATGTGCTGACGGCGCTCGGCGTTAAGTTCACGGCCGACATTGCAGAGTGCATTTATATCGGTGTTTCGACCGATACGGGCTGCTTTAAGTTCTCGAATACGACCGCGCATTCGCATGCGGTAGCGGCGGCCTGCCTGACTGCCGGTATCGACGGCGGTGAGATCAACCGCGTGCTGTTTGAGACCAAATCGCGTCCGCGTTTTGAGATGGAGCGCATTGTATTTGATACGATGGAGTTCCACGAGAACGGCGCGATTGCGGTTGCCGTGCTCTGGCGCAGGGATATCGACCATGCAGGCGCGGATATGGACGATCTGGACTCGATTGCATCGCTTACGCGTCAGATTGAGGGCGTACAGATCGGCATCACGCTGACCGAGAAGCCGGACGGCACGGTTCGCGTTTCCGTCCGCACCACCAAGGAGATGGACGCGGCCGCTATCTGCAAGCAGGTCGGCGGCGGCGGTCATGTCCGTGCGGCAGGTGCGAGCTTCACCTGCGGCATGGCGGAGGCCAAGGCTGCTATGCTGAAGGCGGCAGAGGAGCAGTTTCATGCAGCAAAGTGACCTGAACGGCATTCTGCTGATGAACAAGCCGCAGGGCTTTACCTCGCACGATGTGGTTGCCAAGCTGCGCGGTATTCTGCACACGCGCAGGATCGGTCACGGCGGCACACTCGACCCGATGGCGACCGGTGTTCTGCCGGTATTCGTCGGCGGTGCGACCAAGGCGGCAGATTTTGCCGCGGCACAGGATAAGGAATACGTTGCCGGGTTCACGCTCGGCTACTGCACGGATACGCAGGATGTCACCGGCGAAATGCTCCAGACCAGCGAACGCTATGCCGCGGAATACGCGGTAAAGCAGATGGTGCGGCGCTTTATCGGTCCGCAGCAGCAGGTGCCGCCTATGTACTCGGCGGTCAAGGTGAACGGCCAGAAGCTGTACGACCTCGCCCGCAAGGGCAGGGAAGTGGAGCGTCCGGCGCGCGATATCATTGTGCACGAAATGGAGCTGCTGGACTTCGACGAGAATGCCCAGAAGGGCACGCTGCGGTGCAAGGTCAGCAAGGGCACCTATATCCGCACACTGGTCAATGACCTTGGCGAAAAGCTGGGTACGCTGGCCGTGCTGCACAGCCTGGAGCGCACCCGTTCGGGCGCGTATGAGCTGGCGCAGTGCCATACCTTTGCCGAGTGTGAGCAGGCAATGGCAGAGGGCACCATGCAGCAGCTTCTGCTGCCGACCGACAGCCTGTTTACCGATAGACCCGCCGTTTCGCTCACCGACGAGGGCGCGGAGCGCATTGCGAGAGGCGCAGTCGTATTTCCGCGCCAGACCGACAGCCTGCCGGAAACCGCAGATACCATCTGCCGTGTGTACCATCAGGATAAATTCCTCATGCTCGGTCAGGTGAGAGAGCTGGATAAGGGCGGTTTGGGTCTGTTTGTATACAAAAACTTCCGATAAGTTTTTGCATACAAACAGAAATGGAGAATTGAAAATGGAAAATGGATAATGAAGGTATCGCGCCTTGCGCGATGATTTAATAAGCGCGAAGCGCCGCATTCATTCTCAATTCTCAATTTTCAATTATCAATTTTTTCAGGGGGATTCCCTTATGATAGAAGTTACAAAGCCGCGTGCCATCGCGCTCGGCTACTTTGACGGCGTGCATCTGGGCCATCGGGCGCTCATGCAGCGTGCGGTCGAGCGTGCCAAGCAAATCGGCGGCACGAGTGCGGTTTTCACGTTTGATGTGCATCCGGATTCGGTTGTCATGGGCCGTCAGGTGCCGCTGCTGACCGCAAATGCATATCGCACCGAGGAGATAAAAAAGCTCGGCGGTGTGGACGAGGTTATTTTCGGCCACTTTGACCATGAAATGCAGCACATGGACTGGCGTGATTTTATCCACAAGCTGCTCATCGGTCGCTTCAATGCGGGCTGGATTATCTCGGGACGCAATAACCGTTTCGGCTACAAGGGGCAGGGCAACGCAGAAGGCATGGCTATCGAGTGCGAAAAGGCCGGCATCGGCTATGACTGCATCGAGGATGTCAAGATTGACGGCATTGTGGTGTCCTCCACCTATATTCGTCAGCTGATTTCGCAGGGCGATATGGAAGGTGCGGCTAAGTTTCTCGGTCATCCGTATACGGTTTCCGGTATTGTGGAGCACGGACGGCGTGTTGGCACAAGCGTGCTGCAGGTGCCGACGGTCAATCTGCGTCTGCCGACCGAAATGGCGCTGCCGCCGTACGGCGTGTACGCAACCCGTGTGCTGGTGGACGGACAGAGCTATATCGCAGCGACCAATATCGGTGTAAAGCCGACATTTTTGGACGGCGGTGCACCGACCATCGAGCCGCATCTGCTCGACTTTGCGGGCGATCTGTACGGCAAGATGATCCATGTGGAGCTGCATAAGTTCCTGCGTCCGGAAATGCAGTTTGAATCGGTGGAGGCGCTCAAGACCGCCATCGAGGAAAATGTGCAGCAGACCAGAGAATTTTTCAAAGAGAAATAAGAAAAGGCGGTATCGCTGCATAGCGGTACCGCCTTTCTGTATCTCAGGGAACAATTTGGTTGACAATCAAGGGATCGTTCGGTATCATCAAGGTACAAGAATAAGGATAGAGAATCGGGAGGGAGACAATATGAAGAAATCGGTCAAATGTGCAGTGACAGCGGCGCTGCTCCTTCTGCTTTGTGCGGTGGGGATCTATGGCATATTCTTTGCACCACGGAAGATCGGCTGTGCAGTCGATGATTCGTTTTCGTGGAAGGCGTACAGCTATACGCCGGTGACGAGCAAAACGATTTATAACTATGCGTTCCCGTCCGAAGAAATTACACTTTCTGCGGAAAATCGGGAGACGATCGTGCAGCTGCTTGCAGACAGTAAGGGCAAGCGGCGCTTTCCGGGCAGATGGACACCGTACGGCACGAATACCAGGATTCCGTGTGTCGTTGCAGTGCAAATAGACAGCGTGGAAGCAGATTATATGCTCTTTCTGTGCAGGAATGATTCGGAAGAGTTGCTGCTGCTGAAAACAGAACTACATGGCAAGGACAGATGGTATACGCTGGAGAGTCCGGCGCTTGCGGCGGCTCTGAATACCCTGTATCCGTATGATACCACAGGCAGCACTGTAACGCATACTGTCGGAACAAACCAAAAAAGCTGCGGTTAAACCGCAGCTTTGAGGCTG
>OBXA01001706.1_pt1 | contig 12054 bp, 8 predicted proteins | sample 1538121 | NCBI WGS metagenome assembly OBXA01 (sample SAMEA2580133, study PRJEB22360) | human gut metagenome | biome: human gut; feature: human-associated habitat; material: faeces | place: Denmark | collected 2008/2010 | reverse complement strand
AGTATTATCTGCGCTTTTGGCTTAGCAGCTGCCGCACCTCGCTCGCCGTATCGGCACTTAGAATTATGCGGTATTGCCCTAATAAAAACAACAGGAACATTGCAATGTACAGCAGTGTTCCTGTTGTTTTTTATGCCGAAGTTTATTGCGCATGGCGGGGTGTCACTATATATCATTACATGTGTCTTGACACGTGTAATGAACGGTGCTATACTGTCAAAGTTGGAATTACAGAAGAAACCGAGGAAACCACATGAAAATGGCTAATATGGATGACTATTTTGACGTAGTCATCGTCGGCACTGGCGCTGCGGGCCTTTACTGCGCCATAAATCTGCCTGCGCGGTACCGCATTCTTCTGCTTACAAAGCAGAAAGCGGACGAGAGCGACTCCTTCCTTGCGCAGGGCGGCATTTGTATGCAGCATGGCGAGGCAGACTACCGCCCCTTTTTTGATGATACGATGCGGGCAGGCCATTACGAGAACAACCCCGCCACAGTAGACCTGATGATTCGTTCCTCCAACTCGATCATCCGGGATCTGGTGCGCCGCGGCGTCCGCTTTGCGCGGGATGACCACGGGGCTCTGCGCTTTACCCGGGAGGGAGCGCACTCCCGCCCGCGCATTCTGTTCCATGAGGATATTACCGGCCACGAGATCACCCAGACCCTGCTGAACGAGGTCCTGCGCTGCGAGAACATCGAACTGCGCGAGCATACGACTCTGCTGGATTTCTTCGCCGACGCCTCGGCCTGCGGCGGTGTCATTGCTGCCGGCCCGGACGGCGAACCGCGAGCCATCGGGGCAGGGGCGGTGGTGCTGGCCTGCGGCGGCATCGGCGGGTTGTATAAAAACTCCACCAACTTCCCCCACATCACGGGGGATGCCATCGCCATGGCCCTGCGCCACGGTGTTGCCTGTGAGCACCTGGACTATATCCAAATCCACCCCACGACTTTGTACAGCCACCAAAAAGGCCGTCGCTTTCTGATTTCGGAATCGGTTCGCGGGGAGGGTGCGCTGCTGCTGGATAAAAACGGGAACCGCTTTACCAACGAATTGCAGCCCCGCGACGTGGTGAGCGCAGCAATCCGCGCACAGATGGAAAAGGACGGCACCGACCATGTGTGGGAGGATATGCGCCCCATCGGTGAGGCGGCTATCCGTGAGCATTTCCCCAACATTCTGGAGCGCTGCGAGGAGGAGGGGTACGACCCCATCCATGAACCGATCCCCGTTGTACCGGCCCAGCATTATTTTATGGGCGGCATCACGGCGGACCTGAGCAGCCGCACAGCACTGCCCCGGCTGTATGCCTGCGGCGAGACCTGCTGCAACGGTGTGCATGGACGCAATCGGCTGGCCAGCAATTCCCTGCTGGAATCTTTGGTCTTTGCACAGCGCGCGGCAGATGATATACTATACGGAGAACCGCCTGTCTTTACAGGCGATAAGCCCGATTTGACCCCATACCGTGAACAGGAACCGCTGTTTGCCGCGTATCGGCAGGAGGTTCTGACCGCTATTGAGAGGAGTAAAAACCATGAATGAGATCACCCAGCTGCTGCATATAGACCCGCTGCTGCTGCAAGCGCTGCGGGAGGATATTCCGGAGGAGGACGTTTCCACAAACGCCGTCATGCCCCACGCCTGCCCCGGCACCGTGGATCTGATTGCCAAGGAGGACGGCATTGTTGCCGGTCTGGCGGTCTATGTCCGCGTCTTTACGCTGCTGGACCCCGGCGCCAAGGTGGAATTCTTCTGCCGGGACGGCGATACCGTACAGCCCGGCCAGAAGCTGGCCGTTGTTACGGGCGATATACGCGCCCTGCTTTCCGGTGAGCGCGTTGCGCTGAACTACCTGCAGCGAATGAGCGGCATTGCCACCTATACCCATCAGCTGTCTGCCCTGCTGGAAGGCACCGGCATCACTCTGCTGGACACCCGTAAGACCAGCCCCAACAACCGAATTTTTGAAAAGTACGCTGTCCGCGTTGGCGGCGGCAGCAACCACCGCACCGGCCTGTCCGACGGCGTTCTGCTGAAGGATAACCACATCGGCGCGGCCGGCGGCGTGGCGAAGGCCGTCAAGATGGCCCGGCAGTATGCGTCTTTCGTCCGCAAGATCGAGGTGGAGGTTGAAACGCTGGAACAGGTCAAAGAGGCCGTGGAAGCCGGTGCGGATATCATCATGCTGGATAACATGAGCGACGAGGATATGCGCAAGGCTGTGACTTTGATTGCAGGCCGCGCCAAGACCGAGTGCTCCGGCAATGTCACGCGGGAAAACATTGCCCGTCTGCGGGACATTGGCATTGACTATGTGTCCAGCGGCGCCCTGACCCATTCGGCCCCCATTCTGGATCTTTCCATGAAGCATCTGCGCCCCCTGGCAGAGGAGGAGGCCTGATATGACTACCGCAGAGCGCCGCGCCGCCATTTTGCAGCAGCTTGCCCATGCTGGAGCGCCTCTTGCCGCCCGCATGCTGGCTACCCATTACGGCGTCAGCCGTCAGGTCATCGTGCAGGATCTGGCGGTCATACGGGCATCACACCCCGGGATCATTTCCACTGCACGCGGCTATGTGCTGGAGCAGCCTGATCAGCCCGCCGGCTGCACACGGGAGTTCAAGGTGCGCCACACACCTGACCGAACCGGGCAGGAGCTGAACCTGATTGTGGACTGTGGCGGCCGGGTCAAGAATATCAGCATCAGCCACCGGGTCTATGGCCGTATCACCGCTGAGATGGACATCCGTTCCCGGCAGGACGTGCGGGAATTTCTGCAATCGTTTGAGGACAGTTCCTCCACGGTGCTGTCCACCGCCACCGACGGCTACCACTATCATCTGGTGGAGGCAGCCACCCAGGACAGGCTGAGCCTGATCGAAAAAGAACTGAAAGAGCACGGTTTTCTGGCTCCGCTGCAGCCGTGGGAGCATTGAAGAAAGAAAACGAGGCATAATTATGACTGTCCATGAACTGCAGCAGGAGATCCTGCGCCTGAAACGGGAAAAGAATATCTGCATCCTGGCCCATGCCTACCAGAGCCAGCCTGTGCTGGAAGTCGCCGATTACACCGGCGATTCCTACGGGTTGAGCGTGCAGGCGGCCAAAACCAACGCTGACGGGGTCATCATGTGCGGTGTGCGCTTCATGGCCGAGACCTGCAAAATTTTAAGCCCGGAGAAAACCGTCTGGCTGGCCAACCCCATGGCGGGCTGCCCTATGGCCGAGCAGCTTGATCTGCCGACCTTGCAGGAATTGAAAAAGCAGTACCCAGGCTACGCCGTGGTGGCGTACATCAATACAACTTCGGAGCTGAAAACGGCCTGCGATGTCTGTGTGACGTCCTCCAGCGCGCTGAAAATTTGCAGTGCGCTGGAAAACGATAAGATTCTGTTCATCCCAGATCCCAATTTGGGCGGCTATGTAGCAAAGCAGCTGCCGGAAAAGCAGTTTGCCTTTTACCACGGCGGCTGCCCGCGCCATATCGTATGTTCGGCAGCAGATGTAGCCAAAGCCCGCGCTGCCCACCCGGAGGCGCTGCTTCTGGTTCATCCCGAATGCCGCCCCGAGGTCGTGGAGCAGGCTGATTATGTTGGCTCTACCACCGGCATTATGGCTTATGCAGAAAAGTCCGATGCCAAAGAGTTCATCATCGGCACGGAAAACAGCATCGTGGAGCACCTCTCCTATGCTTGCCCGGAAAAGCGGTTCTATCCGCTGGCCGTGCAGCTTACCTGCATGAACATGAAACTGACCACCCTGATGGACGTTTACCATTGCCTGCAGGGCAGCGGCGGCGAGGAAATCACCCTGCCGCAGGACGTCATGCAGGGAGCCGGGCGCTGCATCCGCCGCATGGTGGAGCTGGGCGGCTGACAGATTGCGCATGAAAAAAAGCATATACAGCATCGCGTTGCGAACCGCCGAGAGGCCGTTCGCCATAAACGCAGCTGTATATGCTTTTTACTTTGCCGTACAGATCCTTTGTACGCTATTTAAACGCGATCACGAATTCTGTTTGAAAACTTTATCCAGCGTTCCCATCAGGATATTCACATCAATCGGTTTTGCAATATGTGCATTCATCCCTGCTTTGAATGCTTTTTGGCGGTCTTCCTCAAAAGCGTTGGCTGTCATGGCCACAATGGGAATGTTTGCCTTTTTACTGCTGCTCAATGTACGGATCTCCCGGGTGGCGGTGTATCCGTCCATTTTGGGCATCTGAATATCCATCAGGATCAGATCATACTCATCCTCCGCAGCCTCGTTCATTCTGGCCACGGCATCCGTGCCGTCCTCAACGGCGTCCACTTTCAGTCCGGCTTCCTCCAGAATGGCCGTTGCAATCTCTCGGTTCAGTTCGTTATCCTCGACCAACAGCACCTTTTTGCCTGTATAGTCGCCGTGCTTGGGCAGAAGGGGCTGCCTGCCCGACACCACTTTGTGTGTCAGCGCATCGCGCAGTTCCGACATAAACAGCGGTTTGGAAACAAACGCCGTGACACCAGCCTGCCGGGCCTCGTCCTCAATGTCGGCCCAATCGTAGGCCGTCAATATGATGATCGGCGTGCCGGGTTCGATTACTTTGCGGATCCTGCGCACCGTCTCAATGCCGTTCATATCCGGCATCAGCCAGTCAATGATGTAAACCTTGAACTCCGCACCCTGATTGTGTGCCTCCCTCGCGCGCAGGATGGCTTCCTTGCCGGAGGTCGTCCAGTCGGCTTCCATCTCAATTTCCCGCAGCATTTTGCTTACGCTCATGCAGGTCTGTGCATCATCATCCACAACCAGTGCACGGGCGCCTTTCAGGCCCGGAATCGGCGGATATTTCACCGATTCCGTACAAACCTTGCAGTCCAGGGTGACCGTAAACTCGCTGCCTTTTCCCTGCTCGCTCTTGACGGCGATGGTTCCGCCCATCATATCTACGATGTTTTTCGAGATGGCCATGCCAAGGCCCGTACCCTGAATGCCGCTTCTTGTCGCAGTCTGTTCCCGTGAAAAAGAGTCAAAAACGTGCGCCTGGAAGTCCTTCGACATACCGATACCGTTATCTTTCACACTGAAAACAAAGGTCGCATACCCACTGCGGGCAGACGGCTTTTCTTCAACGCGGATATTGATGGTACCGCCTGCCGGTGTAAACTTGACAGCATTGCCCACGATGTTGAGCAGAACCTGATTCAGGCGCAGCTTATCGGTGATAATATCCTCGTGGTGCACATCCTGCGTGTCGATGTAAAGGTCAAGCTGTTTGGCGCTGATATTGCCTTGAATGATCGTGCGCAGGTCGTGCAGCACATCGGGCAGGTGGACTTCTGTGTTGTCCAGTTTGACCGTGCCGCTTTCGATACGGCTCATATCCAGAATATCGTTGATCAGACTGAGCAGATGCTGGCCCGATACGCTGATTTTCTTCAGATACTCTTTGACAAGGTCATTGTTATCAATATGCGCCGTGGCAAGGGCCGTAAACCCGATAATGGCATTCATCGGGGTGCGAATATCGTGCGACATACTATTCAGGAACACCGTCTTGGCCTTATTGGCGTGTTCCGCCGCCGCCAGTGCATCGCGCAGGGCATCCTCCTGCTTTTGCTCCCGCCGCTTTTCCTCGGTAGCGTCGCGGGTGGCAACCAATACGGCTGTTACGTTGCCGTCCGCGTCTTTTCGCTGCGGTGTGATCAGCGTAAGGATCCATTTTCTGTCGACAGTCTGAGACGCAAGAGCCAAAGAGGTGTGACCCTTCAGACGTTCGGCCACTGTCGTCATGTCCGCAAAGGCGAGATACTCCTCACGGTATGGCTCCGCGATAATTTTCTCGATTTGCTCCTGCTGTACGGATCGTTTCAGTGCAAAGTGCTTCTGCTTCTTGACCGTATCGGACGCGTTCTTGACGATTTCAACGGTGTTTTTCTTCAAGTCCACCAGTGAAATGGACGTATACGCCGTGCCAAGCGCTATGATGATTCCGGTACGTTTCTGGTGCTGCCGCAGCGCGTCTTTTTCCATTTTGGTCTGCCACAGCAGTGCCATTAAAAAGACCATTACGGCTATGGCCAGATAGGATGCACAGACAATGTTGCGCGTCATGAACACCTGAGATGCCGGGAAAAACACAAAGAGTGCATAGTTCTCGGTATTTTCCCGGCTGCCGTACCAGACGCCCTGATTGCCGTTCAGGCGCACAATGCCATCCTCCGCAGCATCGAAGGTTCCGTTATATAATTCCTGGCAGTCCTCTATTGCCTTGTTTACCTGTTTGCTGCTGTTGCTGCTGATGACCCTGCCGTTCTCCGTGATCGTAGCGATGCCGCCAAGCTCCAACGGAAAATCTTTCAACAGGGAATCCACCGTCAAATCCCCAATATCCTCATTGTCCTTCTGTATATAGGTAATCAGGATACCTGGTGCATCCGCGCGTGCCACCGCGGCAAAATCATAGAGTGTCCCATTTTCTTCCAGACGGGTCGAGTATGTCTTTTTTGGATAGTCAACGATATTGTGTACATAGGGGCTGTCGATCAGCTTCTCCCACAGCGGCATGGCGTTGCCGCCCTTTGTGGTCTGCATGACAACATTCAGGTTTTCATCTAATACAAGCGCACCGGTCAGACGCTGTTCCTCTGCAAAAGAGTCCAGGTCCTGCGTGCCGAAACCCTCCTTCAGCGTCATTTCGTTGCCAAGGCTTACCGTTTTATCCAGCAGGCGGACAAGGCTTTTCACGCGGTCGTTGGCCGCATCAGTCTCGTACTGCTCTAAGCGGATCTTTACAAAACCAATCGTTTCATCCAATGTATGACGCAGTGCAATTCGGTTCAGATTCGTGAATGTGATCCAAAGTACAATGCCGAACGCAACTAACACAAGCAAAAACAGTCTTTTTTTGCCGGACTGCTTTTTCTCATTCATTTTCCCTGTTCCCCCCACACAGTTTTCTCTGCATCAAGTCCGAATTTTTCTGCAACGCGGCCAATCGTTCCGTCCTGCTTCATATCTTCCAGCGTTTGGGTCAGCTGCACAGCCAAATCCTCATGAGTGTCCTTTGCGAAGGCAACGCCAAGTTCGGAACTGTAAGGACTCTCTGCCAGCACACGGTAACTGCTTTCATCCAGATTTGTCCACTTGGCTACCAGTGCTTCATGGCCCGCGACGGCATCTACATAGCCTTTGCGCAGTGCCGCAAACATATCCTCTGTCGTCTCAAAGCTGTTGACTTGCTTGACCTCGGGCAGCAAAGAGGAAATTTCGCCGAGAAACAGCGACTCCGCCTTTGTGGTTGCCTGTACGCCGATGCGCTTACCGGCCAGATCGGACAGCGACTGGATATCGCTGTCCGCACGAACAGCCACGACCTGACGGCTGTACATATACGGACCGGCCCATTGGTACTTGGTTTCCCGCCCGTTCATGCTAAAGCATGACCAGATACAGTCGATCGTTCCGTCGCTGAGAAGGTTGTCTTTGTCCGGCCATGAAATCGTCCGGAATTCCGGCGTATAGCCAAGTCGTGAAAACGCTTCCGTCGCCAGTTCCACGTCGATGCCGGCAAACTGCCCGTTCCTGTCCAGATAGCTGTAAGGGTCAAACACATCAATGCCGACCACAATCGTCTGCGGCGCAGTCTCTGCCGCAGAGTGCGGCTGTGCGGAACAGGCGCACAGACCTGCCATAAAAAGCATAGCCAAAGCCATAAGCAGACCATACACTTTTGCCCTGCTCATTGACGTTTTTCCTGTGCGGTGATGCACGTTTGAAAAATGGAACATGCGCTTCCCTTCCTTATTATATAGGTTGTATACCGCTTGCCGCCGAACCCTGTCGGACGCAGTAAGCCATGAAGTAAACTATATTATAACTTTTCCAAGTTGGAATTTTATCATACTACGGACATTATTGCAAGTGCTTTGCCTTGTTTTTGGCTTACAGTTTACCACATTTATACAATATCCGACGATAACTCCAAAAGGCGGTTTCAGCTATTGAAAAAATCTGGCAGAAGTGCTATAACAAGGATGGATTACAGTAAATTGAGAGAGATGACATGTATGTATTCCATCTTCCGTGATTTGGCAATTATTATTCTGAGCGCCAAGTTTTTTGGCCTGGCTGCCCGCAAGTGCAAGGCCCCGCAGGTGGTCGGTGAAATTCTCGCCGGTCTGCTGATTGGGCCTTGTCTGCTCAATCTGGTGCAGATCAACGACACGATCTCCGTTTTTGCTGAAATCGGTGTTGTGCTGCTGATGTTTTCCACAGGACTTGGCACCAACCTGAAAGAACTGATGCGGGCCGGGCCTATTGCCACGCTGATTGCCTGCATCGGTGTGCTTGTACCGTTGATTGGCGGTACGCTGCTCTACAGCGCATTCTACGGCTTTTCGGCAATCGGCAGCCCGGAATTCTTCCGCGCATTGTTTATCGGCACGATTATGACCGCAACCAGCGTGTCCATCACGGTGGCAACGCTGCAGGAGTTGGGCCACTTAAAGAGCTTCCTTGGCACTACCATTGTCAGCGCTGCCGTCATTGATGATGTCATCGGCATTATCGTGCTGACCTGTGTGCTGGGTGCCAGCTCCGGTGATGGCACCGGCATCGGCGGCGTGCTGGTCCAGACCGCGCTGTTCTTTCTGGTTGCCGTTGGTATCGGCTATGTGTTCCACTGCGTCATGAAGTGGCTGGATTCCCGCAATCCCCATACGCAGCGCATAACGATTGCCAGCCTTGCATTCTGCTTTGCAATGGCCTATATTGCCGAGAAATACTTTGGCATTGCGGATATTACCGGCGCTTACATTGCCGGTATCGTTCTCTGTACGCTGCACGACGCCGCTTATGTGGAGCGCCGGGTCGACATCAGCAACTATGTGATTTTTGCGCCGATTTTCTTTGTCAGCATCGGTTTAAAGACCGACATCAGCGGACTGACGCCGGAAATTCTGCTGTTCAGTGTTTGCTTCGTTCTCGTTGCCCTGCTGGCTAAAATCATCGGCTGCGGACTGGCGGCCAGAGCCTGCCGTTTCAACTGGGGAGACTCTCTTAAAGTCGGTGTCGGCATGATGACCCGCGGCGAGGTCGCCTTGATCGTGGCCCAGAAGGGCCTTGAGGTCGGCGTTGTCGAGCCAGTTTATTTTACGGCGGTCATTCTTTTGATCGTAGTTTCCAGCGTCGCCACGCCGCTGGCGCTGAAAGCGCTGTTCACGAAAATGCCCCCTGTCCCCCATCCAAGTGAAGCAAAAAAGTGACCGCTGCATAGCCCCGCCTGTCAGCCAATGTCGGTGCCGGACGACCCATAATGAAAGAAAAGCCCTGGTAGCAGGCTTAAAAGTGAGAAGCTGCTCATTCCCTACGGAGTGAGCAGCTTCTTTTGTGGCAAAATATGCGAAAATGCGAGATAATACGGCGCAGCAACGGCCTGCCGGTGGGCGCTTTGCATTTATCGCAGCTTATTTTCCCAGCCGACATTTGAAATCTGTATATCCGAACGTCACGATTTTCCGCGTAGTGCCGTCGGGCTTGCGGGCGTAAATACCGGGCAGGGGCATACCGTTGAAGGTGTTGTTCTTGCAGGTGGTGTAAATGGCCATATCGCCGAACACCAGCAGATCTCCCACGGCAGGCACAGCGTCAAAGCTGTAATCACCGATGACATCTCCCGCAAGGCAGGTCGGCCCGGCCAACCGCACAGTGCAGGGCTTTTCGCCGGGTTCCCCTGCCCCCAGCAGCGGCGGGCGGTAGGGCATCTCGATCACGTCCGGTGTATGGCAGGCGGCGCTGGCATCCAAGATGGCAACCGTCGTATCGCCGTTTTGCACCACGTCCAGCACGCGGGTCAAGAGATACCCTGCGTTCAGGGCGCAGGCCTCGCCGGGTTCCAGATAAACCGTCACGCCCCAGTCATTCCGGGCGCGGCGGATACACTTTTCCAAAGTGGCCATGTCGTAGCCGGGGCGGGTGATGTGATGCCCGCCTCCGAAGTTCAGCCACTTCATTTTTGGCAGCAAATCGCCGAATTTCTCTGCCACTGCGTCCAGCGTCACGGCCAGCGCATCGGCGTCCTGCTCACATAAAGTGTGAAAGTGCAGGCCGTCCAACAGCCCGGGCAGGGCAGAATTTTCTGCCGCTGCCGCGTCCCACTGGGCGCGGGTCGTGCCCAAACGGCTGCCGGGGGCGCAGGGGTCGTAAATCGCGTGGCCGTCCTGGGTCGAGCACTCGGGATTGATGCGCAGTCCCACACTTTTGCCCGCCGCCTTGGCCGCGGGGCCAAATTTTGCCAGCTGTGCAGGCGAGTTGAAGACGATATGGTCAGCGTACCGCAGCAGCTCGTCCATTTCATCTGCGCGGTAGGCCGCGCAGAAAACGTGCACTTCTTTGCCGGGCATTTCCTCCGCGCCCAGTCGCGCCTCATACAGGCCGCTGGCCTCGGTGCCCGCGAGGTGCGGCGCCAGCAGCGGGTACAAATCGTAGTTGCTGAACGCCTTTTGCGCCAGCAGCACCTTGCACCCGGTACGACGGGCCAGCCCGCCCAGAATCTCCGCGTTGCGGGTCAGGGCAGCTTCATCCAGCAGGTAGCAGGGCGTGGGCAGGGCGGAAAATTCCGGTGGCACTGCGCCGTCGATGGCCGCAAACGGCGGCCGTGCGTCGCGCTGCGCCATCAGTCCACGAGAACCGGGTCATGGTTCTCGCTGCGGGGCAGGCCGTACTTGTCCAGCGCGTCGAGGAACGGGTCGGGGTTGAACTCCTCCACCGTGTAGACGCCGGGCTTTGTCCACTCGCCGGTCAGCATCATCAGCGCACCGCACATCGCGGGCACACCGGTGGTATAGCTGATGGCCTGACTGCCGACCTCGCGGTAGCACTCCTGATGGTCGCACACATTATAAATGTAGTAGGTCTTGTCCTTGCCGTCCTTTTTGCCGGTGAAGATGCAGCCGATGTTCGTCTTGCCCTTGGTGCGGGGACCGAGGCTGGCGGGGTCGGGCAGCAGCGCTTTCAGGAACTGGATGGGCACGATCTCCTGACCGTTGTAATTGATGGGCGTGGTGGAGAGCATGCCCACATCCTCCAGGCAGCGCATGTGGTCAAGGTAGCTCTGTCCGAAGGTCATGAAGAAGCGGATGCGTTTGACATCGGGCAGGTTCTTGCCAAGAGACTCGATTTCCTCATGATGCAGCAGGTACATATCCTTCTGACCGACCTGGTCAAAGTTGTACTCGCGCTTGATGCTCATGGGCGGGATCTCGACCCACTTGCCGTTCTCCATATAGCTGCCGGGGGCGGAGACCTCGCGCAGGTTGATCTCGGGGTTGAAGTTGGTGGCGAACGCATAGCCGTGATCGCCGCCGTTGCAGTCGAGGATGTCGATGGTGTCGATGGAGTCGAACTCATGCTTGGCGGCGTAGGCGCAGTAGGCCTGGGTCACGCCCGGATCAAAGCCGCAGCCCAGCAGCGCAGTCAGGCCGGCGTCCTCAAACTTTTTCTTGTACGCCCACTGCCAGCTGTAGTCAAAGTAAGCGGAGAAGCCGGCCTCCTTGCAGCGCTTCTCGTAGATGGCACGCCACGCGGGGTCGTCGGTGTTTTCCGGCTCGTAGTTGGCAGTGTCCATATAGTTTACGCCGCAGGCCAGGCAGGCATCCATGATGGTCAGATCCTGATACGGCAGGGCGATATTCATGACGAGGTCGGGCTTGTAGCTGTTGATGAGGTCGCACAGCTGCTGGACGTCGTCGGCATCGACCTGCGCGGTGGTGATTTTGGTCCGGGTGGTGGGGGCCAGCTTGGCGGCCAGCGCGTCGCACTTGGATTTGGTGCGGCTGGCGATGCACAGCTCGGTAAAGACGTCGCTGACCTGGCAGCACTTGGAGATGGCGACGCTTGCCACGCCGCCGCAGCCGATAACAAGAACTTTGCTCATGATGGAACTCCTTTGTATTTTTTATTGTATGATGTGTATGGGTATTTTGTAGGGGCGAACATTGTTCGCCCGTGCCCGTTTGTGGCAGGGGCGGGGCTTCCGCGGGGGTGTGGGAAGTGCTTGGGGC
>OBXA01001704.1_pt1 | contig 12066 bp, 8 predicted proteins | sample 1538121 | NCBI WGS metagenome assembly OBXA01 (sample SAMEA2580133, study PRJEB22360) | human gut metagenome | biome: human gut; feature: human-associated habitat; material: faeces | place: Denmark | collected 2008/2010 | reverse complement strand
CTGGTGGGTTCCGAATTCTATAATTACCGCGAGCTGGCCCCAAGGCTGGCGGGGTACGTAAAGGACATGGGATATACCCATGTGGAGCTCATGCCTGTGATGGAGCATCCTCTGGATGAATCCTGGGGCTATCAGGTTACAGGGTATTATGCCCCAACCAGCCGTTACGGTGCTCCTGAGGATTTCATGTACTTTATGGACTATATGCACGGACAGGGAATCGGCGTCATACTTGACTGGGTGCCGGCCCATTTCCCCAGGGATGCCTATGGAATGGCTGTGTTTGACGGCACCTGCGTCTATGAGCACATGGACCCCAGGAAGGGATCCCATCCCCATTGGGGCACCCTGATATACAATTACGGCCGTCCCGGCGTGTCAAATTTTCTGATTGCCAATGCGCTGTTCTGGGCGGACAAGTACCATGCGGACGGAATCAGGATGGATGCGGTTGCCTCCATGCTCTATCTGGACTATGGAAAGAATGACGGCGAGTGGGTGCCCAACCTATATGGCGGCAATGAAAATCTGGAGGCAATGGAATTCCTGAAGCATCTGAATTCCGTATTCAAGGGCCGGAAGGACGGAACGGTCATCATAGCGGAGGAGTCCACTGCGTGGCCAATGATTACAGGCGATCCGAAAGAGGGCGGCCTGGGATTTAATTATAAGTGGAACATGGGCTGGATGAATGATTTCACAAACTATATGAGATGCGATCCCCTGTTCAGGAAAAACAATTATGGGGAGCTGACATTTTCCATGCTGTATGCTTACAGCGAGGACTTTGTGCTGGTATTCTCACACGATGAGGTGGTTCACGGCAAGGGCTCCATGATTGGCAAGATGCCGGGCGAAACCCTGGAAAAGAAGGCCGAAAATCTGAGGGCTGCCTATGCCTTTATGATGGGACATCCCGGAAAGAAGCTGCTGTTCATGGGCCAGGAATATGCCCAGGTGGCAGAGTGGAATGAGGGCGCGTCCCTGGAGTGGGGGCTGTTGGAGTATCCTGTTCACAAAAATATGCAGGATTACGTGAAAGCGCTTAACAGGCTGTACCGCGAGCACCCGGCCCTGTATGAGATGGATTATGATCCCGATGGGTTTGAGTGGATTAATTGCAGCTATCAGAATGAGAGCATAATCATATTCCTGCGAAAGAGCAGGAAAAATAAGGAAACCCTTCTCTTTATCTGCAATTTTGACAACATGGAGCACGAGAAATTCCGCGTGGGAGTTCCCTTCCACGGCAAGTATAAGGAGATATTCAACACCGACTCCAGGGACTTTGGCGGGGAAGGCAGGGTCAACGGACGTGCCAAGACATCCCGGAAGCTGGAATGGGATGAAAAGGACAATTCCATTGAAGTCTATATACCGCCAATGAGCGTCAGCATCTACACATGCACACAGGTGGAAGAAGCCGTGAAACCTGAGGCAAAGAAGCCTGGGGTTAAAAAGGGGGCAGATAAAAAGCCTGCGGATAAAAAGCCTGCGGCCAGGAAAAAGGTGTCCGGTAAAACAGCATCTCCAAAGAAGGCAGATACCGTGGCACAGGAAGCAGAGATGGCCGCGGCTGCAAAGGATGGACAGAAGCGGATGGCTGCGTCCGGGGCAGGGCAGGAGCAGATAAGCACCTCCAAGGAAGAACAGAAGCAGATTGGCATGTCCAGGGAAGAGCAGAAGCGGACTGGCATGTCCGGGGAAGAGCAGAAGCGGATTGGCACCTCCAAGAAAGAGCAGAAGCAGATAAGCACGTCCAAGAAGAAACAGGAGCAGATAGGTACTTCCAAGAAAGAGCAGAAGCAGATAAGCACGTCCAAGGAGGAGCAGAAGCAGATAAGTACATCCAGGGAGGAGCAGAAGCAGATAACCACGTCCAAGGAGGAGAAGAAGCAGATAAGCACTTCCAAAAAGAGCCGGAAGCAGATCGGGACAGCTAAGAAGAACCAGAAGCAGATAACCGCTTCAAAACCCGAAGATAGTAAAACAAAATAGGCGAATGGGAATAACTGGAGCGCAAGGCCGGGGGCTTTGCGCTCCCTGTCATTATATGGTATAATGGCGAAAGACACTGGCCGGATCGTGGGAAATCCCGGAGGGATGGTATGGTAAAGGGTGCATGACACGGTTACGCAGAGCGCAAATTGGATAAACAGCCGGAAGAAAGCAGGCTGCAGACACATTCTGGTGCGATTGGGGTGGGGTATGTTTTCTTATATTAAAAATCAGTGGCTTTCAATCTCCTTGAAAAAAAAGCTGGGCGCATTTTCCGTGGTTGTCATTCTGGTAATGGGTTTGTCCATTGCCTTTAATATGCTGGTCATGAATTTCTCCCTGGAAAGTTTTAACGTGATTCTCAATGACAATTCCCTCTGCTATGATGTGCAGGAGTCCATGGAGCAGGAAGCGGAAGCCTTTGAGCTCTATGTGAGGGAGCAGACCTGGGAGAATGCAAAGCAATACAGGCTGGCCTGTTTTAAGACAGAGAGCAGCATTGACGCCCTGCCCTTTGACTATGATGTTATTGGACCAGAGCGGTATGCCAGGACGTGGAATATTAAGAACGGCTATGAAGGCTACCAGATTTTCCGGGACCAGGTCCTTCACATGGACCAGTCGGAGGACGGATTTGTGGAGCGGTTGTACAGGGTATATGGAATGCAGGGGTATCTGCAGACCTATGCCAGAAGGCTGATGCAGTCCACTCTGAAGGAGGGAAAGCGCAGCTATCAGGAAAAGGTTCCCCTCCTCTATGACCTTCCCTACATGATTATGGCCTGTTCCGTTCTGATGATTATTACGGTCATCTGCCTGACCAAGCTTCTGTCCAATACCCTGATTGTCCCTATGGTAAAACTGGCCCACAGTTCCAGGGAGATAGCCAGAAATGATTTTGGGGGCGAGGACCTGGTGGTGGAAAACCGGGATGAGATGGGAGAGCTGGTCCAGGCATTTAATAAGATGAAACATGCCACAGAAGGGTATATCAATACCCTGAAGGAGAAAAATGAGATGGCGGAGCGCCTTCATAAGGAGGAGGTGGAGCGCATCGAGATGGAGAAACGTCTGGACGCGGCCCGCCTGGAACTTCTTAAGAGCCAGATTAATCCGCATTTCCTGTTTAATACACTGAACATGATTTCCTGCATGGCTAAACTGGAGGAAGCCCAGACCACAGAGCGGATGATATCCAGTCTGGGAAATCTCTTCCGCTATAATCTTAAGACCTCAGAGCAGATTGTGCCTCTGGACCAGGAGCTTAAGGTGGTGCAGGATTATATGTACATACAGCAGATGCGTTTTGGCAGCCGTGTCAGTCATAACTTCCGGGTGGAGGTGGACGGCAGCGAGACTATGATACCGGCCTTTACCCTTCAGCCGCTGGTGGAAAATGCCATCATACACGGCATAGCCAGGAAGGAAGAAGGGGGACGGATATTTTTAAGGATATGGAAACAGAAGGATAAGCTAGTCATTTCCCTGGCGGACACCGGAGTCGGTATGGATGAAGAGACGCTGAAACGGCTTATGGACGCACTTAAGGGACATCGGACAGCCAGGGTGGGCATTGGGCTGGGGAATATATACCAGAGGATTAAATCCATGTATGAGGATGGGGGTTTGAGAATTTACAGCAGGGCCGGCAAGGGGACCGTGGTGCAGATTATCCTGCCTGCCGTCCGGGAAGAGGACTATCAGAAGATATAAGGGGGAGCCAATGTTACGTTTACTGATTGCGGATGATGAGATGATTGAGAGACAGGTCCTTTACAAGACGCTGCAGAAAAATCTGGGGGACAGATGCCGGATATTCCAGGCAGCCAATGGCAGGGAAGCCCTTAAAATCTATGAGGAGGAAAAGATACAGATTGCTATTCTGGATATTGAGATGCCGGGTATAAACGGCATAGAAGCAGCCCAGCAGATTCGGCAGGCGGACAAGGACTGCTGCATCATATTCCTGACAGCATTTGACGAGTTTTCCTATGCAAAAAAGGCCATTACGGTAAGGGCCCTGGATTATCTTCTGAAGCCTTACGACGAGCAGGAGCTGATGCTGGTGGTGGAGGAGGCCATGCATATAGCGGGGGAGCAACGGCAGAGCGGAGGGGATGAGGATGAAAATGAGAACCCCGTGACGGCGGACACAGAAGAGCCGGAGGACGGAGGACATGCCCGCCTGTCTAAGGTTACGTCATTAATCAGCCAGTACATACATGAGAATTATATGTTTGACATTTCCATGCAGGATGCCGCAAGGGCCATGAATTATTCAGAGGCCTATTTCTGCAAGCTGTTCAAGCAGTGTTTTGACCAAAATTTCACATCCTACCTGACACGGTACAGGATAAAGGAGGCCAAGAAGATGCTGGAACAGCCAACGGTCAATGTGAAGGAGATTGGAAGGGCAGTGGGCTACGGTGATTCCAACTACTTTGCAAAGGTGTTCAAGCGCATAACGGGTCAGAGTCCCACGGAGTACAGATTGTCTATTTTCCAGAAGGGATAAAGATTGTATAAAGACGATATATGTAATATTTGCATAAATGGATGAAGGAAACAGGTTAAAATCCTACTATGATTCACAAAAATTTACTATATTCAGAAACGTGAAATACTCTTATAATAAAGTCAGTGTTAAGAAAACATAAAAAAATCATGTGAGAGCATGAAAAAAGTATTAAGAGGAGGACACGTTTCATGAAAAAAAGATGGATTAGCACCGCATTGTGTGCAGCGATGGTAGCCGGTTCCCTGGCAGGCTGTGGCTTAAAGAGCCCTGATACAGCAGCTCCCGCAGCAACTGAGGCACCTGCTACAGAGGCCGCAAAGACAGAGGGGGATGCAGCCGAGGAGGCTAAGACCGAAGCAGCAGCTGATACCAGCGATATGCCGGAGGTTACCCTGGTTATGGCAGAGGTTAACCCGCTGGATACCATTGTTGGACAGACTGATTCTAAGTTTAAGGAAACCGTTGAGGAGATGTCCGGCGGCAAGATTAAGATTGACCTGCAGGCCAGCGGTGTCCTTGGTTCAGAGAACGACGTTCTGGATACCATGCTGGGCGGCGGCGGCACCATTGATATTTCCCGTATTTCCGCGTTTGCCTTGACAAGCTACGGCGCTGAGAAGTCCGTGCTTCTGTCCATTCCTTATACATTTGCAAACCGTGACCACTTCTGGAAGTTTGCTGACAGCGATCTGGCTCCTGAGTTCCTGATGGAACCGCATGACAACGGACTTGGCGTAAGAGGCCTGTACTACGGCGAGGAAGGTTTCCGTCACTTCTTCACTGTTAAGGAAGTTAAGGGCTTAGATGACTTAAAGGGCATGAAGCTGCGTGTGTCCAACGACCCGATCATGAACGGTATGGTGGAAGGCCTTGGCGCAAGCCCAACGGTAGTTTCCTTCAACGAACTGTACTCCGCGCTTCAGACAGGTGTTGTGGACGGTGCTGAGCAGCCAATCGCAAACTACAGTTCCAACGCATTCCAGGAAGTTGCGCCAAACCTGATTCTGGATGGCCATACACTGGGCGCAATCCAGGTTATCATTACGGATGAAGCTTGGGATAAGCTGACAGAAGAGCAGCAGAACATCCTGGTGGAAGCCGGAAAGGCTGCATCCCAGTTCAACAGAACTATTTCTGAGGAAGCTGAGAACAAGGTGCTGGAAGAACTGAAGGCCGACGGCATCAACGTGGTTGAGGTTCCTGATATCAAGCCATGGCAGGATGCTTGTAAAGACATCATCGAGTCTTCTACAAAGGGCCAGGCTGAACTGTATCAGCAGATTCTTGACATGAACAAATAATAAGCGGCAATCAGACAGGCACAGGGCAAATGAATAAACTCTGTGCCTGTAGTTTTTGAAAGGGGAATCAATATGCCTGCAATATTTCAAAAGATTGATAAAATCAGGCCCGCGTATGATATGACATACAGGGCCGTGCTGTTCCTTTGCAAACTTCTTCTGGTAGTGGATATCCTTATCACGACCATGGCTGTGGCAGGAAGGTACATTCCGTTCATTCCCGATCCCGCGTGGAGTGAAGAAGTGGTTCTGACCTGTATGTCCTATATGGCGGTGCTTTCGGCAGCTCTTGCCATCAGAAGGGGCGCCCATATCCGCATGACCGCGTTTGACCGGTATCTGCCTCCCAAGCTGGTAAGAAGCCTGGATATTGTGGCTGACCTGGCGGTGCTTGCCCTTGCGGTAATCATGATTACGGTGGGCTGGAAGTATGCAACAGGAATCGGAGCTAAAGGCACATATGTGAGCATGCCCAAGGTCTCCAGGTTCTGGATGTATTTCCCGGTGCCTCTGGCCGGAGTGGCCATGTTGGTTTTTGAAGTAGAGGCCTTATATAATCATGTTAAGAGCTTCTTTGTAAAGGAGGGGATGGAGTAATGGATGCAAATAGCATGGCAATTCTGATTTTACTGGGGAGTTTCTTTCTGATGGTTTTCCTGCGTTTTCCCATCGCCTACGCGGTGGCCCTTTCATCTGTGTTCTGCCTTCTGTTCCAGGGACATAACCTGACCACCATCTGCCAGCAGATGGTAAAGGGCATCAGCTCCTTCAGCCTGATGGCAGTTCCTTTCTTTATCACCATGGGATGCCTGATGGGCTCCGGCGGTATTTCCGAAAAGCTGATTGCGCTGGCTAATGCATGCGTTGGCTGGATGCGGGGCGGCATGGCAATGGTTAATATTGTCGCTTCTTACTTCTTTGGCGGTATCTCAGGCTCCGCATCAGCAGATACGGCTTCCCTTGGATCCATCCTGATTCCCATGATGGTGGACCAGGGATACGACGACGATTTCTCAACAGCTGTAACCATTACCTCATCCTGTGAGGGACTTCTGGTGCCGCCCAGCCACAATATGGTCATCTATGCCACCACAGCAGGCGGCATCTCCGTGGGAAGCCTTTTCCTGGCAGGATATATTCCGGGAGCACTGCTGGCCGTAACGCTGATGATAGGATCCTATATCATTTCCGTTAAGCGCAATTACCCTAAGGGCGAGAAATTCAGCATTATCAACCTGGTTAAACAGCTGAGTGTTTCCTTCTGGGCACTGGCAGCTGTGCTGATAGTTGTATTCGGCGTGGTAGGCGGCGTGTTTACGGCTACAGAGTCCGCTGCGGTTGCTGTTATCTACAGCTTGATTGTCAGCGTGTTTATCTACAAGGGACTGGACTGGAAGGGAGTTTGGAGAGTGCTGGGAGACAGCGTGGACACCCTGTCCATCGTAATGATACTGATTGCCACATCCAATATTTTCGGGTTCTGCCTTACCCAGCTGCATGTGCCTGTTCTGGCTGCCAGCGCAATCACAGGCATGACCAATAACCCCATTCTTCTGGCCCTGCTGCTGAACCTGATTCTTCTGGTACTTGGATGTATCATGGATATGGCGCCAATCATCCTGATTGCCACACCCATCCTGCTTCCTATCGCAACATCCATTGGCCTGGACCCGATTCAGTTTGGTATCATGGTGGTGCTTAACTGCGGTATCGGACTTCTGACCCCTCCGGTTGGTGCGGTTCTTTTCATTGGCTCTGCGGTCTCAAAGGTGCCAATGGAGCGGGTGGTTAAGGCTACGCTGCCATTCTATGTGTGTATGATTATCACCCTTCTGCTGATTACCTTTATTCCGGCCGTCAGCATGTGGCTTCCATCTGTACTGGCCCATTAATCACCGGTTACGGGAAAATGGTTTATCATGATATAATGAGATTTCAGAGTGGCGGTCATGTCGCCACTCTGTTAAGATTCAGGACATCCGCACAAGGAGCATATGAATGAGATACACATACACATACAGGACAACGGCGCGGGACTTATGGCAGCTTTCCATGTACTATATATACGGTTCCATGGCGGGACTTTGCAATATTATATTCACAGTGGCTGCATTTGCTTTGGTATTCTCCAGGTGGGACCAGGCCCAGGGATTCATGAGGTGCCTTATCGTTCTGGGGTGCTGCCTTTTTACGGTCATTCAGCCGCTGATGATTTATGGCAAGGCAAAAAAACAGGCGGCGGGGATTACCCAGGACACCCAGGTTGCCATTGACGACAAGGGGCTTCACATTCGGGTGGGAAATGATACATCAGATTTGCTGTGGAAGTCGGTGAAACGGATATCCAGGAAACCTGCCATGATTATCATATTCAGCGATACCACCCATGGATTTATATTTACAAACCGCGTGCTTGGAAATGAGAAAGAAGAATTTTACCGTTATGCAGCCTCAAGAGTGGAAGGCAGGACAGGGAATAATTAAAGAGACGGCCCGCCTTGACCGGGCCTGGTAACTGGGGTATGATATATCCGAAGGGAGGGACGGCTGCTTGAGAAAAAATGTAATTTACCTGATGGCCTGCACCGCTGTCATGATTCTGGCCGCATCCTGCGCAGGCATAAGTAAGGACGGTACGGCACAGAAGACAGTTCCGGAGTTCGTCCTGACATATGCTGAGAATCAGGCGGAGGATTATCCTACCACCCAGGGAGCTTATAAATTTGCGGAGCTGGTATATGAAAAGACCGGAGGCAGGGTGGAGATACAGGTCAATGCCGGCGGTGTTCTCGGAGACGAGAAAACGGTGATTGAACAGCTGCAGTTTGGCGGCGTGGATTTTGCCAGGGTATCCCTGTCGCCCCTTGCCGAGTTCGTGCCAAAGCTGAATGTGCTTCAGATGCCCTACCTGTATACGGGACGGGAGCACATGTGGAAAGTGCTGGAGGGGCCGATTGGTACGGATTTCATGAATTCCTTCGGCGGTTCCAGCCTGGTGCCGCTGTCCTGGTATGATGCGGGCGCCCGTAATTTCTACAGTACGGACAGGCCCATTGAGTCTCTGGACGACATGAAGGGACTTAAAATCAGGGTTCAGGAATCTGAACTGATGATGGATACGATTCAGGCTCTGGGGGCAACGCCGGTACCCATGGCTTTTGGGGATGTATATTCAGGCCTGCAGACAGGGGAGATAGACGGGGCCGAGAACAACTGGCCTTCTTATGAGTCCACCAGGCATTATGAGGTGGCCCAATATTTCACTTTGGACGAACACACCAGGGTTCCGGAGCTTCAGCTGGCAGCCCAGTCTACCTGGGATAAGCTGCCGGAGGAATACGGGAACATTATACGGGACTGTGCCCGGGAATCGGCTCTGTATGAGCGTGAACTGTGGGCTGAGCGCGAGAGAACCTCAGAAGACAGGGTCAGGGGAGCAGGCTGTGTGGTGACGGAGCTGGATGCCAGGGAAAAAGAACGGTTCCGGGAAGCCGCGGCCCCTATGTACGAAAAATACTGTTCTGAATATGTGGATATCATTGACGACATTATGGATGCGGGAAGACAGTGACAGGATTTGGATAAAATATGAAATAGAATATTGGGTAAAAATAAGACCATGGTTCTGCGGAGGGAGCCATGGTCTTATTTTACAATTGATATTTTACAGATAGCTCAGATAAGTGTCAGCCCAGGGGTACGATGGTGACGTTATCTCCCGAACCGTTATCAGGCGACGGGGCCTGAGATGTCTGGGTAGGCGACGGAGACTGTGGCGTCTGGGTAGGCGACGGTGTCTGTGGCGCCTGGGTGGGCGACGGAGCCTGTGATGCCTGGGTGGGCGATGGTGACTGGGGGCCGGTGGGAGGGGCAGCCGTTGTTGCCGCAGTTGACTCTTTAGCCTTGGAGGATTCTGCGGCCTTAGTGGTCTCTTTGGCTTTGGTGGATTCCTTGGCCTTGGCAGACTCCTTGGCCTTGGAGGATTCTTCAGCCTTGGTGGATTCCTTGGCTTTGGCGGACTCCTTGGCCTTAGTGGACTCCTTGGCTTTGGTGGATTCCTTGGCCTTACTGGTTTCCTTATCTGTGCCGGCGTCCTTGGAACCGCTGCCATTTGTGCCGTTGGTGCCGTCTGAGGGGAATTCCGTGTCACGGTTGCTGAGGTCTAAGCCGTCCTTCAGGCTGGTATAGGAGCTCTTTATGGTATTACCCGCGTAATCCTCCACAAAAACCACAAGGGTCTGGGTATCCATGGGGAAGGTGATCTCTCCGGATTCTTTATTGATATGGCTGGGTTTGACGGTCTTTTCATCTTCATCCGTGGCATAGACCGCATCAAAGTTAATACCTGACTGGCTGTCCTCCGCCGTGATGGTAAGGATTCCATTTTCCATCACATAGTCTTCCTGAATGGTGGGCGCCATATCGTCCAGTGCCTGAATGGTGTCGGACAGTCTGGCAGACATTCCGTTCCAGCCCTTCACATATATCTGGAGGGTTCCGTTGTTGGTCAGGGTGGCTTTGTAGACTCCCTTTTCCTTTTCCATTTCAAGGGGCTGGGATTCCATGGTGACGCTCATCTCGCTTATAGGGAGAAAGGAGCGTATGCGGATGGATATGTCCACGCTGCGGTAATCCTTGGTGTCAGATGCATCATACTCTATCTTGGGTGTGGACGTGGCCAGGATGAATATGACCAGATTGATTAAGATAAAGGGAAGTATGTAGAATACCAGGGTATGCAGTTTTCTGTTATCGTTCCATGAACGTTTATTATAGGTGTTGCGTTTGCTGCTCCTGCCGCGGTTGCTGCCGTAAGAACCGGAAGCACGTTCGCTGCGGGGAGCCGAATATGACGAATGACGATCCATGAATTATCCTCCTTAAGTAATGCGGAAAAAATACCTCTATAGCATATCAGAAATTCTCTTTTCTTACAAGTTTAACTTGGAAAATGGCAAAGATTCCACAATACTCTTCAAAATATCCGCTGAATATGGTATGATAGGTGTGATTCCTGACATCAAAGGGAGAGGTACATAAGGAATATAAATAGTGCTGTCACAGAAGGAGTAAGACCTATGATTGGAGAAGCGGCTGCGTTTGCAGATAAAGCCCACAAAGGAGCTTTCAGAAAGGGCACGGAGATTCCGTACATCACGCATCCCATGGAGACGGCAGTGATTGTGTCCGCCTTTACGGATGATGAGGAAATCATTGCGGCAGCCCTGCTCCATGATGTAATGGAGGATGCAGGAGTTACCAGGGAAGAACTGGAGGATGCGTTTGGTTCCAGGGTAGCGGACCTGGTGGTGGATGAGAGCGAAGATAAAAGCCGCAGCTGGCAGGAGCGAAAGACCCGTACGGTCAGGCATCTCTGCACGGCGTCCTGGGAGATTAAGATACTGGCCCTGGGGGACAAGCTCAGCAACATGCGCTGTACGGCCAGAGATTATCTGGTGGTGGGCGATGCCATATGGCAGCGGTTTAACGAGAAGGATAAACGGAAGCATGCCCGGTATTATTGGGGGATAGCCCATGCTCTGAAGGAGTTGGAGGACCACCTGTATTTCAAGGAATATGTGATGTTATGCAGGACTGTGTTCGGAGAGGATATCATTTCCTCAAATAAAGACATGATGCAAGGAGAATGTGAATGATCAGATGTGGGAAAAAGTCAAAGATTCTGGCTGCTGTCGTAGCAGCCGGAATTATTTTAAGTATGCAGGGAATGACGGCATTGGCCGGCAGCACGGGGGTAGGTGCGGCAAAGTCAGCCCAGACAGGGCCGGGAGTGGCAGCTCAGACCGATAGCCAGACAGCTCAGCCGGAGGAGCAGGCAGCCCGGCCGGAAGGCCAGGAGGCTCAACCGGAAGGCCAGGAGTCTCAGCCGGAGGAGCAGGAAGCTCAGCCGGAAGGCCAGGCAGTACAGCCGGTCCCGGGCCAGGAATCCCTCCAGGTAAACTACAGCGCTTTCATTTTGCAGCAGGGCTGGAGCGCGGCCACGGCCGATAACAATATGTGTTCGGCCCCGGTCAACTCGTGGGTCACGGCCATAAGGGCTAATCTGATACATATTCCGGCCGGTATGCAGGTGGGAATACGCTATCAGGTGAATCTCAGCGGTTCAGGATGGCTCTCCTGGGCAGAGGATGGAGCTGAGACAGGCGGAGCAGAAGGCGTCATGCCTCTGGAGTCCATTCGTATGGAGCTGACTGGCAGCGGCGCGGCAGGATATGATTTATACTACAA